>Ga0082212_10007041_pt2 | contig 13492 bp, 9 predicted proteins | sample TergutNt197P3_FD_71548 | JGI IMG/M metagenome (GOLD analysis project Ga0082212, IMG submission 71548) | Neocapritermes taracua P3 segment gut microbial communities from Petit-Saut dam, French Guiana - Nt197 P3 | ecosystem: Host-associated > Arthropoda: Insects > Digestive system > Gut ... | reverse complement strand
TGAACGCCTTGTTACTGACGATGTATCCAATTCCTCCTCCAATGCAGGACAACAGAAGCCGAAAAAGCAGGAGAGGAAAAAGAGCGCGTACCATGAACCACGTCCACTTTACTCTTTCGTCGTTGCGAGATTCGAGGGGGAGCGTCGATTCCCGGTCAGGAACATCCAGTGATATGACCCGGGTAATGTCCTCTTCGGTGAATTGTCCGCTGAAAGTGAACGATTGTATCGTTTGAATCCAATGAAGCCGGGATTCGGTATTCATCAAACTATCTCGCCAGTGGAAGTGATTGTGCGTACCGGCACTGCTCCACACAAAGAGTGTGATCGTGATAAGTGCCAAAATAAGCCAAAATATCTGGGCAAACGTGCTTGCCAGTAATTGCAGTACCCGAGGTCTGTTCTGGTATTGTTCGACAAAGTCGATGAGAGAAATGCTATGTCGTTTTCGCATCGACAGTGCCGCCGTAATAACCCAGTGTGTCGCAATGACGACCGTCCCAATAGGATTACAAAGCCAAGACATCAACGAAAACGGCGAAGTCTTTTTGTCGTGAGCAGTTCGACCGAAAAGAAATGAGAGACCAAAATTGAGTCCATGAATGAGCCATAAAACCAGACATCCAATGAGAACGATATATTGAATGGTAATCACGATAATAAAGCGTCCCAGATTGACGGCAGTGTCTCCATTTGCCAGTGTTTCAACGCCGGAAAGCGTTCCACTGCCGAAGACCGCACCAAGTACGAGAAAAATGGGCAAAAAACTGATGCCTAACAAGAGTTTGGAAAATCCGACCATCCAATCGGCGGCGGGATATTTATGTTTGGCAAACTTTGCGAGAAGATCGAGTTTTGCTTCGGAAGTCTCCTCGGAAATGGCTTTCCATTGTTCATCGCTGACACGGAATTCTTCTGGAATCGAATGATCGTTCCGGTCTTTTAGCGCATTGATCAACAGCCAATCGGAAAATTTTGTTTTCTCATTCCACGTTTTTTTCATTGACCGCCCTCCACTGTGCTACCGTACTAACGTTGTTCCTGTAACCATGCTTCAATGAACTCTTTTTTTCGTTTCACTCCGCCGTTGTCGAACTGCGGAAAACTGCCCCGCGACGGCAATTCGATCTTTCCATTCTGCCAATCCAGCAACCGCAGGACATTGTTCCACTCAATTTTCGCCATCGTGTCCCTCTTCATCTGATTGTAAGCATACGCCGCCTGCTGTTCCGGTGTCCAATGGTGCCGCTCTGTATAAGAACCACTAAACGGCACCAACAGATCAATCCACAGTGCCAATAGCCGACGTTCATTCTCCGCAAGCACAACATCTTTGTGTGCTTCCGAGCGATTGCCTTCGTCGAACATCGAGATCAGTTTACTCTGTGCCGAACCCGCATAATACGGCGGCAACATCGGCGGCGCCGATTGGATTTCCGCCCAATATACGAAATCGTTGCGTTTGCCTTTTTGAGTTAAATTGATGTACGACTCGCTGAAACTTCTGCTCGAAAACACCACCGGTTTGTCCAGCAGACTGAATGGATGATTTTCTGTTTCTCCGGTATGACAACCCGTGCAATTTTTGTCAAAAATTGGTTGAATCGACTGCGTAAAACTGAATCCGCTGTCGGGATCTACCCCTGCTACCGGCACCGGCTTCTTCGGTGCTCTTCGCAGAGCCTGTGTTCGCTGTGCTCCGCCAGCACCAATCGGATTGTTAATCGTCGTCCCTTTTTCCTCGTGGCAACCATAGCAATTCTGCTGTTCGCCGGGCTGCAACGTTGACCAACTCCGCATCGTTTGTACGGTTTCTCCCCGCTCATTGAGTAGTTGGAAATAGACCGGCATTCGGGCAGGAACTTCAAAGAGTACCGAACCGTCCGCCTCGACGGGAACCGTTCCGAGAACCTGTTTGACATCCCAAGTTCCATTGTCGATGGCAACCGGTGTCGAAACGAGCGCACCGCCGGCAACTCCGCCGTTGCCGTTTGAATCAATACCGGCAACTCGGAAATGCAAGCCGACAATCCGCAATTCCTTGATCGTTCCCCGCTCAATTTTGTCCAAGCCGGGTCCGAAATAAACGTCCTGCACGTAATAGACTCCCGTCTTCTTCGTGTAATCGACGTTCGATGCCCGGAGCATCGGCACTTCGCGAACTTGCAACGGCACCGGCTGACCGCATTGAGTCGTGCCGGAAGAATTGTCCCAAGCGAGCAATTCCCGCTTGGCATTGTTGATGTCCATGTAGTATAAACCGAAATGGTCTTTACCCGGATTGTACGCAACGATGAAGTTTTCCTCGTCAATCGCCAGCGGATATTGGAATTGGTCTCCTTCTTGTCCATAAGCGTCAATGCGTTCGGCAACCGTTTTCCGAACGGGGGCAATCAGTTGTGCTCCGTTGTTTTCCTGCGTTCCTTTGTCTCGGTCAAGCAGAACGAGTTTTCCCTTTTGAAGCGAATGATGTCCGCTGGCAATCGCAACGGTTTTGTTGGAATTGGGAACGCCGCGAGCATGCAAAATCGAAGTCGGAAACCAAGAATTGTTTCCGTAATACTCCGTTTGACCGGTGCCGTCGTGATTCATCACGAAGAGACCGTGCGGAAAAATTTGTCCCCGGTCATTGTAATCCCAGCGGGTGTAAGTGATTCGTCCATCGGGCAACACCTTTGGATAGTTGGTGTGAACTTGATCGAAACCGAGCCGACGCATAAAACGACCATCGCCGTCGCAGCGGTAAAAGTTGACCACGTCCGTCCACCAGCAATCGACGATCTGCATACACCGGGTCGAAGCGAACAAAATATCGCCGTCGGGAAGATAGCACGGTTCGACATCGGCAAAACCGAGTCCGAACGTCAACTGCCGAACAGCACCGGTTTCCAAATTGTAATCGTAAAGATGATAATCGTCGTTGTCCATATCGTTCCGCATGGAAAAGACGATTTTTTTGCCGTCGAAGGAAACGTCGGGATCACGCAGCGTTCCTCGTCGGGGTGCCGTGACCAACACTTTTTCGGTAATGTCGCCATCGGGAGCAATTTGCAAAGAGAGAATCGAACCGCCGCTTCCGATGATACGATCTCGAAATTGGGCATCGGAGGGAAATTCCGTGTAGGAATAATGGGAACCGCCGAGAATGTCGTGTTTTGTATAAACGATGTTCGGATAAACTTGCGACACGAGTTGCAACCGCTGTTTTCGGCGTTCGGTACAGATTTCGATGTAGAGTTGCCGCCATCGGGGATCATTACCGGTAATGCCTTCCTTTGTTAATTCGTCAAGTTTGGTATTCCACGATTCCTTCTTGTTTTTCACTTCGGCGATGGCTTTTTGAATCATTTGGATTTCGACGTGATTGCTGCCGGGATCGGCGAACCATTTTGTCGTGCCGGGCGCATCTTGGAGCATCCAATCGCGTTGCATGTGTCCGATGAATGCCGGTGTATTGGCTGCGAGTGTGGTACAGGACATGACAATCGAGCAAACGATGGGACAAAGAGATGTTTTCATGGAACTTCCGTTTAGGCTAATGGACAAATGTGTCTCTATTATCCCCCAAAGCGGCGGGGAATGTCAAGTCCTTCCGGCTGAATGGAGTGTCTCTGGTTGCCTTGGTTGCACGGAAAACGATATTCGCGTTCCGCTGTCCCATGATTGCGGTCGTATTGACTTTCTGATACAATATCGTCGTTCAATCATGTTCCTCCAACAAGAAAGTTTTCTATGAAACGTCGTGATTTTCTCGCCGCCGGCACCGCCGGTCTCGCCGCAATCGCCGCAACAACCCCCCTTGAAGCCCAAGTTGTGTTTCAAAGACGCGCCGCATCAAGAGCACCCGTGTTCACCGAAGTCCGAAAATACACCGTCAAGGATGCCGACAAACGAGCGAAACTCGTCGAAATCCTTGACAACGCATTGATCCCGGCACTGAATCGGCAAGGTGTCAAGCCCGTCGGTGTCCTCATTCCCTTCGCAGAAGGGGGCGAAGCAAAATACGCCAACAACATCTTCGTGATCGCAGGGCACAACACGATGGATTCCTTCGTTAGTGCAAACACCAAACTCCTTGCCGATAGCCGGTACCTGAAGGATGCCGCCCCGATTTTCGAGACGAACTCCAAAGACCCTGTCTATACGGACTGCGAAACGTGGTTGCTCAAGAACTTTCCGTCGGTTCCGCAGATCGAAGTGCCGAACCTCGGTCCTGATAGGGTATTCCAGGCGCGGCACTACCGCAGTTTTAACATCGAACGCAATGCGGCGAAGGTCAAAATGTTCGATAAAGGTGGCGAAATTGCCTTGTTCCGGGAAGTCAGCATGCATCCCATCTTTTTCGGCGATGTCGTTGCCGGTACAAAGATGCCCGCCCTGCTGTATATGATCGGCTTTGCTTCGCCGGAAAAACGAGATGCGGCATGGAGAGAGTTCGGCTCCCATCCGAAGTGGCAGGAGATGCGAAGTTTGCCGGAGTATGCGGATACGGCAACGGAAATCGACAACGTCATGTTGAAACCTTCGCCGAAGTCGCAGATATAAACATTGAACCGGTGCTCTGGGTCGGAGCGTATGCTTACATCGACAAGTGTATCAAGTTGTTACGTCAGGCAGGTTTCAAGAAGATTCGTTTTCGTGGTGATACTGACTTCACCCAGACAGAACATCTTGATCGCTGGGACGACGAAGAAGTGTTGTTTGTGTTTGGCATTGATGCGATGCCCAACTTGATTATCATTGCGGAGAGTCTTGAAAACAAGGACAGGCAGCGTCTTGTGCTTTGGCATCATTAAGATTTGGGAACGCGAACCACACGAGCCTTCGCGAAAAAACGCTAAAATTCGTTGTTCGCATTGTTTCGCGAAATTTAGCGCGATTCGCATTAAAAAGCAACATCCCAATTTTTATGAATGACAAAGCACTAGTTTTTCGAGACTGACGGTAATGACATCGACGTGGTTTTCTTCATCGTCCACGACCAAAATTGCAAGCGGGGATTCTGCCATGCCTTCTATTGTAACACGGAATGCGGTTATCGGTAAAACAATGACGGCAAGCCAAATTTCCGATGGATGTTTTTTCGTCCAATTCATGTCGGGCTCGTTTTTACTCTCCTCCCTGTTCCAGCAAGGCAACTGCACCGTCTTTCACGGACTTGATGTAGAGAATCATGATAACACAATAGGCTATTGACACTAATCCGAGAGTTATCAAACAGTCCAATATCGTGCAATAATAAAGGATGACAACGGTCAATCCCAAATTCATATTGACTTGGTATTGAATTCCATATCTCTGAAGCGTCCTGTTCATATCTTCGCCCAATCCCTTAAGCGCTACGAACGGTACCCAATAGAAATTGAAAAAAGGAATGAAGCAAAAGCCGACAGCCTTACCCGGAGAGGTTTGGGCAATATCCGCGGGAACTAATTTCCACAGTTGATAGAGCAATATGTACATAAACACTACCCCAGGAAGTACGCCAAGACCACACGTCGGAATCGCAGCCGCAAAGCAAATCCACATGATCATGAAATAGGTATTGAGACTCTTTGCCTGGGGAGTCGTGGCACTGACAACTGTGTTGCCTCCGCTTGGATGCATGGGAGTGGCGGCGAGTGCGGCTCCGCATTTTGTACAGACGACCTGTTCGGGATTGAGGGCAACGCCGCAATAGCGACAGAATTTTCGATGCCCGACAGGGGTTGCACCACAAGCCATGCAAGCGACCGCATGTTCGGATACAGGCTTTCCGCAGTTGGTACAAAACAATTGATTGTGGGTCGGTACTTGAATCGGTTGATCTGACATAAAATTTGCTTGGGTTAAAGGTGAAAGTGCTACTGAGTTCGGCAACAAGAGACGCTCAAGATGGGAGCGGCACGCCAGTATAGAAACGGAGTAATCCCACCTACGACAGTGGCGCATTGTTGACCAATTGGACAATGCAGATTCTGCCCGCAAGTATGTACGCGACACCCCCTTTCGGGAGGCACGCAACTTTACATACTACCGACCATTTTCTACCCGGTTTCCCGGTTCGTAGCGTAGAAAATTGCCGTCGCCGAAGCGATTCTATACTGTTTGTTAACGTACTCGAAATTTATCCTACTCCGGTTACGCACCAGAGTGATATTTCAAATTGTGGATGTAGTGTAACACCGATTGGGGAAAAATACAAGAGGGAATCCTGTCGCTCCCTTCGCCCGATTGCGCTGTCGTATTAGGTGGTTATGTGGCTCGTGGGAGTATGGCGTTGCCGCCGAGAGTGGAGACGGTCTGGAAGACCCTGCTATCATGTCCATTCTTGAGAACTAAAAACGATTGGAGTGGGAGGGCACGTTCTGCCGATAGGAGACGTGGTGGAGTGCCGATAGGTTGCGCCCACACCGGGATTTTGTTCCCTATTTTGCCTATTTTAATTAAATTGTTGTATGTTCGAGACTTTTTTCGGTTTGAAACGTCGCCCCTTTTTGCTCGCTCCCGATGTGGAAGCCTATTTTTCCATTGAGTCAATGGAAGAAACACGGCAGGAAGTCGAACGTACCCTCCAAAAAGAAGAAGGAATCTCCCTGATTTTCGGAGCCGCCGGAACTGGAAAAACCCTCCTGACACAAATCCTTCGGCAATCACTGGAAGCCGAATACACCGTTGCGCTCGTTTCCCATAGCCGATTGGAAACGCCGAGAGCCCTGTTTTTGCAACTTTTCCACGATTTGCAGATTGCCCACTCCGGCGGAGAAACCATCGAATTGCGGTTGCAACTCCTCGATTTTGCCCAGAAGGCATCCACACAGGGCGTGGTGTTGCTCTTCGACGATGCTCAGCATTTGAGTCCGTCCGTTCTCGAAGAAATTCGGCTTTTGACCGATTCCGCTGACGGTTCGACTCACCTTTTCCGCACCGTTCTTGCCGGCACGATGGATTTCGAGGAGCAACTCACGCTTCCTACTTTGGAGGCGTTCAATCAACGTGTCGCTACCCGATGCTATCTCGATTCTTTTTCCGGCGAGGAAACCTCCCGATACATCGTTCGGCAAACGGATGCTCTGCGGTTCGATCCGCCGCACAGCACAACGATTCCGCTGTTCACCGACGAGGCAAAACGGCGAATTTACCAGTTGACGGACGGCGTGCCGCGTTTAATCAATCAACTTTGTAGTGCGGCATTGCAGATTGCCGCTGACAGAGAAACTAAAAGTATTGACGGTGCGCTTGTCAATGCCGCTTGGACGAGTTTGCAACATATCAATACGGACAGCGAAGCGGAGCAGACCGATTCGCTTGCCGTTCAGGAATCGGTCATTTCGCCGGAGCAAATTGAAGAAATCGTTGAGCAAAAGCGGACAACGTTCAAACTTCGGCAATTCGATTCCGTCGAGTTCGGCACGCTGACCGATTCGGAAGCCGTCGAAACCGAAGTGCTCGATACGTATCGGTCTTTTCACGAAACAGGATACAAACCGGCGTATCCCGAAGACGATGATGTTGACACTGAAGTCGCCGAACTCGAAGAAGCGGAACCGGAAGTCTATCGGCTACCCGGAGTACCGGCTAAATGCGAATCTGCTGCCGTCTGCCGTCTGCCGTCTGCCGTCTCTGAACCCGGAGTACCGGCTAAATGGAGCGGGGCTTCGCCACGAGATTCTGTTCTCGGTAATTTCAATCGGCAACACCACAAATTTCGGCGGAAAGATTTGCTACGCAAAATTAGCCACCGATTAGGATTGTTCGCAGGAATTCTCCGAAAAACGGAGTCACCATTGCCAGAAAATCTCATTACCAATAACGAATCCGATATGAATGCGAAAACACTCCAAGAATATGGAGCGGCAGTATTGGAAGGTCGTCCGCCGTTCGTCCGTAAAGAACCTCATTACGCTTATCAAACGACCACGACGACACCGCAAGGCGGCGTGGAATATCCTGATCCGAAGACGGGCGTGCCGGTCATGCTCCGTTGGCTCCCGGAAAAAAGCGGCGACTCCGACCGATTCGGTGTCTCGTATTCGGAATTTTTGAACCGAGCATCGTCGCCGCAACCGATTGCACCGAAAGTAAACGTAGTGTTACCGCAAAAAACTATCGAACCGGTGAACGCATTGGTTTTTCGGACTTCGCTCCAAGCATCGAACGGTCATATCGAGTTGCCGATTCATTCGGGCGTTGACGAGTCCTTTGAGGAGTCGCAACAGGTCGGCAGTGCGGCAATTTCGTTGGCAGAACTTTTCCGAGTGAACTCATCGGCATTACAGCGGATTGAAGAATCGGCGGAATTCAAAGGTTTGGACGAAGCGGTACAGCGTCAGTTGGAGTCGGTCATTCGTCGGATCACGAAGGCGGCGGAAAAGATCGAGCAGGCTGCCGAAGTGAGCGAACAGGCGGGTCGGCACGTCTCTCAAGCGGCAGAGTTTGTGGAAGCGGAAGTCAAATCGGCGATACCGGTTTATACCGACTTGTTTCAGCAATGGTCGGAGTTCCAAAATCTGATTACGTCGGAGTTAGAATCTGCTCGGCAAAAAAGCGTCGAACCGGTGCCGCAGTTTCGAACGCTCCCCCGTCGGCAAATCATGATCGAACGTTCTGTGCCGTCGATTGATGTCGAGTCATTGCTACGATAGCGAACTTTCAATTCTCCGTCGGACTCCAAATTTCCCAACACTCGGACAAAAATTGCTTTGCCGTCGCCGTGGTACGATGCTCTTGCCCATTTGGGTTAATGGGCTATACTGACTGTCTATGGAACTCACACCTCGACAAATTGTAGCAGAACTCGATAAACATATCGTCGGTCAAGACGAGGCAAAACGAAGCGTGGCGGTGGCGGTACGCAACCGTTGGCGGCGGCAGCAGGTTGACGAGACTATGAAAAAGGAGATTTCTCCCAAAAATATCATGATGATTGGACCCACCGGGGTCGGAAAGACCGAAATTGCCCGAAGACTTGCCACGCTCACCGGTGCGCCTTTCATCAAAATCGAAGCAACGAAATACACCGAAGTCGGTTACTACGGACGTGATGTCGAAAGTATGGTGCGTGAACTCGTCGAAAACGCCCTCGGCATTGTTCGTACCATCGAACGAGAAAAGGTTAATGAAGAGGCACAAAAACGTGCCAATGATCGCTTGGTCGATATGCTCCTTCCGCCTCCTTCAAAAATGAAACATTCCCTTGACGAAGACGATGAAGATGAAGATGACGACGATGACGAAGATTTAAGTGACGATGAACTTGTTCGGAGAGTCCGGCATGACCGCAATAGGGAAAAAATTCGAAAAATGCTCGAATCGGGTCAAATGGAAGAAAAAACCGTAAGTATTGTTTCAGAAACGCGGGCAATTCCAATGATAATGGGCAACATGCCCGGCATGGAGTCGATGGAATTGGATTTGCAGGAAATGTTTGAAAAAATCGCTCCGAAAAGCAAAACACGGCGTGAGTTAACCGTGAGTGAAGCCCGCGAGTTTTTGGTCGAACAAGAGAGTGACCGACTGTTGAACAAAGACAAAATACAATCGGCAGCCATCGAACTGGCAGAAAATTTGGGTATCATTTTCATCGACGAAATCGACAAGATTGTTGCCAGCGAAAAACAGCACGGGGCGGACGTTTCCCGGCAGGGAGTGCAACGAGATCTGTTGCCGATAGTGGAAGGCACAACGATTCAAACGAAATACGGTTATGTCAAAACGGATCACGTTCTTTTCATTGCGGCGGGGGCGTTTCACCGGGCAAGTCCAAGCGATTTGATGCCGGAATTGCAGGGACGATTTCCGATTCGTGTCGAACTCAAAGATTTGACGAAGGAAGATTTCGTCCGTATTTTGACCGAGCCGGATGGTGCGCTCACGAAACAGTATTACGCCTTGATGCAGACGGAACAAGTCGAATTGCAATTCGAGTCGGACGGCATTGACGCTCTTGCCGGTTACGCATTTTCGATCAATCAAAAGATGCAGAACATCGGGGCACGGCGATTGTACACGATTATGGAACGCATGTTGGAAGAGTTAAGTTTCGACGCACCGGACAGATCGGGCGAAACGGTCGTTGTCAACGCTGAATATGTTTGCCAACGAATCGACGAACTCTGCAAAGACGAAGATTTGAGTAAATTCATACTTTAAGGCACTGGTCTGCGACCCTGTGAACGTTTTTCATCGCCGCCGATTGGAAAAAAAATGAAAGACGGTACAATACGGCAAAGGTGTGCGGAAATTATCGTGTTATGCGGCAGACTTTGTGTTACATTCCTGAAACGTGTTATGGTATTCCCGTCTTCGGCTGGGGCTGGGGAATGGGAATGCTCCTGTTCGTTATCGTTCTCTCGCACCTCTATCAATACATCAAACACCGAACTCTCGACGACATCGGCAATTCGATTGCGATGCTCGCTATCGGCGGCGTGATATTCGTTTTCGTTATTCCCCATCTCGTCGAGCCGGGACTCGGTATTCCCATTCGAGGTTACGGTTGTTGTCTGCTCATTGCCATCCTTTCCGCCTTCGCACTCGTTGTTTCCCTGGCGAAGCGGCAAAACATTGCCGCCGATACAATCTATTCCCTCTGCGTTTGGACAGTCATTGCCGGTATCGTCGGCGCACGACTCTTTTACGTCATCGAATATTGGGAAGAAATGCGTCAGATCGATGCCGACGGACAATTTCTGCTCCGCGAAACGTTGTTCAACCTCCTCAATCTGACGCAAGGCGGATTGGTCGTCTTCGGTTCGATCCTCGGTGGTATCGCGGGTGCCCTGTTTTTTATGACCAAAAACAAAATGCCGATGCTTCAAACGTTCGACATCATGGCACCCGCCGTCGTGCTAGGTATGTCTATCGGTCGGATCGGTTGTCTGCTCAATGGTTGTTGTTACGGCGGTATTACCGATGTTTCGTGGGGAATTACTTTTCCCACGGGCAGTCCCGCCCATACGCATCAAGTTGCACACAGTGACGTTTTTTATTACGGTTTGAAATTTGACGAGGAAACCATCGGCAGGCAGAAAATGCTGGTCATTTCGGAAGTTTTACCGCATAGCGAAGCCGACTCCTTTGGGCTACATTCAGGAATGGTGCTATGGAATGTTTCCTGCAAACGAGATGGGGAAACGGTTCTCTGGGAGCCGCGCTCCCGCCGTTATATGGCGGAGTTGCTCATCCATTTGCGGCAGACGCTGCCCAGCGAAAAAATTCAGTTTGAATTTTTTACCGATTCATCCCGCTCCGAAGCGGTGTCGCATCAATTTTCGACGAATGCGACGGAGGTATTGCCGGTGCATCCAACGCAGATTTACAGTTCGATTCTTGCCTTGTTGCTTTGCGGAACGTTGTTGATTTTGGGACGACTTCGTTTTTATCGACAGCGGGATGGTCTCGTTTTGGCTTCGTTTATGATTTTGTATTCGGTGGGACGTTTTCTAATTGAGTACGTCCGCACCGACGAGGATTCGTTTTTCGGTACAGGCTTGACCGTTTCGCAAAATGTCAGCATCTTCTTTTGTTTGGCGGGAGTGGCATTGTTTGTGCATCTATGCCGTTTGAAGTATATTCAAACGGGATAAAAATGTTTTTTCCTTCAATTTGTAAGTTCACGCACTGGCACGTACCCCACCGAACGCACGAGTTTTTGTCCCTCGTCGGAAAGCAACCAGCGGACGAAACGTTCCACTTTTTCGCCCGGTTCCTTGCGATGCACCAACACGCATTCATACACGAGCGGATATTCTCCCGACGCAATCGTTTCCGCATTGGGAAATACACCATTCACCGCCATCGTTCGAGTATAAGCATCGAACATCATATATCGGTCAAAGTAATAGACCGAATAAGCAATGCTGCCATGTTTTGTTGCCAGATGTTCATAGATGCCCGTCATACCGTCAATCAGCATCGGTGAAAGTCGCTCGGAAACTGGAACCCCCTTCATCACCAACGTCTGCATCAGTTCCTCGCTGCCGGAATCTCTGTCACGAGTAAATGGTTCAATCATTCTGCCAAAGCCGCCGACATCTGCCCAAGATTGATACTTGAGATTGACAACCCGATCCCCCCACTGCTCTTGCCGATCCTTCAAATACTTGCCGCTAAAAATGCCCTGATATTGTTCCAACGTCAAACTCCGCACCGGATTGTTCCGATTTTGCAAAAAGACGAACGCATCTTTCGCAAAGGGGAGTTGCACGAGTTCCACCCCCTGCTTTTCGGCTTCGTCGAGTTCCGATTGCGAAAGAGGACGAGTCGAAAAAGCAATATCTTTGTTCCCCTGTATCAGTGCCAAAATTGCCGGATGCGTGTTGAGCAATGCTCGTGCTGGTTGAGGGATCGGTTGAGCGGGCATGCCTAACCCCATTGTGCGACCGGTGGTTATTTTGAGCGGTGCGAGGTTGATCCCCTCACACCGTTCGGCAATGGCGTAAATGAGCGGATGCAAACTGAACGAGCCTGCCCAGCGATCCACTTCCGCTTGGTCGATGCCGAGTTTCGCAAGTTTCGGCATTGCCCCTGCTGTCCATTTTTCTCGTTCGGCATCGCGGGCGGCTTTCAGGAAGTCGGATGTTGCGAATTCGGGAAATTTGGCATAGTTCAAAAGTTCGTGCGAAGACATTCCGAGCCAAAGCGGTTCATCATTGAGAAGCCGTGTTTTTTGTGCGTCGGTCAAGGGCAGGACGAGACCACGAAGATCGCCCCACCCGAACACCTCCGCCCTATTGGGACCGCTGCGTAAAATCCATTTCCGACTTTCGGCATCAACTGGCAATGGCGGATTCGCCGCCAGTTTCTTGTGATCTTCAGTTCGCCGTTGCAAGCCTTCGGTTACTTTTTCGTACAGGAGAAGAGTGTCTTTGGCAAGTGCATCCCAATACTCGGCTTGTTTTTCGGGATCACGCATCGCAGGATAGTTGTGAAATTTGATCGCTGTTTGTCCCAGATAGAATTTCGCGCCATTTCGTGCTGTTTTTTCGGCTTGCTCGCTGTATGCGTTGCCGAACACTTCGTTACGAGTCATCCAAAAGGCGGCGTTTGCCTCTCGCAGTTTGGCGTAAGCATCGAGAAATTTTTGGTGATACTCCGGCGGCATATTGCCGAGGATTTCTTTTCGGGTTTCGTCGTTCCATTCGGCGGGGTCGGGGGAGATGTCGCCTTCGAACATGGCTTGGGCAAAACTTTTCGGCGGCTGGGCAATGGGCGTTTCGACTTGTGCCGAAGCGGCAAGGAAAATTCCAGCGACGAGAAGGAGCGAGAGCATGATTTTCTCCGAAGTGTTAGAGCGGATTCATTGTCACTTTTTTCGAGAGAAATGTCAAGATATACTCAAAGCGGCATGGAAACGGATCAATTTTTTGTGTTTCCCTTGTGCCCTTTGTGTCTTTGTGGTTAAGAAAATTTTACCACAAAGGCACGAAGAACACAAAGAATTCACAAAGAGAAAGAACAGCAATTTGCCCCCGTTTACGGTACACAACCTTGCTTTTGCACGTTTTTCCAT
>Ga0082212_10008401_pt1 | contig 13493 bp, 12 predicted proteins | sample TergutNt197P3_FD_71548 | JGI IMG/M metagenome (GOLD analysis project Ga0082212, IMG submission 71548) | Neocapritermes taracua P3 segment gut microbial communities from Petit-Saut dam, French Guiana - Nt197 P3 | ecosystem: Host-associated > Arthropoda: Insects > Digestive system > Gut ... | reverse complement strand
TTTGAGCGCGCGGGCCTGATGGCCTTGCTCGGCAGCGGCTTTGATCCCGGCGTGACGAACGTCTTCGCTGCCTACGTAATGAAGCATGAGCTGGATGAGGTTCATGTGCTGGATATTATTGACTGCAACGCGGGCGACCACGGGCAGCCCTTTGCCACGAACTTCAACCCGGAAATCAATATCCGCGAGGTCACGGCCAAAGGCCGCTATTGGGAACGCGGCGAGTGGGTGGAGACGGATCCGCTCGCCTGGTCCATGCATTTCGACTTTCCGGACGGCATCGGCATAAAGAAGTGCTTCCTCATGTACCATGAGGAGCTGGAGTCGCTGGCGCTGAACCTGAAGGGGCTGAAGCGCGCCCGTTTCTGGATGACCTTTTCGGAGAATTATCTGAATCATCTGAAGGTGCTCGGCAATGTGGGCATGACGCGCATTGACCCTGTGCGTTTCCAGGACCGGGAGATAGTGCCCTTGCAGTTCCTCAAGGCCCTTTTGCCGGATCCTGCGTCCCTTGGCCCGCTGACCAAGGGCAAGACCTGTATCGGCAACGTGATGCGCGGCATACGGAACGGGCAGCCCAAGGCCGTGTATGTCTATAATATTTGCGATCATGAAGCCTGCTTTGCGGAAGTCGGTTCGCAGGCTATTTCCTACACCACGGGCGTTCCGGCCATGATCGGCGCCATGATGATGATCAGGGGCGAATGGATGCGCCCGGGAGTATGGAACATGGAAGAGTTTGATCCTGATCCCTTCATGGAACAGCTTAACCTGCATGGATTGCCGTGGACGATCGTGCCCTGGAAAGATTAACGAAGGGGGATCTGCCTTCCCCCTGTTTCGTGCTGGACGAAGACAGGTTGATCGCCAACGCAGCGCTTCTGGACACAGTGCAGGAACGGAGCGGGGCGAAAATACTGCTTGCCCTCAAGGGCTTTGCCATGTGGAGCATCTTTCCCCTGCTTTCACGGGCAAGGGGAAAGGGTCCGCTGTGGGGCTGCTGCGCCAGCTCTCCCCATGAAGCGCGGCTGGCGCGGGAGGAGTTTGGCGGCGAAACGCATGTCTTTGCCGCCGCCTTTTCCGACGACGACATGCGCGAGGTCCTGCGCTATGCCGATCATGTGGTCTTCAATTCCTTCGCCCAATGGCGGCATTTCAAAAGCAGGGTGCAAGGCTGCGGCAGAACGGTCGCATGCGGCATCCGGGTCAACCCGGAACATTCCGAAGGCACAGTGCCCATGTACAACCCGTGTGCTCCCGGTTCGCGTCTCGGCGTGCGCCGTCAGCATTTCGAAGCGGATGGCCTTGAGGGCATATCTGGGCTGCACTTCCACACCCTGTGCGAGCAGGGTGCGGATGCCCTGGAACGCACGTTGGACGCTTTCGAAGAAAAATTCGGCTCTTTTTTGCACGGCATGCAGTGGGTCAACTTCGGCGGCGGGCATCACATCACGCGGGAAGGCTATGACCTGGACCTCTTGTGTGCCTGTATTTCGCGCATCAGCGCGAAGTACAAGGTGCAGGTCTATGTGGAGCCCGGCGAAGCGGTGGCCCTGAACGCGGGTTGCTTTGTCAGCACGGTATTGGACGTGGTGGAAGCGGATATGCCGGTTGCCGTGCTGGACAGTTCCGCAACCTGCCATATGCCGGATGTGCTGGAAATGCCGTATCGCCCGCATGTCATCGGGAGCGGCCTGCCCGGAGAAAAGGCGCATAGTTGCAGGCTGGCCGGGAAATCCTGCCTGGCGGGGGATGTGATGGGCGAATACAGCTTTGATGCGCCGCTCGCCAGGGGAGATCGCCTGGTTTTTACAGATATGGCGCACTACAGCATGGTCAAGACAACGACATTCAACGGCCTGGCGCTGCCGGCAATACTTCGCTACCGGGCCGCGAAGGACGAATTGGAGCTTGTGCGATCCTTCGGGTACGAGGATTTTAAGGGACGGCTTTCATAAGTCTGCGTACAGATTTCAGGAAGCTAGCGCTTTCCGCCCTGCGAACGGAGTTCCCCGCCTTGCCCTCCGGCCTTTTTTGCTCTATGAACTGTGTGCGCGTGATGCGCCCGTAGCTCAGTAGGATAGAGCGATTGCCTCCTAAGCAATAGGCCGTGTGTTCGACTCACGCCGGGCGCACCAGGAAAAATGTGAAGAAACCCTTAGAAATTCTAGGGGTTTTTTCTTTGTGGTGCGCCCGGCAGGGCGCTCAAGGAAAAAATGCGCTGATAGCAAATCTTGTACATATTTGCCAAGCAAAGCAGGCTAAGATAGGCTGACTTTGCACGGCTGCCCTTCTCCACATGCGTCGGCACGGCGCACGACCGGCAAGGAGGGTATCAGCCATGCGAAAACTTGTTTTCGCCGCGATTGTCGCGCTGGTACTGGTCTTGTTCTCAGCCTCAAAGGCTGAATAACAGTTGACCCCGTATCAGGTGCGAACTGATACGGGGTCGAAAACTGTGGTTCTCGTAGGTAGCCGTGCATGGGGGCGTTAACCGCGCCGTGCCAGCCCGTGCCAGCCCCGGTTTCTGTTGATGCAGGAACCGGGGTTCCCTTTGTATCTAATGCAATCTCCGGGTTTTGTCAAGCGACAGCGAAGGAAGCGGCCAAGGGGCTATTTTTTCCTTGTCAACGCGCCGGGTTGGCCTTTTCGGGTTGGCAGCCCCTGCCTCCTCTACTGAACAGCCTGCCCATTATGCTGTTGCAGTTGGGACAGCCGCGTCCTGTAGTAGTGCTGTATGCACTGCGAGCCCGCCTTGGCGCATTGGCTGTGCATCTGGCGCAGCCATTGCCGTTGGTTCGCCCTGAGCGCCGCTTTGTCCGCAGTGAGGCCGAGCGCTTTTTTATATTCCGCCGCCACCAGCACATCGAGTTCGGCTAAACCCGGATCGGCGCATACGGCGCGTTCCACCGCGTTCGAGGCCTTCGCGCAGCTAAATGACGGGGCGCCGCGCTGGGCAGGCGCGGGAGACGCCTTGGGCTTTGCGGCAGGCGCGGCCGTCTTTGGAGTTGCCGGTACGGCGGGGGCAGGTGCGGGAGCTGTCATTGGGGTTGCCGGTACTGCGGGGGGCGGTGCGGGACCTGCGGCAAGGGCTGCCGGAATGCAGAACAAGATGCAAGAAAGCGTCAACAACAGGGCGATCCGTATTTTTCCATGCATGGCGTGTGCCTCGTATGCTCAGCGTATCGGAGTTGTCGGCGTTTTCATGCGCCCGATGACAGAATCGCGGATCCACCTCGGATCCAGCCATTCCAGGGGTTGCACCTCAAGACCCTGCACCAGCATGCCGAAATGCAGGTGATCCCCTACGGCAAGTCCGGTAGTGCCCGTTTGCCCCAATATTTGCCCTTTGCGTACCGCATCGCCCACCGAGACGTCCGTCCTGCTCAGGTGGGAATACAGGGACATCAAGCCCTGCCCATGGTCAACGACCACGACATTCCCGTAAATCCCGAGAAACTCGGCAAAAACGACTATGCCGCCATTGGCGGCGGGAATGTCCGCATGGGGAAGCGATGCGAGATCCAAACCCATATGGGTTTGTTCGTCAATTTTTTGCCCCTGGTACATATAGGTCCGAAAATCTCCAAAGCGCGCGCGTTCCGCCGCACGCGGCATATGAATGAAGGGGCCGCTCCAGAGCATAGTGTCGGACGTTTTCTCTCGCAATGCCAGTAAGGTTTTTTCATTGGCAACCCGAATCTCGCGGTTGATGCTCAGATACTGTTCCAAATGCGTGGCGGCGCTTGGCGCAAGATGCTGAAGTTCCGGCATTTTTGCCTGCAGGAAGTTGTCCGTAATGTTGATCACATCCCGGCGGAAGTTGACGGCGACCGGCACAACGGCAAGGCGGCTGACGCTGGTGTTGCCGGCCACGTCTTCCACCACGAGTTCCGGGTTGTACTGCTTGGGCTCAATGGATTGCGGAAAGGCAAAGATACAGAAAAACGCGCCGTCTTCCAGCCGGTAGCCGGGGAAAAAACGTTCTCCCACGCGTACTCCGCTGGAGTGCACTTCCTTATTTACACTGTACAAAACAGTCCCGCAGCCTCCCCGGCGGACATGGGGCGGCGCGTGTTTCATGGATACCCGCGGGGGCTGGGTATCCAGGCGCATCGGCAAGGTCAGGGTACGGGTATTGCCGCGCCCGAAGCCAGCCCAGGAAGCATCTGTCGCCTTGATCTCCAGGTCAAACGCCCCTTCGCGCAGGTTCGCATTTTTCAAGTCAAAGCGGAGCTCTTCTGTTTGCCGTTTTTCGGTAAAGTGCCGCTCCACAATGGTCTGTATCTGGTTATTCTTACGCACCTGGACGCTGACCGCACGGATGCCCGAGGGGTCAGTCAGGCGCAGGACGAGTTCGCGTTGGGGAGAAATGCGATCCGTATTCGGCGTCAGCACGATTTCCGGCGGATTCATGTCCTTCATGAAACTGTACAGGCCAAGCCCTACTATGCTGAAGACCAGTCCTGTGAACAACAGGGAAAAAAGACGACGTACATTCATAAATACCGCAAGCCTGTCTGAGGGGAATCTGCGTTATGCCTGCAAATACATATGACATTCGCCCATTTTTTTCAACTCTCCATCCTGACTTGCCAAATGAGGACTCTCGCCGGCAAGACTCCTCGGCAAGGCGTTATTGACTTGGGGGAGGAAATCTGTTTTGTATTGCGCGCTAATGCTGTATTTACGGAATACTATGAGCATACCGCATCCCCCACCACCGCCCGCGCCCGATATGCGCATCAAGCGGGAACGCATGGTGCGTGAGCAGATTGAAGCCCGCGGCATTAGCGATGCCGGCGTGCTTGAGGCCATGCGTACGGTCAAGCGCCACCTCTTCGTGGAGGAGGCCCTGTACGCGCGCGCGTATGGAGACTCTCCGGTTCATATCGGGCATGGGCAGACTATCTCGCAGCCGTATATCGTCGCCTTGATGAGCGAACTGCTTGAAGCCCGTAAAGGGATGCGCGCGCTTGAAATCGGCACGGGGTCCGGCTATCAGGCGGCTGTCCTTGCCGCCATGGGGCTGACCGTCTTCAGCGTGGAGCGTGTCCGGGAGCTTTTTTTCGCCACCCGCGCGCTGTTGCAGCGCCTGTCTATCCGTAATGTGCATATGAAGCTCGCCGACGGGACGCTCGGCATGCCGGAAGCCGCCCCCTTCGACAGGATTATCGTCACCGCCGGAGGTCCTTCGGTGCCGCCGCCTCTGCTGGAGCAACTGGATGATCCCGGCATGCTGGTCATGCCTGTGGGCGAACGGCAGCGTATGCCGCAGCTTGTGCGCGGCAAACAACAGCTTGTGCGCGTGGTGAAAGATAAGGGCAGAATATACAAGGAAAATAAGGCTACAGTCACCTTTGTCGATCTGGTTGGTGAACATGGCTGGTAATGCCGCGCCGCACCGGGTTGGCGGTATGCATCGTTATTGAGCCAGGAGTTGCCATGTCTTCGTGTTCCTCATGTTCCGGGGGAGGGGGCCAGCGCGGGCCTGACGCCGCCGCCCTGTTCCAGAATTCGCGCATTTCCTCCACGCTGCGCAAGATTCAGTACAAGCTGTTCGTCATGAGCGGCAAGGGAGGGGTCGGCAAAAGTTCGGTAACGGTCAATGCCGCTGCGGCGCTCGCCAGCAGGGGTTTTTCCGTGGGCATTCTGGATGTGGACATCCATGGACCAAGCGTCCCCAGGCTGCTCAATCTTTCCGGGCCGGTAGAGGCCGATGAACGCGGAGGACTTCTCAATCCCGTGCGCTATAATGATCGGCTTGCCGTCATTTCCATGGACAGCCTGCTGCGGGACCGGGACAGCGCCATTCTCTGGCGCGGCCCCAAAAAAACGGCCGCCATCCGGCAGTTTATTTCCGGCGTGAACTGGGGGGAACTGGACTTTTTGCTTATTGACTCTCCTCCCGGAACCGGCGATGAGCACATGACCGTCTTGAAAACCATTCCTGATGCGCTCTGCATTGTCGTCACGACGCCCCAGGAAATTTCCTTGGCCGATGTGCGTAAAGCAGTGAACTTCCTGCAATATGCCAAGGCAAATGTGCTTGGGGTGGTGGAAAATATGAGCGGTTTGCACTGCCCGCACTGTTGCCGGGAAATTGAGCTTTTCAAAAAAGGCGGCGGCAGATTGCTGGCGGAGCAGTACGGCATAGCCTTTCTTGGCGGCGTGCCTCTTGATCCGGCTACTGTTGCGGCGGCGGATACAGGCATTCCCGTTGTGTTTCTTGAAGGCGATTTTCCCGCGAAACGAGGCTTTCTTGAACTGGCGGACAATATCGTCAAGGGAGCGGCCGGTAGCCTGGAAGCTCTTGCCAGCAGCCACAGTTGACAAAGCGGCACACGTTTGCATGTAAAAAAACTTTTGTAGAAACTGATTGACAGCAACAGAATATTCACGCATAAACCAACCAAACGAATCAAGGAGGCTTTTATGGAAGAAATGGAACTCATGACCGCGATTATTGCAAGTAATCCCGGCATCAGCGTTGAAGATGCATGGAAAATGTACCGCGAACTTGTTACGCGCGTTCATGCGTTGAATTCTCAATTGAAGATTGGCGAATCTGAATTGTTGGCTGAAGCCGGCAGTGATGGACAAAGCGCGGAAGGCGGAAAAGCCGCAAAAGCCTCTCTGACGAAAGGGTATACCCGCAGGCACCTGAAAGTAAAACCCCAGGACGCCATTAAGAAAGATTCCATTGCGTGCTGTATTTGCGGAAAAAGCCTGAATTCCATCAACGCGCGGCACCTTGCGTCCCATAATGGACTTACCAAAGAGGGATATTTGAAGCTGTGCGATTACCCCAAGGATCAGGTTCTGATGAGTCTCAACCACTTGGCAAAAATGCGCACGCAGGTGCACAAGGCGCAAAAAGCCCGCGAGAAGAAGCAGGGCGAAGCCGGCGCATCCGTAAAACTGCGCAAGAACAAGAAAGAAGCCTAAGCGTCCCGTATCGTTTGCAAGGACTGATGCCGTGTCCGGCGCGTTGCCGCTGGACACGGTTTTTTTTCTTATTTGCCGCGCATCTTCCCCGCCAAGGCGTCAAGGCGGGCCCAGGGAGGGGCGAAATTATGCACGCGTACCGCGGCGCGCATGCCGGACTTCAGTTCGGCATGATTTCCGGCGTCCTTGTCGGCAAAACGGACGCGGACGGGAATCTGCCGCGACTGTCCCGGCGCGGCATGCGGAAATTTAGGGGCCAGGCTGCCCGCAGGCAGAACGCGTTCCACTTTGCCGGAAAAACTTTTTCCCGGCACTTCCAGGACAAACACGCTGCAAACTTGGCCGGGCTGTATGCGTGCTCCGTCATGTTCAGGAAACCAGGCGGTCACCGAATACGGGGCCGCGTCAGGCGTCAGGGCGATAAGCTCTTGATCGGGCTGCGCCCATGTGCCTGGCTGAATGAAGACATCCGAGACGACAGCATTGGTCGGCGCGACGATGACATCCGGTGATGCCTGTGCGGAAGGCATGCGGGGCGCGGCTGTTGCGCTTTGCTGCGCGTGTTCGCTGCTGCCTGCCTGCCTGCCTGCCTTTTTCAGCTCCGCAAGTTCTGTTTTGATGCGGGAAAGTTCTCCTTCCGTGGCGGCGCGCACGCGGCTGTATTCCTCGCGTGCCGCACGGGCTTTTTCCAGGTGTTGCCGGGTGCTGTGCTCATCCGTGCGGGCTTTATCGTGGAGTGCGCGAGGCACGGAATATTGCGCGCTGAGCGCATCCAGACGCCGCAGTTCCAACTGGGCCCTGGCATGTTCCTCCGCCCTGCGCTGCACATCGCGCGTCGCTTCTTCTTCCGACGCGCGGGCCTGCATGATGCGGCGCACCATATCCTGTTCAGCGGCCTGCGCATCGGCAACCCGCCGCGCCACATCCTCCATGTCGGCCGGAGGAGGGAGCAGGCTGCGAAGCGAGGCGACCTGCGCTCTGGCTTCAGCGGCGTTTGACGCATCCGTGCGGGCGTGTAAACGGATAAGCGCCTGACCTGCCGACACGCGTTCGTTTTTTTTCACCAACACTTCCGATACCTGCGCCGGAACCGGCGTTCCCAGCACGAGCGGATTGCTTTCGATCACCGCGCTGGGCGTTTGTACGGAATAGTACATCCAAGCGCCGTACACGGCAGCGCATCCGATCAGTCCAAGGCCGATCAGCCCTCCCAGCCTTCGGCCCCAGCCGCGCGTTTGCCGCTTTCCAGCTTCGGGGAGTTCCAGTTTTGCAGTATTTTCCGCCATAACGCACCTTGCAGGCATTTTTTTAGCAAGAATGCATGCTCTATGCCAGCATGGCGTGTATAAAGCAAACAGGCAGGTGAGCCGTCGCCTTTGTCAAGGAACCGACAGCCATGCCTTTGCCGCAATGCCGCCAGGCTGTCTTTACTTTGCGGAAAAGGAGCAGTACAAGCCATTGCAGACCGTGCCCTGTCACCCTTTCACCTCGCGTGCCATGTCCAGCCACTCCGCATTCCGTCGCATTCTCCCGCAGTTGTGCCCAGTGCTTTGCCTGGCGCTTTGCCTGTCCGCGTGCAGCCTGCGTTCGGTCCGCGTGGTGCAGGAACGCCAGTTCAAGGTTATGTGCGCGCAATTACGGCCGGAAATGCAACGCCGTTCTCTGCTTGACGAACAGGGCAACTATCTTTCCAGCCCCCTGCCCGCGCTTCCGCCGAAACAAGAGTGCGGAGAGACGCTTTTCCGGCATCTGTCTCCCGCATTCCGATACAGCGCCGATAATCCCATGGCAGCGCCCAAAACGTTCGCGGAAAGCGCAGCGTCAAGGAACGATGTCCACATCCGCGACTACGGTTTTACGCTCCGGCAAGGCCTGGATACCGTTGACCTGGATCTGATCGCCCGGAGCGACTGGGAAGGCGGGGGCCAACAGGAATGGCTGCTTGCCTGCAAAGTGACGTTCGGCGGCGCTCCCGTGAGCCGCACGTATTATCTGGCGCTTCCGGCCCTGGAGGCGGAAGGCGTGCTGAGCGCGCGCCTCTTCGCCGTGTTCGAATGCATAGCCTATGACTGCGCCCTGCATGTGCCGCAAGCGAATGCATCAGCCTATGCGCCCGAAGCGCCGGTCTTTGAGTCCATGCCCGGACAGCGCACAGTCACAAGCCCGGCTGTAAATCCGCCTGTTCCGCCTGCCGCCGTGTCCCGCAAACCAAGTGTTCCGCAAAAAACCGCCCCCTGATATGCCGGCGCGCCCTGTCACGCTCATGCTGTGCGCGTTCCTGTGCCTCACAAGCTGCAATTCCGGCAGGCAACAAGCGCAACATCTTGCCCGGACGGCACATTTTCAGTTTATGCGTTTTGAAGCGCCCGCCTACATCCTGTATGGCTGGCTGAAGGAAGGAAAGGGCCCTGTCCTGCATGTCTACCTGGAGGGTGACGGCATGGCCTTTATCACCCGCACCCGGCCTTCGTCCGATCCCACACCGCGGGATCCTGTGGCCTTTCGCCTGGCCAGCCGTCATCCTGGATCCGGCGCGGTGCTGTACCTGGGCCGCCCTTGCCAGTATGTGGAAGATGCCGACACGAAGGGCTGTATGGAGGCGGTCTGGACTTCTGACCGCATGAGCGAACGCGTGGTGCGCAGCACTGCCGCCGCCATCGATCAGGCCAAGCTGCTGACAGGGACGAGGCAGATCGCCCTGTACGGCTTTTCCGGCGGGGGCGGCATCGCCGCTTTGTTGGCGCAAAGAAGGCAGGACGCCGTTTTTCTCGGCACTGTCGCTGGCAACCTTGACCACCGTTTTTGGACGTCGAGCATGAAGCTCACCCCCTTGCGGGGATCCTTGAACCCCATGGATGAGGCAATGGCGGTAGCGGATATTCCACAGTTGCACCTCTCCGGCGGCAAGGACAGCATCATTCCTTCAAGCATGGCGGAACGCTGGTGCGCCGCGCTTCCTCACGGGAGTCCCTGCCGGCATCGCCAAATCCCCGACATGACGCATGAGGGGGCATGGGAAACTGTCTGGCCGGATCTGTTGCAGCGCTCCTGGATCGACCGTGAGTATCCGTAAGGAGCGTGTTGTTTTTTTTCTCCAAGTACTATAAATGTATGCATCCAGCCGTCAGGCGACGGCACACTCCTACCTGAGAAGCGTCCATGTTCAGAAAGTTTGCGGTTCAGGATCTTCGTCCCGGCATGTATATTGCCGACACTCTGGGTTCGGCCTTGGACAGTCCCGTCATGTATTCGACGGAAGGCCTCCTGAAGAGCGTCGAAGAAATTAAGCACATTGCCGGCCAGGGTTTTAAGGAGGCAGTGGTTGATCTTGAGCGTGGCTACAAGGAATGGGCCGCCCTGTATGGCGACTCCTCCGAGCAGTTGCTTGTGGAAGTCATCACGAAAAAACCGGCGACTTCCGCTGCGCCACAGCCGCCAAGCTCTCCGCTCGCGCCGCAGGTTGAACTGAAGGAGGAAATCCCCAAGGCGGCAGCGCTCTACAATGACGCCTTGAAAACGACCCAACGGGTTATGCAGGACTTCAAAAATACCGGCGAGCTTGATGTTACGGCGGGCAGCGTTGTCGTACAAGGCATCGTGGGCAGCGTCCTGCGCAATATGAACGCGCTGCAAGCCGTCAGCAAACTACGGTCCCAGGATGATTACACCTTTTCGCATTGTGTGAACGTCTCCATGTTGACCGCCATGTTCGCCCGCCATTTGGGACACAGCGACGATGTGGTGTTTGAAGCCGGCATGGGCGGTTTTTTCCATGACCTCGGCAAAGCCCGGATGCCGGCAAAGATACTGACCGCATCACGGCGTCTGACGCCTGAAGAGTTTTCCACCATGCAGCGTCATCCCGGGGTCGGGTACGAGTACCTGACCAAGGTTTCCGGCATTTCTGAAACTGTCCGCCTTGCAGCGCTTGAACACCATGAGCGCATGGACGGCACGGGCTATCCTGACGCCAAGAGCGGCGAACAGATCAGCCTGTACGGCAGGATTGTGAGCATTGTTGATGTCTACGACGCGCTTTCCAGCCGCCGATCATACAAGGACGCCATGTTGCCGCACCGGGTGCTCGGCCTGCTGTACGGCATGCGCGGACGCGATCTGGACGAGGAATTGACGGAACAGTTCATCCGCTGCATGGGCATTTATCCCGCAGGGAGCATCGTCAAGCTGAGCACTGACGAAATCGCCGTCGTCACCCAGATAAGCCACGCGTCTCCTCTCCATCCCAAAGTGCTCATCGTGCGGGATACCCACACCGCTCCTGTCAAGCCGCATGAACTTGATCTGGCCGCTGTCCCGGATATATCCATTGTCGCCTGCCTGGAACACGGCGCTTTTGGCATATACCCGGAACGGGTGCTCAAAATCACAACGCCCTGACGCGGACCAAGGCCGTACGCGATGCATGGCTAAGGCAGCAGGGGATGTCAGAACGCTACCAGATTCCTGATCTCGCCCCTGGCCGGACGCATGACGCACAATGCCTGGTCCGCCGCAGCCGTTTTATCGCCGCGATAGCCCACTGCGCAAGCGTTGAGGAGGCCAGAAGCTTTATCCAGGCCCGGCGGCAGCAGTATGCCGATGCCACGCACAACTGCTGGGCCTTTTGCGCGGGGCCTCCCGGCGATACAGCCAGGATTGCGTGCAACGACGGCGGCGAACCGCACGGCACGGCCGGCCGTCCCATGCTGACAGTATTGCTGCACAGCGGAGTGGGGGAGCTTGCCTGCGTCGTAACCCGCTATTTCGGCGGCGTCAAACTCGGCACAGCCGGCCTGGCGCGCGCATACCAGGATGCCGTGCGGGCGGCGCTTGCCGATCTGCCGCTGCGACTGCACGCGGAAACCCTCTCCATCCATGTGACGATAGACTACAAGTATATTGATCTTTTACGGCGCATCCTGCCCGCCCATGAAGCCCGCATCCGGCAGGAAACATTTACAGAGGCCGCCTGTTTTTACATCGACATCCCTAAAGTACAACTTGAAGTTTTCTCCCTGCTCCTGAGTGAGCTGAGTGCTGGTTCAGCCCGGATAGAACCGGCATCCTGAACACCCGCGACTTGATCAACGGGCCGTTTTTCCAGGCTGTGAGCAGGGGGCTACCAGGCGGCGGCCTGTCCGTCGCAACGGGGTTCGGATCCGCAGGCCAACACGCCGTCGTCAGTGCGCCAGATGATCTGTCCACGTCCGAAACCCCGGTCGCCCACCGCGCCGTACCGAACGTCATGCCCCATACGGCGTAGCGCTTCCGCCACGGGTGCAGGAAATCCGGCCTCCACGTCCACCTGTAGTCCCTCTTCCCAGCGGAAGCGGGGCGCATCAAGCGCGGCTTGCGGATTCAGACCGTAATCAAGCATGTTGCTGACGACCATGACGTGCCCCTGTGGCTGCAAATAAGCGCCCATGACGCCAAAGGCCGCAAGAGGCTTGCCGTTTTTGCTTACGAAGCCCGGAATGATGGTATGGTAGGGGCGCATGCCCGGCGTGAGACAGTTGGGATGCCCGGGATCGAGGGAAAAACACAGGCCGCGGCTGTGCAGGGCAATGCCTGTGCCCGGAACCACCATGCCGGAGCCGAAACCCCAAAAATTGCTCTGGATATAGGAAACCATAGTGCCTTCGGCATCCGCCGCGGCAAGATAGACTGTGCCGCCATCCGCAACTTTTCCGGGTAGCGGGGCGAGGGCGCGATTCCCAATCAGCTTGCGCCGGCTTGCGATATACGCTTCATCAAGCAAGTCCATGGGGTGTATACGCATGCGCCTGGGGTCGGCAAGGTGGGCAAGGGCATCGGCAAAAGCCAGTTTGATCGCTTCGATGCGCAGATGCCAGGCGCGGGGGCTGTCCATGTCCGGCGCTTCAAATCCGTCCAGGATCCGCAGCGCGATAAGCGCCACAAGTCCCTGCCCGTTGGGGGGCAGTTCCCAGACATCGACATCCCGGTACACAGCCTTGAGGGGTTCGACCCATTCCGGCGCGAAGGCGGCCAAATCCTCAGCCCGCAAATACCCGCCGCATTGTTCGCTGAAAGCATGAAGCGCCTCGGCAAGTCCTCCCTCATACAAGGCTTTGGCATCGGATTCGGCAATAGCGGTGAGGCTTTGGGCAAGCGCTTCCGAACGCCACATTTCTCCGGCCATGGGAGCGCGGTTTTCTGGCGCGAAGCAGTCGAACCAGTGCCGAAAGGAGGCATCCCGCTGGGTTTTGAATTCGGCAAAGGCCCTGGCCCACAGCTCGGCCACCAGGGGTGAGACAGGCGCGCCGCAGCGGGCGTAGTCTATGGCGGGACGCAGGCTTGCGGTCAACGGCAGCGCGCCGAAACGCCGTGCCAGGGCGGCCCAGGCAGCCGGAGCGCCGGGCACGGTGACAGGCGTGATGCCGAGTCGCGGCATGCGTTCAAGTCCGGCTTTCCTCAGGGTCTCCAGGCTGAGCTTTTGCGGCGCCGGACCACTGGAGTTCAGCCCGTGGAGCTTGCCCTGATGCCAGACAAGCGCGAAAGCATCGCCGCCGACGCCATTGGAGACA
>Ga0082212_10008400_pt1 | contig 13493 bp, 9 predicted proteins | sample TergutNt197P3_FD_71548 | JGI IMG/M metagenome (GOLD analysis project Ga0082212, IMG submission 71548) | Neocapritermes taracua P3 segment gut microbial communities from Petit-Saut dam, French Guiana - Nt197 P3 | ecosystem: Host-associated > Arthropoda: Insects > Digestive system > Gut ... | reverse complement strand
TTCCGCTGCCCCCGCGCAGCATTTCGCGAATCGCACGATCGGGGCGTTCGGTGGCGAGCGATTCGGCGGTCAAAACAACGTGATCGGCCAGCCGATGCAGCGTTTGGCCGAGTAGCAGCCGCTTGTCGGGCGTCCCGCCGTCGGCGGTCGAACCGAAAACGCAATAAATTTCACCGTCGGTCACTTCGCGGAGCGTCGTCAAATTGGCGGCCAGCGACTCGGGCGTTTGCGCAGAGTCCAGAAACACGCCGAAACGTTGCCCGCATTCGATGCGTTCCATCCGGCCGGGGATGCTTTCGACTCGCTCGATTCCGCGAATCACTTTTCTCAGATCAATGCCCTGACTGATGCCGAAAGCCGCCGCCGTGAGCGCGTTTTGAATGTGCGATTCGCCGATGATGCGTGTCTCGGTCGGCACCATTTCGGAACCGGCCATGACGTAAAACGTCTGCTCACTGCGGCACCGGTCGATGAGAAGCCCGTTGACTTCGCTCTCCCGGCGGATGCCGGTTGTCAGCAGCGGGTGCTCAATCAGGGGAATGAGTGCCTGAGTAACCGGATCGTCTGCGTTGCAAATTGCAATCGCGTCTTTTTTTGCGAAACGGAAGATGCCCATGATCGTGTGGCGATAATGCTCAACCGTCTTGTGGTAGTCGATGTGGTTGTTGCGGATATCGGTCAGGCAAACGGCATCGAATGCTATGCCGGAAAAATAATTCCGGTCGAGGGCGCAACTGGATGCCTCGACGACCAAGTGGGTGCATCCGTTAAGCACCATCCGCGAAAGCCAGTAAGCCAATTCGTTGGCCGGAGGCGTTGTCACCGCCGAGGGATACATCCGCTCGCCGTCGAAAATACCGATGGAACTGATAATACCCACCGGGTGTTCGGCTTCGGCCAAAACACCGGCGATGAGAAACGCCGTGCAGGTTTTGCCGTTGGTGCCGGTCACCGCGACCGTCTTGAGCTTGTCGGCGGGGTTATCGTACAACTTCTGACAAAGAATGCCGTAAGCCTCATGCGAATTGGTCACAAGGAACAGCGGAACTTTAATGCCGGGAATCGACCGTTCGGCCACAATCGCCTTACAGCCGAGTCGCTGTGCCTCGTCGATATGGTCGTGACCGTCAAAATGATCGTTGGCCAATGCAACAAACAGATCGCCGGGGCGAAGCGTTCGCACATCGCTGGTACATGAATTGATCCAGACTTCCTCGTTTGCCGAATTTGCAACAAACTTCAATGTCTGCTGAAGTGCGAAAGGTTTTCCGTTTCCTGTAAAACCAAGCATATTGGTGACATCCTTGTTGAATCGATGAGCAGGGTTGATTGTCAATGATAAGTTCTATTGTATGCGGCCATAGAAAAAAATCTAATCGAAACGCAATGTTTTTGCAGAGTTTGGCAAAATGACTCTTGGTCAATAAATACATCTCATATAACAACAAAACATTATGCAAATCACGTATGTCTTGCAAATTCTCCAGATTCAGTTTCGTCAATCTTGCCGACTACGGGAATGATTGTTCATGATTTCAGCAAAATTGTCAAGATGAATATTTTGACAATCGAGTCAGAAGCTCACACCACCATAAAAAAAGGAGGCCAAATGGCCTCCTTTGTGTCCGGGTTTCTGCCTGAATTAATAACCGATGCTTGGGGGATTCGGATTCAGGTAGTCTCTCGGTGAACGGTAGGTGTAGGAAGGATAGTTTCCTTGTTGGCGGTTGGCACCATAGCCCCATGCGGATCGCGGCGTCAGCCCTTGGCCATTGGCTCCGTAACCCGGTTTATAGACATAGCCAAAATCCGGACCTGCGCATTGGGTCCCCTGTCCAAAAAGTCCGCCAAGTCCCCCCAGACAGCCTCCGAATCCGACACCACAACAGCCGCCCATTCCGCCGCCAAAACAGGGGTCGCAACACACGGACAAGCCGCAGTGGAATGGTCTGACCATTTTGTCGCTGAAAATGCCACCCCCGGCACAGGAATCAAAACCGCTTTGCTGGCAAAATTGTCCGTATGTCGGGATGTTTGCCGAACCGCACGGTGAGCAACTTTGTGAATAAGTTGCGCATGTCGAAATCGCAAAAATCATTGCGGCAAAAAAAGATGTGACGACGTGTTTTTTCATTTGCTTTTGTCCTTATTTTTTGTTCAGACACAAATCGTGTGTATCCATTGTATCAAAAGGAGCGATGGTGAGATGGACATACGACGACTAAAATTGTTTACCTTACTCTATTTCGTCAAGTGAAGGTATTCAACGTGAAGTCTTGACCGGCAATTTTATCATCGGCTCTGATTATATTGCAATTATCGCTAAAACCGAAAAAATTGACACAAAATGTCGACTGCATATTCAAAGATTTCCACGTTTATCTATTTTATCATTTATGCGACTATGCAGCAACAGGGCGACGCTCACCATTTGAGGTCAATTCGGAGTTGATTGTTTTTTGAGGCCATAATTGTTTTTGTGACAGAATCCTTCCTTCACTGTTTTTCAGGACAAGAATCTCATTTTGTGCCAACCAGTCAAGTTGCATGGTGGCTGTGAGAAATCGATAGCCGAGAAAAATGCCGTCCCCCAAGAGAACATGTTGTTGCATGGACTCAATTTCTTCAACTCCATGCTGTCGCAAGAGATAGAGAACTTCTTGGTATATGGTATCCGTGGCTTTCGCTGAGATCAACATGGTCATTTTGCACCTGAAATATCGCTATGGAAATCAAAAACACCGTACTTTGGGTTTATTCGGAATCACTGAATTGTAGCCTTGACCTACACCTCCGTTTTTCCGAATAAATCGCCCAGATTGTCATTTTTCTTGCGTTTGTCAAGATTTTTTGTGGCAATTTGATCCGCAAATGTGTATAATAGGAATCCTGTAAACTTAGTGCGTGAATGATTTTGTTTTTTGTAACGCTTCAAAACATCTTGATAACCCCTGTTGAAAGTGGTACTATGAATTTTGAAAAGGGCAGTACAGTCGGAATCGACCTCGGAACAACGTTTTCATCCATAGCACAGGTCAATGAAAATGGTGAACCCGTCCCGCTCGAAAATGAAGACGACGATGTTGAAACCGCCAGTCTGATTCTTCTTGCCGAATCGGGGCACGTCATCGTCGGGCCGAACCGCAACCGCGCCGCGATGGAAGACCCGGAAAATGTCGTCGAACGCATCAAACGGCACATGGGGGTTTCCAGTTACAAGCGAACCTTCGACGGACGCGAGATCACGCCGGAATTCATATCGTCGCTCATTTTGAAAAAACTTAAACAAGACGGTGAAAAACGAATCGGTGAAATCGGCAACGCCGTCATTACGGTACCGTACTATTTTAACGACACCCGACGCAAATCGACGCAGGATGCCGGTCGAATCGCCGGTTTCAACGTCATCGACATCATCAACGAGCCGACCGCCGCAACACTGACTTACGCTTGGTCGCGCGGCGAATTGGGCGTTTCCCAAGTAAAAATGGAGCGGCCTCGCCGCATTCTGGTTTATGATCTCGGCGGCGGAACTTTCGACTCGACCGTCGTTGAATACACACCGACCCATTTTCGCGTCCTTGCCACCGACGGCGACGTCAAACTGGGGGGCGTCGATTGGAACGACCGTCTGGCCGACCATATCATGAGAGTATTTCACGAAAAACACAATATTGACGCGTCGAAGTCGGCCAAGGCGATTCAGGTACTCCGCAATGATTGTGACATGGCGAAAATTCAGCTTAGCGAAAAAGACGAAACATCGATCACGTTTCGCTACGAAGGCAAGTCGATTACGGTGAGGATTACGCGAAGCGAATTTGAAAGAATGACCGCCGATTTGCTACAGAGAACCGCCGACACAACCGAATTCGTACTCGAACAGGCCGATCTCGAATTTGGACAACTGGACGCGATCGTACTGGTCGGCGGCTCGACGCTCATGCCGCAGGTGCGCAATATGTTGCGGGACCTGACCGGAATCGAACCTTTTACAGAACTCGACCCACATACCTCCGTGGCGAAAGGGGCTGCGATTCATGCGGCAATTCTCGAAGCGAAATTTCGTACTGACACGGCTGCCGGCAGTGATAAACTCAAACGTTTGTTCGAAGGCATCCGTCAGGAGGATGTCAATTCGCACGGGCTGGGTGTTGTTGCTCTTGATAACAAAGCCGGCAAGGCCGTCAACCACATCATGATCCCGCGCAATACGACTCTGCCGTATTCGATTTCACAAACCTTCCAGACGAACAAACCCGACCAGACAAGGGTCAGCGTGCAGGTTCTCGAAGGCGACGCCCCCGATCCGATTGCGTGCTCGCTGCTCGGAAAATGCCGTATTACGGAACTGCCCGAACGGTTGCCGAAAGGTTCGCCCGTTGAAGTGACCTATTCTTTCGACAAGTCGGGACGCATCTCCGTTTCCGCCCGTGATAAAACGACCGACAAGGAAGCGAAAATCGACATTGACCGCAAAGGTGCTTTGTCCGAACAACAGGTCGAAGCCTTCGTTCAACTGGCCACCGAGTACGTTGTCGAATAGACGGTACGGCTTCCGCCGGCATCTGTGACGCTCGGTTCAACGGGAAAACAAACGACGGTTACGGCGGTGGCCGTCCTGACAACATCCTTGTGACAGTTTTCCGCAACCTCTTGAGGAGTATGACGTTGAAAAAACCCAATTTACCGTCCCGGCGGGATGCCATCAAAAAAATAGGGATCGTGGGCGCGGCGGCAGTACTTCCGGCCGTTTCCGTAACGGCAGTTTCGGAAGGAGCCGTGCCGGAACAAATTGCGGGTCGCATTGCTCCCTTAGCCGAAGCATCGCCCGTTGTTCCTGCAAATCCGCAAAGCCGTGCCGCATTTCGCGAGGAACTCAAAAAACGGATTGACGCCACGCCCCTGGTCGATTCACATGAGCATCTCTGCGATGAGCAGGAGCGTTTTCACGGTTCGAAGTCGTGGGCCAACCTTCTACAACATTATTTCAGCGATGATTTCGTTTCCGCCGGTCTGGATTGGGGGTCTGTCTGGGGCGAACAAGCGCAAAAGGAAGACCCTGTGGAATTGTGGCGACGCATCGAGCCGTATTGGTTCGCGGTGAAAAACACCGGTTACGGGCAAGCGGCGCGAATCGCCATTCGGGAACTGTTCGGAATCAACCGATTGGAAGAAAGCGTAATTCCCGAGTTGCAAAAACGCTATGAAGAGAATTTGACCGTGGGGCTGTATGATCGCGTGTTGAAACAGCATGCCAATATTGAATCCTGTCAGGTGGATCGCGGCTCCTATTATGAATCGCGTCACCCGGAACTGCTGCTGCATGATATTAATATCGTCGGCATGATGACGACGGATAGTATACGTGACATTTCTTTGCGGGTTGGCACGACCGTCAAAACGCTAGCGGATTGTCACGAAGCGATTCGCCTGTTTTTCAAAAAGTACGCTCCTTATGCAACGGCGGTGAAAAGTCAAATCGCCTACTCGCGCGGGCTGGATTTCGAGCAAGTGCCGTCGGAACGGGCGGAAGAGCCGTTTCAAAAGAAGTGGGAAGGAAAGCCGACCACGCCGGAAGAAGCTAAATTATTGCAGGATCATCTCTTTTGGTTTTGCGTGCAACAGGCGGACGAGCACCAATTGCCGGTCAAGCTGCACACGGGTTATTACGTCGGCAACAATTCGATGCCGCTGTCCCGATTGAGTCAAAATCCCGCGCAGATGACCGACTTGTGTCTTCGTTCCAAAAAAACACGATGGGTTTTCATGCACACCTGCTATCCTTACAGCCGCGAGTTGATTGCGATTGCCAAACAGTTTTCCAACGCTCACGTTCAGACGTGTTGGGCGTGGATCATTGATCCGCTGGGGACAAAAAACTTTTTGAAGCAGTATTTGGTGACCGCCCCGGCGAATAAAATCCACATTTTTGGCGGCGATTACGGAACGGTGGAAAACGTCCTCGGACATTCCCGAATCGCTCGAAACGGCGTTTTTGCGGCATTGGCCGAGCTGGTTGAGGAAAATTACCTTGAGCAGGACGACGCTCTGGAATTGGTCGAACCACTGTTACGCGGAAATGCCCGGCGAATTTTCGATCTCGAAAAGAAGTATCATGCCGCGCAACATGTGCCGTGGTGATAAAATGTGAGATAAAATCAGAGCCGCGAGTGTCAACGAGCGGACAAATTGGTGCAGAGTCTCCTCCAACTCGACCGCTCCGTTACCGTCGCGGCTCTGATTTTTCGTCAATACTCAATCTCATAATACACCGTTTTGGTGTCCGAACCGTTCAGCCGGATAAAGCCATCAACAACGGGAAGCGTTTTTCCCGTGCGGCAACCGTCGTGGTCGAGGACGTGGACGGTGGGCGTTCTGTCACGTTTCAGCATCAGGTTGCAATCCACCGGTTCCATCAGAATGGGGCCCTTGCCACGGCGAATCAGCGTGCCGCCGATGAGTTTCATGTCCGTATTCCGGGCACGGCCCATGGTCGTGACCAACATACGTTTCGACGTGGCAATCGGCTCGTCGTCCAAACTCGTCACGTAAAGGGCGGCATAAGTGTTCTGCGGTGCCGCAATGACCACATCCTGCATTTCAATCGATCTGTTCTGCAAGAAACCAACAAACGCTTGCGTTTTGGGGGTTCTGATTATTATATAGCCGTCACGTTGGTTCGTATGACCTATCCAACCAAGTTCCTTGGTGTCGGATAAGAAACCACCAACTATTTCAAACTCCGAGAGATCGACCGTTTCCGTTTTCTTTGCTTCATCGACGTAATCGACAACCACCCGACCGACGGCCAGTGCTTGAACCGGCGTGGTGTCCGATGCGAAATTCTTCACATCATAACCCTGCTCAACGCGGTCGTCGAAATTCAATTCACCCTTTTGCAGCGACGCGAAATCGACATTGCGGGCGAAAACGGTTTTCGACTCCTGCACGTCATTGCGGATGACCTGTCGCGAAACGGCGGGGAAAAGCCCTAATACTTGTGGTGCTACCACATCCCAGGTCTCGCCGAGCGCATCACGGAAATGCCCCCGGTCGGAGTTCTGGAACATGAACGACACGTCCCAACCGTTCAGCCCCATGCCGTAAGCCCCGATAATGGCCGGGCCTTCGGCGCAAAACTCGCAGGAGAACGTGTGAATCCATTCCGACAGCATAAACGGACGGTCGGCCACCTGTTGCATTCCGGTCGAAAGAATGCCGGAGCCGGGCACCTCCAGCATGGAACCGGGGCCGTCGAAATAATTGTGCCGGTCGATCATGCCGATGCGACGGTCGGAAAGCAGATTCAGGTAATGGCTCGGCCCGCGACCGGCCTGCCAGTTGGTCGAGATGATTTCGCCTTCGTAACCCGTCGCGCGAATGGCTTCGACAAAACGATCGTAAAATTCGTTCTGCTTGTCATACCAGAAAAGCATCGTGTCAACCAGTCTCGCTTTGCGGTCTGACATGCTGCCGTCGATGCGATCGGGATCGTAAAACCAGGGATTGCCTGCCGGATAAATCGGGCCGGCACCGTCGTTCCACGCTTCGCCGGTCGCTTTTTCATTGACGAAAACGTTCAGCGGATTGTCACCCCAGACTTTGACAAGTGCCGCTTCGGTTCCGTATTTCGCTTTCAGCCACGCGGCGAATTCGCTTCCCATGCGAGCCTTGAGCGTCGGCGATTGATCCATCGCTCCCATCGTGTTGTAGAAAAACGCGCAGTCTTCGTTCACCAATTCGACGCACATCACGCAAGGATCGTCGGCGTATTTCAGACCGGTGGACTCGTTTTTGTGATTCAGGAGGTTAATCAACTGGTCAATCTGAATGTCCTGCAATTCCTTGCTGAGGAACATGGCGCCGCCGCCGGGGTCGATGTTTCCGCGATCATCGGGACGGCCAAATTCGGCGGCAAAAGGCACCCGTGTCCGGTCGTCGCGGTAAATGCGAGGCCGACCGAAATTCGCCGAAAGCAACACGTAAATGCCGCGTTCCTTGAGTTGGGCAACATAATAATCCATCAGCGGCAGCTTTTCGGGATTGTATCGCGTATAAGAATTACGGTCGAGCACGCCGTCCCAGTCGGGGCCGTCCGCGAATTTGTGCAGCCGCACGGCATTGACGCCGTATTTGGCATAAAACGCGGCGCGTTGTTCGGAAACCTCTTTCGGCGACGCAATCGCTTCGTAACAGGTGTTGAGTCCCCAAAATTTGATCGGCTTGCCGTTGTAAATCAGTTGATCGCCGACGCTCAGAACGCGACCGTGCTTTCCGGCGGGAGCGTCAAGCAGGCCGGAAGCGTCGATGACACTGGGCTTGGTCACATCGGCGGTTGCCGTCCAGGGAAACCACTGATCCCAGTCCGGGGGATTCGGAATGTCATCGGGCGTGAGATAAAACGCCGTGTCTTCCGGCAAATCCAACGTCAGCGTAAACTTTTTGCCGTCATTGGCTTTGATTTGATTCTCCGCAAGAATAATGCGTATCTCGCCGTCCATATTCGCCAGGACGGGCTGGTCGAAGGTGATCGAATATGTTTTCCCGTCGGCGTCTTTCACGCTGATTTTTTTGAACGTTTCGGACAGCGTTCCCATTCCGAACGGAATATTGACGGTTTTCGTGCCGGTCGCGTCGGTGAGACTGCCCCGATTTTCTCCCCGCAACGGGGCTTGAAAGACCAGACCGATACCCGCCATGACCAACTCGGAATCCTGCGTCGTTTTGAACTCGCCTTCCATTTTGAGTTGACGAGCCGGTACTCCGGCCAAACCACTCTGGCCGACGGGCGTGAGCTTGGTTTCAAACGTAAACGGCACATTCGTGCGTCCGACCCGTCCGCCGAACGTAGCAACGGCAGAGTCCCCTTCGGGTCGAAAGTTGCCGTCAATTCCCGACCATGCCCAGCCGGGTCCCCAAAGCCGGTACCCGATGTGAAGCACGTCCTGCCCGTCGGCTGTGGACACGCGGATGTTGTGCTCGGAAGTATAGACGATGAGGGAATCGTCGGCATACGCCGTTACAATTGGTAGCGTGAGAAACAGGCACGACAGGAAACAGAATAAAATCAAACGGGTTTTCATGATGGTTTTCTCCTCGGGGTGGCTAAAAGGTATGAAAAAAATGGTAGAGCGGTCACGCCGTGAGCACCGCATCGATCTCATGCCGCCCATTTTCATAAAACAGAGCCAGCCAAACAACATTGCCTGGTACTCCAGTCAAACAACACTTTTACCTTATTTTCTCAAAGAAAGCAACCTCCATAACCGAATCAGAGCCGCGACGGTAACGGAGCGGACAATCGGAGCCGCAATCGTTAGATTGCGGAAACAACCATGAAAATCGAGTTACACGAAATTACCGTAAAAGACCTTGTCGAAGATTACGTTGTCAATCAGGAAGAAGGCGTTGTCGACAACCGAACGAAGTCAGCAAAGTGAAGCACGCAATCTTACGATTGCGGCTCTGACTTTTTGCGCGGCTCTGACTTGACCGCTTGTTGACACTCGCGGCTCTGAATCAGCGTTTGGGCGTCAGCACCAACATATCCTCGGCACCCAGATTGTGTTTTCGCATTTTCTCAAAGACCGACAAAAAGTCAGGCTGGCGGTCGTCCATGTTATTCCGCCCGATGGTGAACTTCGCGCCTTTGGATTTCGCCAATTCGATGAATTTGTCTTTCGGGAAAGCGGAACCGACCTGAAGCTCGAACGCGACCTTGTTTTCGACCACCGCTTCGATCAACTGCGTCATGCGTTCGTCGTTCCAGAAGGCGTCATAATGCCCGGCCACGCGCGGCGGCAACCACGTCGGATTGGCCAGAATCGTCACCGGCTCGTTGACCACCGTCATGCAGTGCGCGAAATAACGGTCGAGCCAGGCATCGACATCATCAGTGTTGTATTCGTTTTCCTGCCAAAGTTTCTGCGGCTTGCCATTTTCGTCGTTCATAATCATCGTGTCAGCAAGAATGAAGTCGAGACGCTCACGCAATTCCGGCGAAATGACATCGAACCAGTTGCGGTCGTTGACCTGGAGGCCGATATAAACCGGAAACGGTTTCGCCGCTTCGATAAAAGCGAGGATTTTCTCGTTGTCCGAGAGCGGCCAGTCAACTCCGGCGTTTTCCAACACGCCCGACTGAATGCCGGTTTTCGCTTGGGAAGTAACGGATTTTTCAACGGTCATGCCGCCGCGCAGGTGGATGTGGAAATCAATGAGCGGCACGTTGCGCAAGCGGAAGTCTTCGACCTGACTTGAAAATTCCGGCGTGATTTCGAGGCTGTACGAAGCGTCGCCCATGTCGGTCGCAACTTCGGGTGTTGCAGTCTCGTCAATATTCTTTGACGGTTCCTTATCCTTTGACGATTCATTGTTCTGCGACGGTTCACTGGGCAATTCAGTTACCCGAACACAAGCTGTTGTCAAAATCAGGCCAAGTATAACGGTCATCAACAATGGGGTTCGCATCATCTTTTTCTCCTGAATGGTGATGGGTTGAAATGTTTGGGTTTTTGGTTCGTTTCGTGTCGAAGGATGATTTGAAAACTGTGAACTACCTTTTCCGCATACCTATGACGTATTCGTGATCGAAGGCGGCGGCGAAATCGTAAACGTTGTCGAAATCGGCACGGGAGTCGTTCGACGTTTTTTGCATACGACCGATTTTGATCATGTTATACACAATTTCGCCGATGTCGCCGGTGCATTTGATGCCAAAGCCTTCCAACACCGCTTTGGCCATGAACCCGTACATTTCGAGAGCGTACTGCCGCGCGGCCTCGGCCAACACCTGGCCGGTGATATGCTTGCTTTCGACGCCGGCCACCCCGGACGGCTCTACTTTTTCTTGATCGTCGAAATCAAACTCCGGCGCAACATCAACCGGCTCACTGTGACAACACTCACCCAAGTGCAACCGGTTGTGCGCATACTCCAACACTTCAAAGACGAAGGAATAGGCTCCCGGCTTGAAACGTTTGTCTTGCTGAAGCAATTTTGCAAACCGCTTGTCTTGGATCATGTGTCAGTAACCATCGCGGAAATAATATCAGTTTTTCACAGCCATGTGAGTTTTGGGTGAACCATCCACGCCAACGGTTGTACCGCCAAGCCGCTTGGTGGTATATTCATATCGCCCGAAAATCATACGACCGGCACTGTTCTGCAAAACGCTTGTAACGGTCACGTTGGCACGCTCGGAAATATGGTTCCGGCCCCCTTCGATGACAACCATCGTCCCATCGTCGAGGTAGCCGATGCCCTGGCCTGCTTCTTCACCGGATTTGACAATGTCAACTTCCAGATGCTCGCCCGGCAGAAACACCGGCTTCATGGCATTGGCCAGATCGTTGAGATTGATGACCTGAACACCTTGCACCCTTGCGACTTTGTTCAAATTGTAGTCGTTGGTGACCAGCTTGCCTTCCATGTGTTTGGTCAGTGCAACAAGTTTCAAATCGACGGGCTGCCCTTTCATTTCAGGAAGGTCCGTATCGTCCAGTTGAATGTCGATACTCTTCATATTCTGCAATTTATTCAAAATGTCAAGGCCTCGGCGTCCTCTGGTTCGGCGTCCGCGGTCGGCACTGTCGGCCACACGCTGTAATTCCGTAACAACAAATGTCGGCACAATGAGACGGTTGTCGATCAACGAGGTTTCCATGACATCGGCGATGCGACCGTCGATAATCACGCTGGTATCAAGAACGAAGGGTCTGTTTCCCTTAACATTTTTCTGGAATTCGACATAAGGAATGATGAATCGAAAATCACCTCCTGTTTGCAGCAGAAAACTAATACACAAATAACACAGGTTGACGGCCATAATCGGCACCATCAGGGAAGGAATGAATTCCTTTCCCTCGGGGGAAAACGCAAGCAATGTTGTAGCGAGGGGGACAACCGCCCATCCAAGAATCGAAGTCAAAACAAGACCGATCAAGCTGCCAAAATAAATGGCAGACAGCCACTCGACCCTTTTCCGTGGAATGGCCATGTCTATCACCAAGACAGCGACCGATACGAAAAAAATCACAAAAAACATCGGGATTCCAAACCCATCGCCCGACGCACCGTCAAGTTCAGCCGTTTTGTTGACTGCGTCTGCCGACCAGATCGCGAGAACAGCAACGCCGCTCGCGATGAAAATAAATACGCACCTAAGAATTAGTAAACCCATAACACTAGCCCTATATTATAGTTACGACATAATCTGACACGATCAAAATGCGGTGTCAGCAGAAAAAATAGGATGATTCCATGAAATTAATATCAACGTTTTATCAAACCAACTTGGCAGGTAATTCTGCACATTTTTCCTTGATTAACGTTGCCCAGCCAAATCTCACAGGAAAATTTGTACGAATTCATAAATAGTAAGATAGAGATAAAGTGATTATATCCAAAAACACCAAAAAAACGAGCTACGATCAAAAGAAAAATATTGCTTTTTGACAAAAACAAGTTTTTGACGTGAAATATTCAAATGATAGAGAGTACAACATAAGTTATACGTGAGAAGAATAGGCAGCCAAGCGTCTTGAAATGGACATTTGACTTTGTCAACTTCTTTGCGGGTTTTTTAGCACGCAGCTAACGCGGATTTTGTTGCCACCAGCGTTATCTGCGTGCCAAAAAATGTTGATTCCTGCGACAGAATTATTGTTTTGAGCACCTGAGGCGTTGATTTCGTTACAAGAATTGTTGTTTTAAGTACCAGAACCTTTGCTTTGAGTACAAGAATTATTGTTTTGAGCACCTGAGGCGTTGATTTCGTTACAAGAATTATTGTTTTAAGTACCAGAACCTTTGCTTTGAGTACAAGAATTGTTGGTTTGAGTACCTGAGGCGTTGATTTCGTAACAAGAACCTTTGTTTTGAGTACAAGAATTATTGTTTTGAGTGCCGGAGGCGTTGATTTCGTAACAAAAACCTTTGGTTTGAGTGCCGGAGCCTTTATTTTCGTTACAGGAATTGTTTTTCTCAGTAAAATAGGAGCGACTTTTAGGCAATTCTACTTCACTTTGAGTCGCTTTGAATGCACTTTTAGTCGCTTATAATTCACTTTTAGTCGCTTCACATTCACTTTTAGTCACTTCAGTTCACTTTTAGTCGCATTGAAGACACTTTTAGTCGCTTCACATTCACTTTTTGTCGCATCAAATCGACTTTTATCATCCGATTTTTTGGCGATTTGAGCGTTCAGTTGCCAAAAACCACCAAATAAACCCGACAATCGCTATAAGCGGGCGTTATTTCCCTATTTTTTCCAAAATTAAGCGAACACATGTTCAGCATTGAGGCAAGATGGGGCGATGAGGTGGTTAGTGCAAAGTGCAGGGATCAAGGGAATAGGGAATAGGGAATAGGGGCAGTAGGCAGTTGTGAGTTGCTAGTGGTTAGTGGTTAGTGGTTAGTGGTTAGTGGCTCGTTGTAAGTTGCGCGTTGCAAGTTGCGCGTTGCAAGTTGCGCGTTGCAAGTTGCGCGTT
>Ga0082212_10008398_pt1 | contig 13494 bp, 10 predicted proteins | sample TergutNt197P3_FD_71548 | JGI IMG/M metagenome (GOLD analysis project Ga0082212, IMG submission 71548) | Neocapritermes taracua P3 segment gut microbial communities from Petit-Saut dam, French Guiana - Nt197 P3 | ecosystem: Host-associated > Arthropoda: Insects > Digestive system > Gut ... | reverse complement strand
AACGCTCCGCATTCTTTCCGGCTGCCGTTCGGGAAGTTCTGTTTTTACAGATGACCAGGGGGAACCTTCCATAAAACTCACCAGGCTTTCTTTTGGGGAACTGAGTTTCCGGTATTCTTCCATGGAAAGAACAACAGCGCTTTCCTTTCCGTGAACGGTGATAATCTGCGGTTCCTGCTCCGCTGAACGAATTACTTTGCTGAACATAGCTTTTGCCTCCTGAATTTGCCAATATGGCCCTTGTCTAACAGAATATTCAAACATTTATCTCTCCTCAAAAATAGTCTGACCAGTCAGACTATTTTTGTCAAGTGTTTTTTTTATATTCAGGTCTCTAGGCACCCTTGCCCGAAATAATATAGCATTAACTCATGAATTCAGATGAACTGCGCTCCAAATACATTGAATTTTTTGTAAAACACGGTCATGCCCAGATAGAAGGAAAATCCCTGATTCCGGAAAACGATCCGACTGTGCTTTTTACTACTGCGGGAATGCACCCCCTGGTACCCTACCTTCTTGGGGAACCTCATCCTGCAGGCAATAAACTGGTAGACTACCAAAAATGTATCCGAACCGGGGATATCGACAGTGTTGGTGATTCCAGCCACCTGACATTTTTTGAAATGCTGGGAAACTGGTCCTTGGGGGATTATTTTAAGGAAGGGGCCATCAGGATGAGCTATGAATTCCTTACCTCTAAAGAATGGCTTGGTATCCCGCCGGAAAAGATCGGCGTTACTGTTTTTGCCGGGGATGAAAACGCCCCTAAAGATGATGAGTCCGCAGATATATGGAGATCCCTTGGAATTCCGGAAAACCGCATCAGTTATCTGCCTAAAGAAGACAACTGGTGGGGCCCTGCGGGAAGTACCGGCCCATGCGGCCCGGATTCGGAGATGTTCTACGACATAGGCAAAGAACCATGCGGGCCAAAGTGCGCTCCGGGCTGCCCTTGCGGAAAATGGCTCGAAATCTGGAACGATGTGTTCATGCAATATAATAAAACTGCAGAGGGAACCTATGAACCGTTATCACGCAAATGCGTTGATACAGGCATGGGCATTGAACGTACCGTAACAATTCTCAACGGTAAAAAGTCCGTTTACGATACGGAAATATTCGCCCCGATTATTGCTGCTGTTACAGGTGCTTTAAATCCCGGAGGCTACAGCTATGGTTCCGATGCCGATAAAGACAAATCCATCCGCATAATATGCGATCATGTGCGATCTTCAACTTTTATACTGGGAGACACAAGAGCGGTAAGCCCGTCCAATGTAGGGGCCGGCTATGTACTTCGCCGCTTGATACGCCGGGCTGTTCGGCACGGCAGAAAACTTGGCATAGAAAGCCTCATTCCCATAGCACAGGCCGTAATTGATAAATTCGCCCATGCTTATCCTGAACTGAAAGCAAACACAAATTATATTGTACAGGAACTTAAAAACGAAGAGCAAAAATTCCTGGAAACCCTCTTAAAAGGTGAACACGAATTCGAAAAGCTCCTTCCAAATATCCTTAAAGGTTTCTCAAAGGTTTTATCCGGCAGACTGGCCTTTAAGCTTTACGATACTTACGGCTTCCCCATAGAATTAACCGAAGAATTGGCGGCGGAAAAAGGACTGAGTGTAAACCGGGAAGAATTTGACGAAGCTTTTAAAAAGCACCAGGAATTGTCCCGAACGCAGGGCAGCGGAGTTTTTAAGGGCGGTCTTATTGACCAGGGGGAAATGGCAATTAAATACCATACCGCTACCCATTTGCTTCATAAAGCTCTTCGCCTGGTTCTGGGAGATCATGTAGGACAAAAAGGCTCCAACATTACTGCCGAAAGGATGCGGTTTGATTTTTCACATAATGAACCCATGACAGCAGAAGAGCTGAAAAAAACAGAAGATATTGTAAACGAAGCCATCCAAAAGGATCTTCCCGTCAGTATGGAAGTAACCACCATTGACAAAGCCACAGCTTCCGGAGCAATAGCTCTTTTTGGAGAAAAGTACGAATCCCAGATAAAGGTTTATTCCATAGGCGAAGGAACTGCCTGCTTTTCCAAAGAAGTTTGCGGAGGCCCTCATGTGGAACGTACAGGAGCAATGGGACGCTTCAAAATACAAAAAGAACAATCTTCATCAGCCGGTGTCAGGCGCATCCGGGCTGTTTTGGAGTAAGCGGCCTTTTGTTCGCTTTTCCAAAGCCATTTACAAAACTAACCAAGTTTTGTAAATGGCTTTGTTACCTTATTGCTTTTAATTTCTTTTATAATATGGTATATTCTATAATTATGAGGGTTAATGGTGCTATTATGAAGCGATTTGTGTTGTTTTTATGTATTTTTCTTATGATTTCGGTCTTTGGCTTTGCTCAAATAGACCTTCAGCCGGTTGCCATAGTCCGGCTTTCCAAGACCGAACAGATTACCGTTAAGCAGTTTAAAGAGTATATCTCCTGGCTTACGATGACCAAGGCTATGTCCACCCAGGATCCCAATGCCAGGCTAACGGACAACGAAAAGCGGCAGGCATTGGACGAATTGGGAAATCAATATTTAGCTTGTCAGGCGGCGGAACAGGAAAAGATCACTGTTACAGACAGGGACATAAACCAGTATTTTGATCAAAGCATCAAAAGTTTTGCTGATGGGCTTGCACAGATAATGGGGCGTGCTCCCACCGATGCAGAGGTCAATTCAGAGCTTCTGAAAAGAACCGGAATGACCAGAACCAGTTATAAAGAGATAATGAAGCGCAGCCTGCTTACAGAAAATTACCTCAAGGTAAAAAAACAGAGCCTTTTTGAAGCAATAAAACCGCCTACAGAAGCGGAAATTCTGGTTATTTACAATGACGCAAAAGTCAGAAGCATTTTTGATAATGGCTTTATCCGGCCCGATACCGTCAAGGTACGTATGATTGTTGTTCCGTATCGTAATGCCAGCGAAAAAACCGGAGCTCAGAATAAAGCCAATGAATTAGCCAGACAGATAGGCAGTGATCCCGGCAAGTTTGACGAAACATCACGGGAATTCACAAAACCAAATTCGGGCTATATCAGCGGGGACGCTTTTGTGTACAATCATGCAAATCTCCGTCAGGCCATGGGTGCTTCCTTTATAGATACTGTGTTTGCCCTCAAACAGGGAGCTGTTTCCAAGGTAGTGGAACGGCCGGATGGTTTTTACATTATTAAAATAATGGAAACCTACAGATCCAAAACGCTGGTTTTGGACGATGTCTATGATTTACAGGATCCCAGGTCTATAACCGTTCGGCAAGTTATTGCCAGTATTGAAATGCAGCGGCGTTTTATGAATACCCTCAAACAGGCATCGGAAGAACTTGTGGCAGAATTAAAGAAAAAAGGCAGCGTTCAGATCCAGGACGCCACGTACAACAGCATCACCTGGTAAATGGGGAAAAGGCATAAAGGACGTATTCTGGCTTTTCAGGCCATTTATGCCTGGGATACTCAGCATTCGCTGAGTTCTCAGCATACACAGAGTCCGGTTGACAATAAAGAACAGGTTTTAAAGGATCTGCTGGATTTTTCCTGGGCTGAAAAAGAGCTGCCTGTAAACAAAAGCGGTAAGTCAGGTAAGGAAGAAGATCCTGCCGGGGATTTTTCCCGGCTCCTTGCAGCGGGAACTGTGGAAAACATCAAAACTGTGGACGCCATGATCCGCAAACATCTGCTTCATTGGGATTTTTCCCGGTTAAACAGTGTAGACCGGGCATTACTCCGCCTAAGCATTTATGAACTCTTGTTTCAAACAGCCCCGGCTTCGGTGGTTATAGACGAAGCAGTGGATATTGCCAGGGAATACGGAACTGACGATTCCTACAGGTTTATTAATGGAGTTTTGGACGGGATAAAAAAAACCATTCAGAACGGGATAACTGACTGACCGCCAAAAACAGCCGGGCAGAAAATGGCTCGACTGTCAAACCCATTTAGTATACAATTGTCTCAGTCGGTAAATTAAGGAGAAATGCAATGAACAGGCAGGCAAGTCTTTTAAGGGGTGTATGCCTTTTGGGGCTTGTAGTTTTTCTTGTCCTGCTGGGAACTCTTATTTTCGTTTCCATTCACGGAGGCATTCCGCTTCTTTCGCCAATCAGATTAAGAATAAGCTCTTTTACCCAGGCTCTGGAAGAATACGATCAAAAAGATAAAGACGGCCTTTCTTTCAGGCAGCATAACAGCCTGCTTGACGCACTGGAAAAAAAAGCAGTGGATACGGAAAGCACTCTTTCTGTATTAAAACGCCGACGCTACCGGGCTTTTCATGCTCCGTCTGATCGGGAACAATACCTTAATTCCTATATTCTCTCTGCCGCGCGGTCACAAAAGCAGTATCCCCATTCCGCTCAAATAGCCGCCATTGCGGCAGAAGCATTGATATTAAGCGGGTTTTCGGGCGAAGGAGAAATGGCTGCGGAACTTCAGGAACTGGCTTCCCTTATGTCCGAAGGATCGCTTACCAATTTATCCCTTGCTTTTTCGGTTTTTGCCGGCTCTATGAAAGATCCTGCACAGGCTGTTCATCTTAAGCGTGAACTCTTTACGCTGCTTTGTTCTCTGGCAGAAAGAGAAGAACGGGAAAGGTATCTGGTTAATTCATGCATCAGGACAATCCTGGAAAACAATTCCAATGAAGCGTTTGTAATGGTCAATGCTCTTTTTTCGGAATCTCCCATAAGGGACGAAACTATAATTTTCGGCGCCGAGTATTTTTACGATTTCAGAAATTACCTTCGTTCGGCGGAATTATTTTCCGCTTTTACCGACAGCCAAAACCTTGGCCGCCAGGCCGACGCTTTATGGCTTGCAGGTTTCAGCGACAGCGCCCGGGGATTATGGCGGGTAGCGGCGGCAGATACCGGCAATGCAGCCAATGACAATATAGCCGATCTTCCTTCCGTCAAGGCCCGATCGTATTACAACCTTGGTTCCACTACCGCCAACAAACAGGAAGCTGGTTATTATCTGGAACAATTATTTGCAGCCAATGCAAGTTATGAGCAGGGCAGGATTTTCGGAATACTCCGGTATTCACGGATTGTTCCAACCGATCGTGCTTTGGCAATACTCTCCCAAACCGATTACGAACACGAAGGGCTTTATGATCTGGAAATGCTGCGGCGAAGAAGCGAAGACTGGGATGTAGACAAGAGTGTTGCGGAAACCTGGCTGCTTTTGAACCGCCATAATAATGATGAACGGCTTTTTGAATGGGCTGCCTGGTATTTTGACTTCCAGCACCGTTATGATGAAACCGCTCTGGCTCTGCGAAATGCAGGGATTAACAGGGTAGAAGGCCCGTGGTCGGCTTTGCACCGCGCCTATGCTTTAATTCGCCAGCGTGATTATGCTGAAGCGGAAAAAATGCTACGAAGCATAGTCCGCTCTCCCCAGGAAATAAAAAGTGCACCGGGACGAAGAACCCAGCCCTTGTGGCAGGCCGCCGCCGACCTGGCTATGCTATTGGAAAAGCAAAACAACCTTCAGGAAGCCCTGCAATATTATGAAATTGCCTCCGCACAATTGTCAGGGCTTATTGCCAGGCCGTCAATGGCCTCTCCTCCCGAGGCATTTTTACCCGATGAAGAACAAAGTATCCCCGCTGCAGGCATCTCATTGGAAAGGCGGGATGCGGCAAGGATTCAACTTCGTATAGCGAGTATACTCCGCGCCCTGGGAAAAACTCCGGAAAGCGTTCGTGCCCTGGACTATGCTCTGGACCTTGACCCGGAAAATATGGAAGCCAGGCTGGAAAAACGCCGTATAGAAGCAGAACGGGGTTTTTTATAATAGTATATTGACTAATGCCGGTTAATTTTATATGCTTTATTTAACCCAAATACTAAATATTGTCATCAGGAGGAATATATGAAGGTTAAACCTTTGGCCGACCGGGTCATTGTCAAGCTTGAAAAGAACGAAGCAAAGACAGCAGGAGGAATTATCATCCCCGATACCGCTCAGGAAAAAACCCAGCAAGGTACCGTGGTTGAAGTAGGACCGGGCACCGAAAAAGAAAAAATCACCGTAAAAAGCGGCGATAAAGTTATGTACGACAAATACGCCGGTACCCAGATCAAAATTGACGGTGTGGAGCATCTTATCCTTAAAATGCAGGATATTGTTGCAGTTATCGAGTAATCAAACCAAAAAATACCTCTCCTGGTGCTTAAAAGTACCTGGAGAGGTGTATCTATACCAATGAATCAAAAAGTAAATTTACCTTCTTAGGATTCAGTCCTGCTGCTGTATCCATACCAGCATTTCACCGGGACTGCGATTCCCCCAGGAACCGTAAGGTACAGCAATAAGTCCGATATCTTCCGTCTGCGGAACAAATTTTTCAGAAAATGATTCGCTTTCTTTGGGTAAAATAAGCCGTTTTCCTCTGGCTTTGACTATCGTTATACCCCCCAGAAGGTCTTCCCGCCACTGTTCTTCCATAGGTGCGTTAATATCCAGAGAAAGGGCAGCAAGATTCGAACCATTATCGGCTTCTTCAAAACAGAAAATTTCCGGACCGCGGGCAATGGCGATTTTTCTGCAGTTTTGGTGTACCCTTGGGTTGGCATAAACAATGCGCGGCTTAATTGTAAATGACACAAGGACTTCGTCATTGCTCCAGCTTCGCTTGATAACAAAGTACCCATTTTCTTTTGTCCCGTCCGCAGCAGCGCCATTCAGCATTGCATTAAAATCTTCGGCAAAGTCCGGTATTCGTATATGAAGAGCAAAAGAAATGTCTGCGGCCTTAATTCCTATGTTAATATTCCCTGTTTTAGGGTAATCGGTTTTTATGGAAACGCCTGCTTTTTTTCCATCAACCTCAAAAGAAGCTTCGTTTTGGATAAAGAGATTAATAAAGAGATCGCCGCCGTTTTTAAAATAAATATATTGTCCAAGGCTGGTTAATGTCCTGGCAACATTGGTAGGACAACAGGCTACATCAAACCACTTTTGCCGTACCGGTTTAATATGGGATCTGGAACTGTTGGCCAGACAGGTTTCGGGCTGCACTTCCAGGGGGTTCACATAAAAATAGCGGTCTCCCTCCAGAGAAATACCGGCTCTGATCGTATTGTAAAGCGCACGTTCAACCGTATCAATGTAGGAAGCATCAGCAGTAATCCGGGCCATACGCAGTCCAAAGAGGGCAAGCCCGATGGATGCACAGGTTTCCGAATAATTTATATCGTTGGGAAGATCGTAATCTACGGTAAACCGTTCCCAAAAACCGGATGATCCTATGCTTCCGGTAATATACATCCGTTTTTGAACAATATTGTTCCAGAGAATTTTACAACGATCCAGCAATTCTTTGTCTTCGTATTCTTCCGCCAGATCCGCCATAGCGCAGTACATATACGTTGCCCGGACTGCATGTCCCTCTGCCGTATCCTGTTTTCTGACCGGAAGATGCGACTGGGAGTAAAGCGGATCATACCCGGAAAACTCCGGAAAGATACGGCGGAAACCGGGACGCTTCATTTCTTCCAAAAAATAATTCGGAGGTATTCCTCTTTGATCAATAAAATATTTTGCCGTATCCAGATAGGTTTTTTTTCCTGTTGTATGGTAGAGCTTTACAAGGGCCAGTTCTATTTCCTGATGCCCCGGATATCCGTGAATCTGATTATCAGCAGGACCAAAAGTTTTACAGATAAGGTCTGCCAGACGGCAGACAATGTCCAAAAAAGCCTTTTTTCCCGTAGTTTCGTAATATGCTACTGCCGCTTCGATAAAATGTCCGGCGCAGTACAGTTCATGTCCTTCGGTAAGGTTTTTCCATTTTTCTTCCGGGTAAAGCAGGGTAAAGTAGGTATTAAGGTATCCATCCGCTTCCTGAGCACGTCCGATAAGGGCAATTACATCATCGGCGGTTTTTTCAAGTTCCGGATCGGGGCGGCTCGCAAGACTGTAGGCAATTGCTTCCAGCCACTTGGCGGCATCAGAATCCAGAAACGCTGTACCCTTACGTTCACCATTCTCCTCTCCGGCGGCAATGCGGAAATTCTTTAAACAATAACTGGGAAGGGCATCGGGAACCCGGTCGTTTAAAATTTCCCGCTGGTAAGGGATAACTTTAGCGGGAATCAGGGCTGTATACCGGTTCCAGTAAGAGTCGTCGATATGTATTGCAGCAAGAGGCAGGGATTGTTTCATGCCGTTACTCCTTTTTTTAGCCGTATCACATTCCAGGATGCAGGAGGAAGATTAATTTCAAGCAGCATCGATCCCGCCCTGCTTTCAAGGTTACCGACCTGCTGTCCCGAGCTTGTGTTCAGTACAGTGGGCTTTACTTTTTCTTCCAGGGCAGAATTACACGCCTTAAGATCTTTGTTACAAAGGATCCTGTGTTCTACAAGCTCCAAATTTCCAAAGCCTGCAATTTCTGCATTCAGGTTCAAACCATCTTTTAAATTCCGGTTTACCGCAAAAATCGTAATACTGTTATTTTCTTCATCATAAACCGCTGTTGCTTCCACGTAGGGCACATCACTGTACTCGGCTGAATCGTACTTATCTACGTTTACAGGACAACGCAATACTGTCCCCCGCCCATAACAGGAGGCATCCATAAACGGATAAAATATCGTTTGCCGCCAGGCTTTGCCGCCTTTTTCTGTCATGATGGGGGCAATCACATTTACCAATTGTGCAAGGCAGGCAATTTTTACCCGGTCTGCATTTTTTAACAAGGTGATCAGCATACAGCCAACAACCAGCGCATCTTCCATATTGTAAATATCTTCCAAAAGAGGCGGAGATTCAGTCCATTTTTCTATTTTTGTATCCGCTTCATTACTGTGGTACCAAACATTCCATTCGTCAAACGAAAGGTTTATGGTCTTTTTGCTGTTTTTCTTTGCCTTTGCAAGATCGCAGATCCCCGCAACGATCTTTATAAACCGGTCCATCTCGAGGCTGCGGGCAAGGAAGTTGGGAGTGTCGTTTTCTTTGTTGGCAAAATAAATGTGAAGCGAAAGATAATCTGCATGATCGTAGAGATGATCCAGCACTGTGGTTTCCCAATCGCCAAAACTCGGCATCCTAAAGAAGGAACTTCCGCATGCTACAAGTTCCACGGAAGGATCAGTCCACTTTATAACTTTGGCTGCTTCTGCAGCGGCCCTGCCGTATTCATCGGCAGTACGGCGGCAAATCTGCCAGGGGCCGTCCATCTCGTTTCCCAGGCACCATAGTTTAATACCGTGCGGATCGCAGAACCCATGATCGCGGCGCAAATCGCTCCAGTACGTTCCGCCGGGAAAATTGCAGTACTCCACCAGGTTCCTGGCATCATCGGCTCCGCGGGTTCCCAGGTTTACCGCCATCATAACGTCTGTATTTACTTTTTTGGCCCATTGGACAAATTCATTCGTGCCAAAGCGATTGCTTTCTTTGGTGTTCCAGGCAAGATCCAGCCGTACGGGCCGTTGTGTTGCCGGCCCCACACCGTCTTCCCAGTTATACCCTGAAACAAAGTTACCCCCCGGATATCTGACAACAGAAACATCCAGTTCTTTTACAAGGTTTACAACATCATTCCGGAAACCGTTATTGTCGGCCTCCGGATGCCCCGGTTCCCAAATACCTCCGTAGACCGCCCTGCCAAGATGCTCAATAAAAGACCCAAAAAGACGTTTGTCTGTTTCTCCGATGGAAAAATCTTTGTGTAAGGTCATTCTTGCCTGCATGCACACGCCGCCTTGTTGATTTTAAAACTGCTGTTTATCGTTAGTTTTTCATTCCGGTCATTACAATGCCTTCGACAAAATACTTTTGTCCGATCAGGTAAATTATCGTACCCGGTAAAAACGAAAGGCAGATTGCCGCAAACATCTTTCCGTAATCTGTCGAAAACGAGCCAACAAAAGCTTTTAAACCCATTACCAGTGTGAATTTATCCGGCGAATTAATATAAATGGTTTGCGTCAGCAAGTCGTTCCAGTTAGTAATAAAAATTAAAAGCGCCACCACGATGATCGCCGGCTTGATACTGGGCAGCAGAACCATAAGCGTGCGCATGTAGCCGGCGCCGTCGATGGAGGCGGCCTCGTCCAATTCCTTGGGGATGGTCATAAAAAATTGCCGAATTAGGAAAATATTAAACGCACCGCCGCCGCATAAATACGGTAATACCAACGGCCAGTAGGTATCTACAAGTCCCAGTTTTGCCCATACAATGAACAACGGAATCAGCGTCACCATTCCCGGTAACAACATCGATCCTACACATAGCGAAAACAAAAATTTCTTGCCCTTAAAGCGCAACCGCGCAAAGGCATATCCGCAAAATACCGCCGTGACGGTTCCAAATACGACGCAGGGAACGACGATCATTAGGCTGTTTCCTACTAATTTAAAGTAGTTAAAAACACTCGGATTAAAATTGTAATTGGAAAACTGCCAGTTTTTCGGCAAGAAAGTTGTCGTTCCGAATACTTCTGCATTGTTCATAAACGAAGAACGGATTATCCACCATATCGGAAGCAGAGTCAAAGCAGTAAACAGGATTACGGCCGTAAAAGAGATACTATCAACAACTATTTTATTCCGTTCTTTGCTTTTATAGAAACTTTTTATTTGGCTCATTACTTTCCATCCTCTTCATAGAATATCCATTGTTTGGATGTGACGAACAGGATAAAGGCAAGTATGGCGGCTATGATAAAAAATACAACTGATATGGCGCCGGCTCTTCCCAGGTCTCCGTTTCTAATGCCTGTCCAGTACAGCACATACGTCATAAAATTTGTTGCTTGTCCCGGCCCGCCCTGCGTTTGGGCAAGCGCGGGAACAACAACCTGCAGACTGATTACCAGGCTCATCAGGAGGTTATAAAAAATAATGGGGGTCATGCAGGGGATGGTAATGCGCCAAAACCGGCACCAGGCGTTGGCGCCGTCTATCTCGGCGGCTTCATGATAGACCCGGGGTACGTTTTGCAGCCCCGCCAAAAAGATTACAATCAGGTTGCCGCATCCCCAAACGGCAATCAATACCAGCGTGGGGATAACTGCGATGGAAGAACTCATAAAAAAGCTCTTTGGTAAGCCTACGCCCGAAAGGACAGTATTAAACAAACCGTCGGGTTCTCTTTGCGTTAACAGTGCCCAACCGAAGATAACACCGGCGGCGGGCAGAATATAAGGGACATAAAAGACCGCACGAAAAAAACCGCGGCCCGGTATCTTTCGATTTAAGAGCATTGCTATAAACAGTGAATAAACGACACTGGCAATAACTGCGAATAATGCAAAATACAACGTTACTTTTATCGAGTTAAGAAAATTAACCTTGTTTTTATCCAGGATATCAATAAAATTCCGGAGACCAACAAATTCGATCGGTTTAGTCGAATAACCGTGAATCTGAGGTGTAGTTAAATTGGTAAGACTTACACCAAAAACGGCAAGTAACGGTCCGTACGTAATAAGCGACAACCCAAGGAAAGCAGGAATTAAAAAAAGATATGCCGCGCGCTGTTCTTTACGCTCAATAAGGCCAAGTTTTTCCTTTCTTGGTTTTATCATTATTTAAACAACTTCCTTAATTAAGGTAAAGGGCGCCTAAATGCTCTTTTAGACGCCCTAAATTCATGCACTAACAGTCAATTTACGTATAAAACTTAACTGTTAAGAGCAGATTCCATTCGTGCGCGGACCGATTCGACCACTTCTTTAGCAGTCTTGGCGCCGGTAATCGCTTCCATCAGCGCGGGTCCAAGGATGGCATAAATCTTATCGGTATTAGGCGTATAATACCAGCATGTTGATTTAGTGTTGTTGCTTAATGCGACATCAACAACCGCCGATTTGTAATTGGCAGCGCCGATCTTTGCGCGGGCAGGATTGTTGTTCACCCATTCCGGCAGTTTTGCATCGGTATACCAGCTCTGGAGATTAGGCATCCACCAACCAGCTGCGATAGTTCCGAAATTCTCTTCCGGACTTGTGTACCACCGTACAAACTCGGCTACCGCTGCCGGGTTCTTTGAACCGGCAAATGTCGCTACCGCACCTGCGGTGGAGATGGTAACTTTGTTTTGCATATAAGGCAGCACACCTACGCCATAATCAAGATCCGGGAAAACACTGTTTGCTAATTCGTGAAAGCCCACAGCCCATTGGCCTTCTGTGCTCATGGCAACTTGTCCACTGCCGATACCGTATCCAAAACCGCTATCATTCTGATCGGGGGCAGGCTTTCCAATACCAAGCTCTACATAAAGATCAAAAACCTTTTGCATACCTTCAATGGCCTTGTCATCAAAAACAATTGACCTGCCGTCTTCCGAGAAGAACCTGCCGCCGTTGGAAAGCGCCCAGACTTCCATCTGCCATGCGAGCTGGTTGATATAACAGCCATACTGAACGACATTGCTCTTGTCAAATCCGGCCTGGGTTGCATTCCTTCCGTTACTGTCGAAGGTTAACCGCTTGGCCACTTCAATAAACTCATCCCATGACCATGCTTTATCAAGCGAGGCAGGGGGATATTCAACACCGGCGGCATCAAACAAGTCCTTGTTGTACCACAATGCGAGAACTTCGTTAGCTGCCGACCAGGAAACCGTATTACCCCCGTCTTTGAACGCGAGATACGGGAGGGGTTTGTCGCCCACATCTTTGTAAATATCGTCGGTCGACATGATGCCTTGTCTTGCCCAGCCGATAATACTGGCCTCAAGAATCATACCGGCGTCCGGCAAATTACCGCCCGCAGCCATAGACATGATCTTTTCGGTGTACTCTTCCTGGTTAATGTGCATCCCTTTTACGGTCACGCCGGGATGGGATGCATTGTACTTTGCGAGAATCGCCTCGGTGTTTTCTACTTCGCCCTCGCTTCCCCAATAAGCGAAAACGAGTTCAATGTCTTTGCTCCCGCCACCGCCGCCGCCACATGCAAAGAACAAAAAGCCTACCAGCAGAATTAAACCAATTACTGCTACTTTCTTCATAATTCTTCCTCCATAATTCATGATTTTCACGTTACCTAAACGTTTAGGTAATCATACAGCAAAAAACGAAGCTCTGCTTCGTTTTATTAATGAAACACCTGTTTTAGTGATTTGTCAAGGAACTCTTGCAAAGAACAATCAAAAAGATAGAATTAAACAGTGGTTACCATAAAAAAGATTGCCCAATTAACCAACGTTTCCATTGCTACAGTATCCAATGTACTTAACGGCAAGAGCGGTGCAGCCAGTGAAGCAAAGGCGCGGGAGATCATTGATGTGGCCCGTAACCTCCACTATATGCCAAATATGCTGGCAAAAAGCCTGAAACAGCAGAAAACCAATACCATTGGCATTATCACTGAGGATCTGACGGTATTCAACACCCCGGAAATTGTAGACGGCATAGATGCCTGCTGCGAAGAAAACGGTTACGGGATAATTCTGGCCAATATGCGGCTTTTTAAGCGTTACAGTAACGATTTTACCGATACCCCCAGGCATCA
>Ga0082212_10008397_pt1 | contig 13496 bp, 12 predicted proteins | sample TergutNt197P3_FD_71548 | JGI IMG/M metagenome (GOLD analysis project Ga0082212, IMG submission 71548) | Neocapritermes taracua P3 segment gut microbial communities from Petit-Saut dam, French Guiana - Nt197 P3 | ecosystem: Host-associated > Arthropoda: Insects > Digestive system > Gut ... | reverse complement strand
CCCCGGCGCGGGCGGCGCATATATAAATTTATCGCTTAACTTTCCCTTCGGACGCTGCTCGCGCATCCGCTGCGCGGCGCCTGTTTCAAACATACCCAAAAGGAAGGTAAGACGATGAAAAAACTTCTCATTCTGCTTGCGGCCATGACCCTGGTGTTCGGCGCCGTAAGCCAGGCCGGCGCCGCCGTCAAGTTCGGGGCCACCGGTAACTGGCAGCACCAGTTCACCTATGCGCAAAATGTGCCAAGCTTCAACAGCGATGCGGTACAAGACAACCTCTACATGTATAACCGGGCCAACATCACCTTCACGGTGGAGGCCAACGAGAACATCAAGGCCAACACCATGATCCGCATCGGCGCCTTTGACTGGGGCAGGCATAACGGTAATGCCGATGGCGTCGCCGGCGGCGGCACGATGGCCCAAAGGGGTAACCTGCAAGTCCGGCAGGCCTTTATCAGCGCGAAGTTCCCCGGCACCCCGCTGACCCTGGACACGGGCGTTATGCCCCTGGCCTTCCCGGCCGCGGCCCTGGGCAACAACCCGGTGCTCAATGACCGCTATCCGGCCATCGTCCTCGGCTTCCCGGTGGGTGACGTGGGCAAGGCCGCTCTGGTTTACTCCCGGCCATACCGGGCTGTTTCCGGCTTAGGCAATATAAAAAACGGTACCGATGCCAATGATAAATGGGCGGACTACAACTCGGTTGATGCCATAGCGGCCTTGGCGGATTTGAACTTCGGCACCTTCAGCCTGGCCCCCTACCTCGCCTATGTAAAAGCTGGACATAAGGCAGGTATTGCCTATTATCGCGATGCTGCTGATACTAACGAGAAAGACACCACCGCCATTGTCCTGGGCGCGGCCTTCAAGATCAGCCCGATCCAGAACCTGAACATCGGCTTTGACGCCATTTACGGCAGCACCTCCAACGGTACCGATAAGGGCCTTGAAACCAAGGGCTTCCTGGTAGGCCTGGCTGTGGACTACAAGCTGGACTTCGGCACCCCTGGCTTCTTCGCTTGGTACGGCTCGGGCAACAAGAAAGATGACGTCAATAATGACAATAAATACGGCGTGCTGCCCCTGATTGGGCCGGACGGCGGCATCGCCAAGATGCGCTTTGCCACCAACTACACCCCGCGCATCCTTGAAGGCAACGCTTACAACGTGGCCGCGCGCAACGGCGTGGGCACCATGGGCCTCGGTCTGCAACTTGCCAACGTGAAAAGCATGGACAAACTCAGCCACACCTTCCGCATCGGCTATATTGTCGGCACCAGTGACAAAGAGGTTGGCGCCGGTTTTAACCGCCTGGGCGGCACCGCCACGCGCGCCAACAACTACGCCTGGGTGAATGCCGAAACTATTCAAGGCCTGTCCAAAGACTATTCGCTGATCGAGTTTGACATTGAGAACACCCTGAAGATCGTGGACAACCTGGACTTCCGCTTTGACTTGGGCATCCTGGCCCCGAGCATCAAGGATAAAGACAAGAAGACCCCTGGGGCCTTTGAGGCCACAGAAGGCGGCAAAGTCGCTGCCGACACCGGCTTTGTGCTGGATCTCGCCCTGGTGTACAACTTCTAACCCTTACCCCTTTAGCTGAAACAGGCCGGGCCGGAAGCGATTCCGGCCCGGTTTTTTTTGAAGGCTTTGATCCTTTGTGATTTTGGGGGAGTGGCGAAGAAAAGGCTACATTTGCCGCATAGCCTCTTGCGCTGCCTGCGCAATAAACCGGGATCGAGTAAGCCCGGCGTCCTTTGCCGCTTTGTCTATGCGGTCGCGAAGCCACGCGGGGAGCGTGATATTGACCGGGATCGCTTTCTTCTCCAGAAAGTCAAAGTTTACATCCACCAGGACTACGGCGCCGCCTTGCGCATCTTCGCTGTCCAGCGCTTTTTCAAGCAAGGACGGCGGCGGCGGTGTGGCGCCTTCTTCTCCATCGTAAAAAGTTTCTATGGCGTCCTGGACATTTTTAATCGCTTTTTCCAGGGTTTCACCGCCAGAAAACACGCCGGGGAAGTCCGGAACAACAACGCCGTAGTCGGCGCCTTCGTCCTTGTGGATAATAACAGGGTACAGCATATAAGACCCTCCCTATGTGAGTTTTACCTTTGTCTGCCGTTCAATGGCTTTTAGCGTGCCCAAAGGGATACTCCCCTTGTGGCGGTGTACAACGGTAACTCTGCCGTCAGGGTGCACCAGCTTGTCATGATTTCGTCCACCCTTGTTTACAAATCCGGCTTTTTCCAGCCGCTTGACGAGTTCGTGCGCTGTCATCAGATATCTATACGCATTATGCGCATGAATGCCAAGAAAATATGTGCATAATGCACATATTTTAAAAGTTTTAGCCAGGAGCCGCCGGAGCCCCTGTTTGTTTACGGGGTTGCGCAGGGCTTACGATGAAAAAATATTTTTCACTTTTTAATGAAATATGGTTTAACAAGAGTAATTCGCCAATAATTCGATGATTTTTGATTTTTATATGTTAAAAACTTTTTTGCGCCGCAGGTGAAAAAAGCCTTGCAAATTATCTAGCCCTTGCTCCTTCTGGTTTAACCACGGTCAAACAGTCCCGGTACTTAGGTAAAATACAATAAATTATGCATGTTACGTATTGGCCTTTCTCCCGATCAGAAGATATTCCGGTCTTGGAGAGAAGGGGTTTTTCGGGTTTGAAAGTCTCTTCCGCCTGGGTTAAAACAAGGCCATGGAAAACGTGTGGGGGGATATTTGTCGCAGGTTGTCGCAAACAGTCCAAAAAACAACCTATGACATGTGGATTGCCAACCTGGACGGCGAATTCGTGGACGGGGTGCTGACCATCGCCGCGGCCATGGATTTTGACGCCGCCTATGTGCGGGAGCACTTTCAAACAGACATCGCCCAGGCGGCCAACCAGGTTTTAGGGCATGAAGCCGAACTGCGCTTTACCGTGGACGAACGCAAACAAAGGCCTCCGGCCGTAAACGAGGCGGCGACGGATCTCCATGACGCCTGCCTGCCCGGCGAGGCCGGCGAAATCCCGGATTCCCGGCCGCGGCAGGGTTTTTTGCCCCTGCAATGGCCCGTGAGGCCCGAAGCCGTAAAACAATGGCGGCACAGTTTCGGTGATTTCGTAGCCGGCCCCTGCAACGCCCTGGCCCTGGAAGCCTCCAGGAGCATCTGCGCCGGACGGGCCTCCAACATGCTCTTTTTATACTCCGACCCAGGCCTGGGGAAGACCCATCTCCTGCAATCCGTAGGCGAGAGCCTGAGCAGGGACTGCAACCTGACCGCCCCGCACATCGAATACCTGCCCGCCGAGGAATTCGCCACCTTTTTCCACCAGGTACTGGCTTCCAGGAATCCCGGGGCCATCTATGACTTCAAGGCCCGCTTCCGCGGGGCCGACGCCCTGCTCCTGGAAGACTTGCACAAGCTCCAGCCCATGAAGGCCTGCCAGGAGGAACTCCTGGCCACCATGATCGCCGTCCTGGACAAAGGCGGCCGGGTAGGTTTTTCCTGCTCCCGCGCCCCATCCGCCCTGGAACGCATGAACGAACAGTTGCTTTCCCGCCTGGGCGAGGGCCTGACCGTGCCGATATCCCAGCCGGACCTGGACACCCGCCGCCGAATCATTATCCGCAAGGCCGAGGAAAAACGACTGGTCCTTTCAGGGGAAATAGCCGATTACCTGGCGGAAACCGTGAATACGGACATCCGCCGTATCGAAGGCTGCATCAGGCTCCTGTCCATCAAGGCCGGCATGGTCTCCCAGGGACTGACCCTGGGCATGGCCAGGGAGGTGGTCGGCGGTTACATGGAGCGAACGCGGCCCGCCCTGCCGGAGCTGACCCGCCTGGTGGGAGAGGCCTACGGCCTTTCGCCTGAAGCCATCCGTTCCAAAAGCCGCAAGCAGGACTACGTGGCCGCGCGCTACCTGGTCTTTTACCTGGCCCGCAAACACGCTCGCCTGACCTACCAGGAAATCGGCGAATACTTCCGCCTGGCCCACAGCTCGGTGATGAAAGGGGCCAAGTGGATCGAGGCGGAACTGTCCAACGACACCCGGACAGGCGGACGCCTCGCCAAGACCATCATTATGATTGAAGTCAACGGCAAACTGTCGCCCAAACCCCGCTAATCATCAGCTTGCCCAAGGAGCCCCGCTCCTTTTTTCTATATCCCTTGCCTAATCCGCCCGGCTTGGGTATGCTCCGGCCTTAAAGCGCGGGATGCGTATGCCGACAGAGCATATAATATGAAATTTAATTTCTTCGCCCTGTTATGGCTTGGTATGCAGGGCGTCTTTCTTTATATCCCCTCCGGGATCTGGCCCTGGCTGCCCGTGGCGGCGGCGGGTTGCGGGCTGGCCGCCTTTTTCCAGGCCTTAAACCTGCGACAGCCGGACCTGGCGGTTCTGGCCCAGGGCGCGGCGGCGCTGATGATCTTCATCTCCCTGGGGCAGAGCGCCCTTCAGGGACTGCCCGTCCAGGAACTGGCCTGGGCCAGCCCGGCCTTGGGCTTTATCCCGGCCTTTTACCTGGCCTGGAAGCGCCAGTCGCGCATCTTCGCCCTACTGGCCTACGGCGGGGCCTTGGGTTTGCCCCTGTACCTGGGGCTTCTGCCCAGCCGCCCGGAACTTTACTCGGCTTACTACCTGGCCCTCTATCTGCCCTGGCCCCTGTTCACACGCAAGCAAAGGCGGCCCTGGCTGAGCCTGCTCCTGCCGGGCGGCTTCCTGGCCCTGGAAGCCTTTTGTCTTTACCAGGGTTTGTACAACCCGCCCTACCGGGAACTGCGCTTCTTTTTCCCGCTCTTTTTCGCCATTTACCTGCTGAACCTGGCCCTGAACATACGCCGACCGGACTTTGACCCGCGGCGCCTGCCGGACTTCCTGTTCAGCTTCGGCCTCCCTCTGGCCCTGGGCATACTCCAGTTACAGATCAGCGCCGCCAGAGAAAACCGTTTCATCCTGTCCCTGGCCTTTTTTTTCCTGGCAAGCGTGGCCGGCTGCCGGCTCTTTCCCCGCCTTCTGGGGGAAAAAGGACAGAGCCTCGGACGGCTGTATTGGCTTTCAGCCTTTACCTGTCTAAACGTAGGCCTGCACTTTCTGCTGGATGACACCCTGGCCCTGGCCGCCTATTGCGCCGAAACCGCAGCGATCTTATGGTTTAATCTCCACGGCGAAGGGCGGCGGAAAAGAGCCGCGAGCACGCTTTTCCTCCTGTTTCTTCCCCTGTATTTTTTCCTTGGAGATTGCCGGCTCCTGCCCTCTTCCGCCGTCCTGGGACTGGCCGGCCTGGCTTGCTCCCTGGCCCATCGCCAGGCGGCCAGACGCCTGCGGCGACGCGCCTGGAAGCACCACTGGGCCTCCGGACAGGAACTCTTTTTCCTGCTTTTCGGCCTGGCCTGGTGGTTCGGCGGAATGGGGACCTTTGTGTTCCGCAGCCTGCCTGAGCCGGGTCTGGTCTTTTTTGCCTTAAGCTCGGCCTGCGCTTATTCCTTCTACGTCCTTGGAAAGGTTCTTGGTTTTCGATCTCTGGGTCTGGTGATTTTCTGGCCCCTGCTCATCTCCGTGCCGGCCGTGCTGCTGCCCTGCCTGTACCAGACGCAGATGGAGTGGCCGGTGCTGAACCATATGCTATCTTACAATTATTTCGGTGGATTAGGCGCGTTGGCCTGGGGAACCTTCTTCATCACCATGGGGATCGCCATGCGCCGGAATTGGGAGGGGCTGGTTTCCAACCATTGGCATAACTGGTTCCTGGGCCTGCTCTCCCTGGAACTAATCCTAATCCTGACCAGCTCCATCCGGGCCCTGGCTCTGGAAAACGGCGTCTCCCCCTCGGTCTTGAGCTCGCTGGCGGCCTTGCCCGCCCTGGGCTATATCCTGGCAGTCTCCTACCTGGCCAAAAACCGGAATCTTTCCAAAATTTGCCGCAGAATCATACTGTCATGGATTCCTGCCCTGCTTTTTGTGACCCTGGCCGGATGGTTCGTTCTTTCCCTTGGTAGCCTCGGCCGGGACGCTCCCTGGGGCCGTTACCTCCCCATCCTCAACCCGGTGGAATTGACGCAGATTTCCTGCATCCTGGTTTTTGCCTACTGGCAACGCCGGGTGCGCAAGAGCAAAACCAACGCCGCCTATCTGTCCGACGGCCAAATGGGCTGGGTCTATGGCCTCTTTGCCTTCCTATGGCTACATGGACTGAGCTTCAGACTCTTGCAGTATTTCAGCCAATCCGAGCCCTGGCAGGTGACCGGCTTTATGGAACTGCGCTTCATTTTCGCCTGCCTCTGGATACTCTTCGGCATCTTGCTCTGCCGGGGAGGATCGGTCTATGCTTCCACCCTTTCCTGGCTGCTGGGGCTGGCACTGTGCCTGGGCGGCAGTTCCCTGCTGATCTGGATCGGCGCCAAGTTCTGGGGCATGGGAACGGCGGCCCTGCTGGGGCTCCTGTCCCTGGCCCTGACCTTGCTGATTTGCTGGAGTACCCCCGCCCCCTTCACCGCCAAGGGACGAAAACTACGCGAACGCTGATGTCCGCTATTCCTTTGCCTGCTCCCCCGCCGGGATGGACGGCCTGGGAAGAACCCATGCGCCTGGCCCTGGATGAGGCCGGACGCGCCGCAGCCCAAGGCGAGGTTCCGGTGGGGGCTCTGGTGCTTGGCGGGGACGGACGCATCCTGGGCCAGGGATTCAACCAGTGCATCGGACTCCATGACCCTACGGCCCACGCTGAAATCATGGCCCTGCGCGCCGCCGGTGACCGCCTCGGCAATTACCGGATGAACGGCGCATTCCTGGTGGTCACCCTGGAACCGTGCCAGATGTGCGCCGGGGCCCTGGTGCAATCCAGGCTGGCCGGGCTGGTTTACGGCGCAAAGGACGCCAAGGCCGGGGCAGTGGCAAGCTGCCTGGACGGCCTGGACCAATACTTCCACAACCACCGCGTCTGGCACTGCGGCGGCATTCTGGAAGCGGACTGTTCAAGAATGCTGACGGATTTTTTCAGGAAACAGGTTGAATAATAAAAAGTCCGAGGGGAATAAATCCCCCCGGACCGGATATACGGGGCTGAAAAAACCCCGGTAGTTTTTAGTACATGCCGCCCATGCCGCCCATGCCGCCGCCCATGCCGCCGCCCATGCCGCCGGCGTCCTTCTTGGGTTCAGGCTTTTCACAAATGGCGCAGTCGGTGGTGAGCAGAAGAGAGGCCACGGAAGCCGCGTTTTGCAAGGCTATGCGGGTGACCTTTTTGGGATCGATAACCCCGGCCTTGAAGAGATCTTCATACTCGCCGGTATTGGCGTTAAAGCCGAAACCGTCTTTGCCGGCCTTGACCTTTTCCACCACCACGGAGCCTTCAAAACCGGCATTGATGGCGATCTGGCGCAGAGGCTCCTCAATGGCCCGGCGCACCACGTTGATGCCCGCGGCCTCGTCGTCGTCAGCCAGTTTGAGGCTGTCCAGAGCCTTGCTCACCCGGATGAAGGCCGCGCCGCCGCCGGCGACAATGCCTTCTTCCACTGCGGCGCGGGTGGCGTTCAGGGCGTCTTCCACCCGGTCCTTGCGCTCCTTCATCTCCACTTCCGTGGCCGCGCCCACATGGATTACGGCAACGCCGCCCACGATTTTAGCCAAGCGTTCCTGGAGCTTTTCACGGTCATAGTCCGAGGTGGTGTCTTCAATCTGGGCGCGAATCTGGGCCACCCGGGCCTTGATGTCCTCGGATTTGCCGGCGCCGTCAACAATGGTGGTATTTTCCTTGTCCACGATGACGCGCTTGGCCGTACCCAGGTCGCTGACCATGATATTTTCCAGTTTAATTCCCATGTCTTCGGAAACCGCAGTGCCGCCGGTGAGCACGGCGATGTCTTTAAGCATTTCCTTGCGCCGGTCGCCGAAGCCAGGGGCCTTGACCGCCACCACCTGCAGGGTGCCGCGCAGCTTGTTGACCACCAGGGTGGCCAAGGCTTCGCCGTCCACATCCTCGGCCACGATGAGCAGCGGCCGGTTCATTTTGGCCACCTGCTCCAGCACCGGGAGCATTTCCTTCATGGTGGAGACTTTCTTCTCATTGATCAGGATGAGCGGTTCATCCAGTTCGCAGACCATTTTTTCGGCATTGGTCACAAAATAGGGAGAGAGATAACCACGGTCAAAAAGCATGCCTTCCACCACTTCCAGGGTGGTTTCCAGACCCTTGGCCTCTTCCACGGTGATCACCCCTTCCTTGCCGACCTTGTTCATGGCCTCGGCGATGATGTTGCCGATGGCGGTGTCGGAGTTGGCGGAGATGGTTCCCACCTGGGCGATTTCCTTCTGGTCGCGGGTGGGCTTGGACAGGCTTCCCAGTTCGGTAACCAGAGCGGCCACGGCCTTGTCAATGCCCCGTTTGATGGCCATGGGGTTGCGGCCGGCGGCCACGAGCTTGAGTCCTTCATGGTAGATGGACTGCGCCAGGATAGTGGCGGTGGTAGTGCCGTCGCCGGCCACATCGCTGGTCTTGGAAGCCACCTCGCGCACCATCTGGGCGCCCATGTTTTCAAACTTGTCGGACAGTTCAATCTCTTTGGCCACGGTAACGCCATCCTTGGTGATGACCGGAGCGCCAAAGGATTTTTCAATGGCCACGTTGCGGCCCTTGGGGCCGAGGGTTATCTTGACGGCATTGGTAAGCTGATCAATGCCGCGGGACAGACGCTCGCGCGCCTGGGAGTCGAAAAGAATTTCTTTAGCGGACATGGTTGTTCCTCCTTAACAATAATTTATTTAATGATGCCGAGGATATCGTCTTCGCGCATGACCAGATGATCCACGCCATCTATTTTGATCTCGGTGCCGGCATATTTGTTAAAAAGCACGAGATCTCCGGCCTTGACCGTAGTGGGGACGAGTTTGCCGTCATCAGCGGTTTTGCCCGGCCCCACCGCCACCACCTCACCCTTGGAAGGCTTTTCTTTGGCAGTGTCAGGGATGTAAAGGCCGCCAGCGGTCTTGTCCTCGCTCTCCAAACGCTTGACCAGAACACGATCATTCAAAGGCTTCAGGTTCATACGTTCATTCCTCCAGAAGAATGTATAAATTAAATCGGGATAGCGCGGCGGCCTGCCCGCCGCCCTGCCGCGAAAGCCGCCCGCGGCGGACTTTCCGTGCTCAACATTGGGGTAAATAATAACGATTTTGGATTTGAAAAGGGGGGAGAAAAAAAAAGTATGCGCGATTGAAAATAACCCGCGTCCTTGTTATGAAAAAAAACAAAAGAGAGGTACTCGTGTACGGAAGCGGAGGAGGCCGGACTTTTACGGCCTGGCTGGAACAGGCGGCGGCAAAGATAGCGGAATACGAAAGGCAAGGCCGGGCGGCCCTGAATGATGAAGCGGCCTACCGGGCCATCATGCGGGAAAAGGCCCTTTACCTGGCCGGGCTGTATGCGGAAGCGCAGCCATATCTGCAAACCCTGGAAGAAAAAAAGCGCCTTTATCCGGCCTCCCGCCTGCAGGCCTTTTCCGCCAGCGCGGAGCAGGCGCTTAACCTAGGCTCGGTTTTTTACATGTCCGCCCTGCTTTTTCCGGGAGATCACCAGCCCGGCGAACTCAATGAACTGGAAAAACTGGCCCTGGAAATGCCACGCGGCTGACCGTGAATATTTCGCTTGAACTTTAAGAGCGTTGCGGGCAACATGGGCGGGCTGTATGAACTTCACGCGCCGCCTGCGCGGCACTGGACGGGAACATGGCCCTGGCCTTACTTCTGGATATAGGCAACACCAATATCAAGCTGGGCATCGCCGACCGGGGCGAAATCTCACATTCTTTCAGCCTGCCGAGCGGGCGTTCCTATACCGCAGATTATCTGGGGCTGCTGCTCTTGCAGTTTTTCGGCCAGGCCCATTGCCCTCCGGAAAAACTGGAAACGGCCATCGCCTGCTCGGTGGTTCCAAGCCTGGAGCCGATCCTGCGCCAGGCCTGCCGGAAGTACCTGCGCCAGGAACTGCTTCTGGTTCCCCAAGATCTTCCTATCCCGCTGGAAAACCGCTACGAGGAACCCTCGCAGGTGGGAGCGGATCGCCTGGTAGCGGCCTATGCCGCGAGAAGGCTATACGCCGATCCCGCCTCCATCATTTGCGTGGACTACGGCACGGCGACCACCTTTGACTGCGTGGAGGGGCAGGTTTACCTGGGCGGGCTGATCTGTCCGGGCCTCTTCTCCTCGGCTGCCGCCCTGTCTTCCAATACGGCCAAGCTCCCGGCGGTAAGCCTGGAAATGACCGACCCCGAGCTTACTCCGGGGCGATCCACCAGCACCAGTATCAATCACGGCTTTATTTTCGGTTTTGCCGCCATGACCGAGGGGCTTTGCGCCCGCCTGTCCAAACGGATGGCCCAGCCCTGTTTTGTGCTGGCCACTGGCGGTTTTTCCTCCAGCCTGTCCAGAGTAATGCGCTGCTTTGACGCAGTGCATCCGGAACTCCTGCTGGAAGGGTTGCGAATTCTATATGTCCAGGCGGGAAAAGAACCCGCAAACTCAACTGCCGGCGGAGCGGCATAAAAACGGAGCGAAACATGAGCACTATCGTATCGATTTGGGGCAGAGAGATCCTGGATTCCCGCGGCAACCCCACGGTGGAGGTGGAAGTATCCCTGGAGTCCGGGCATACCGGGCGCGCGGCCGTGCCTTCCGGCGCCTCCACCGGATCGCGCGAGGCCCTGGAACTGCGCGACGGCGACAAGAAGCGCTACGGCGGCAAAGGGGTGGAAAAAGCCGTGGAGCATGTGAACGGGGAAATCGCTGAGAACATCGTGGGGCTGGATGCCCTGCACCAGGTGCGGGTGGATAACGCCCTGCTGGACCTGGACGGCACGGACAATAAAAACCGCCTGGGGGCCAACGCCCTCCTGGGCGTATCCATGGCCACGGCCAGGGCGGCGGCGAACTTTCTGGCCCTGCCCCTGTATCAATACCTGGGCGGCGTAAATTCAAAAATCCTGCCCGTGCCGCTTATGAACGTGATCAACGGCGGCGCGCACGCCCCCAATAACCTTGATATCCAGGAATTCATGATCGTGCCCGTGGGGGCCAAAAACTTCCGCGAAGCCCTGCGCATGGGCGCGGAAACCTTCCACCGTCTGCAGGCCATCCTCTCCAAGGACGGCCATGTAACCAGCGTAGGCGACGAAGGCGGCTTTGCCCCCAACTTGAAGAACCACGACGAGGCCTTCAAGTATCTGGTCAAAGCCATTGATGAAGCCGGGTACAAGCCGGGGGCGGAGATCGCCCTGGCCCTGGATGTGGCTTCCTCCGAATTCTACAAGGACGGCCAATATGTCCTGGCCGGGGAAAAGAAAAACTTTAATTCCAAGGACATGATGAAGTGGCTGGGCGAATTCACCAGCCGCTACCCGCTGATCTCCATTGAAGACGGCATGGCTGAAAGCGACTGGGACGGCTGGATCCACCTGACCGCCACCCTGGGCGAAAAGATCCAATTAGTCGGCGACGACGTTTTTGTGACCAACCCCTCCATCCTGGCCGAGGGCATTGAAAAGGGCGTGGGCAACGCCATCCTGGTCAAGCTGAACCAAATCGGCACGGTCACGGAAACCCTGGATACCATTGAAATGGCCAAACAGGCCGGTTACGCCACGATCATCTCGCACCGTTCCGGGGAGACCGAAGATAACTTCATCGCGGATTTGGCCGTGGGGGTGAACTCCGGGCAGATAAAGACCGGGTCCATGAGCCGTAGCGACCGCATGGCCAAATACAACCAGCTCCTGCGCATTGAGGAAGCCCTTGAGGATGTGGCCCTGTATTACGGGGAAGTGCTTCTGGACCAGTTTGAACTGGCCAAGGACGCCCAGGATTGAGGTGGAAGAAAAACGAATGCGGGCCGGCCTCCAGCCGGCCCTGCTTTTCCTGGCCTGGATGCTCCTGAGCTTCCTGGCCGCCTCCTGCGCTTCACTACGGGACGCTCCGCCGGAGCTCCGCCCCCTGGAATTCGGCGGGGCGCTCCTCCAACCGGACGGAACGCCGGCCGGGGATGAGGTCGTGGAAGCCTTATTCCGGCAGGCCGACTATGTGCTCATCGGCGAACGGCATGATCAGACCGGGGATCATGCCGCCCAGGCCGTGGTGCTGGACAGGCTGGCGCAAATGGGGCTAAAGCCGACGCTGGGCATGGAAATGCTTGACCTGGAAACCCAGCCGGAACTGGATAAATTCAACGCCGGAGAGCTGGGCGCGCCGGGGCTGCCCCGGAGCCTGAACTGGCCGTCCAGGGTAGGGTTGCCCTTTGAGCTGTACCGGACGCTTTTTGAAGTCGCGGCCCGGGAAAGCATCCCGGTTTACGCCCTTAACCCGCCCCGCCGGGTGGTACGGACGGCGCGCCTGAACGGGCTTGCGGGAGTGCCCCCGGAAGATCGCCGCTACCTGCCGGAGCGCTTTATGCTTGCCTCCCCGGAGCAACAGACGGAACTGCGCCGTTTTTTCAATGCGCACCCCGGCCCGCGCTCCATGGATGAAGAACACTCTGAAATCGCCCAACCCCTGACCGAAGAGCGCATACAGGGATTTATCCTGGCCCAATCTCTCTGGGACAGCGTCATGGCCGAGCAGGGGCTGCGTCGCCGCAGGGAGAGACCGGGGCCGCTGGTTATCCTGGCCGGAATCGGGCATGTGGAACGCGGCTGGGGCATCGCCCTGCGTCTGCGCGCCCTGGATCCGCACGCGCGCATCGTCAATATCCTGCCCTGGCGCGCTTCCGGGATCGCCCAGGAAGAATCCAATCCTGACGGACGCGGACAGGATGCCCAGGACGAAGGCTTTCTGTACTATTACTCTCCCTTCCCTGCCCCGGCCTCCGGCCGTGGTTTTTTAACGGCCATGCGCGACGGGCAACTGGAAGTGCTGGCGGTGGAACCGGGGAGCCCGGCGGACCAAGCCGGACTGCGGTCCGGAGACCTGATCCTGCGCCTGGGGCTTCAAGCGATCTCCTCCCAGGAAAATTTCTACTACCTGCTGGCCAGGGGCGCGGCCTTCACGGCCCCGGTCGAACTGATCGTGCGACGGGACGGGCAAAACCTGCCCCTGACTCTGCCCACGCCCTGAAAAAAGAGCTTGCCTTTGCCGAAGAGGTCGGATACATCCTTTTTTCCGTGCCGGGGTAGCTCAGTTGGTAGAGCAACGGACTGAAAATCCGTGTGTGGGCAGTTCAATCCTGTCCCCCGGCACCACCCAAGAATCTCACGAAGTCCCGCAAAGTGTCAAGAGCCTTGCGGGGCTTTGCTTTTAGCAAAACACCCATCTCGTATCCTCTCGCGAAGTCCCTTGCGGTCTTGCAAAAGTGCTGGTAAAAATGCTGGTAAAATTTCATCAGCAAAAAATAGGCGAGGTTTTTACCAGCATGGGAAAATTGACGGATCTACGCCTGAAAGCCCTGAAACCGAATGGGACAATCCAGAAAGAATCCGATGGGGATGGCCTGTACGCTTACATTGGG
>Ga0082212_10008396_pt1 | contig 13496 bp, 12 predicted proteins | sample TergutNt197P3_FD_71548 | JGI IMG/M metagenome (GOLD analysis project Ga0082212, IMG submission 71548) | Neocapritermes taracua P3 segment gut microbial communities from Petit-Saut dam, French Guiana - Nt197 P3 | ecosystem: Host-associated > Arthropoda: Insects > Digestive system > Gut ... | reverse complement strand
TTCCATACCGATAGCGGCACAAGAGGAACCGACGGAAGAACAAGCGGTGGCATCCTCCGAAGAACCAGTGGAAGAAGAGACAGAGGAATTAGCGGGCGAAATGGAAGAAGAAGTAACAGAGGAAACAGAAGAAGAGGACACGGAAAAAGAGTCGAAAACGGAACCAGCAGAGGAGGAAGCGACAGAAGAACCGGAAAAGGAACCTGAGCCTTCTCTTGCCGACGCGAAGACGGTCGCCGACGTTCGGGCTTATCTCGAATATCATATCGAAAAACATGAGTGGAAGTCCTACGATTCGAAAAAGACGGCTGCCGTACTTGCCGAGATCCACCTGCCGGCGAGTGAAAAACTGTTGGAACTCACCGAATCATCCGATGCTCCCTGGGATAAGTGGTACGCCTACCGAATGAAATATACGTCTTTCGTTCACCTCATTACCGCCGAGATTGAAGAAGCAGAACAGAAATTGGAAACATTTCTCGAAGAATTAGCCGCTCACGAGGACGCGGAACAGTTAATGGTTAAGCAGATTCTCCAAGAGGGGCGATTTCTCCAATTTCAACTCGCGTCACAAAAAATGGAAGTTTCTTCGGAAAATTTCGACAACTTCAAAACCGAGTTGAAAGCGTGGGTTGACCGGAACGACTACGAGATGACTGCCATTGCCCGGCTAGGAATTGCCATTGCAGTGAAGAATGGCGTTACCGCCGCCAAGTTTGTAGAGGAAACCGCTAAATACATTCGTTCTGAAGGATGTCCACTGTCGGCACCGGACGACGAGAATGCGGTTTCTGCATTTGAACGTGTACTTCATACGACTCTCGACTGTGATCCGAAACTCTATGGTAAAACGTTAACCTATCGAAATTTCAGTTGGGAAAGCCTTCGGAACAAATACGTTTTGATTCATTTCACATCGACGTGGAGCGTTCCGAGCCGCGAGGAACTTCCTGGTATGAAGGAAGCCTACGAAATGTACAAAGACAAAGGATTTGAAATCGTTTCGGTATACGTAATGGAATTCGGCACGGAAAACGAGCAGGTTGCCAAAGTTCGAGAACATGCCGAAAAGAAGGCAAAACTTCCGTGGCTTGTGATTTCGGAGAGAATGACAGTAATGTCGAGGCAACAGCCGCAGAGTACGTTTTATGCACTCAAAGATGTTCCCACGATGTTGTTAGCGGACAGGGAAGGAAAGATCATCATGACGGACGCACGAGGCGAACGATTGCAGAACAAATTAAAGGAAATTTTTACGACGTTTTAGAGCGGCGGAACAAGCCCACCGCTCTTTTTTACGTCGGAATACCTGCTGGCTCGATAGGGCTATGCACTAATCAAGCCGATAGCCGTCGGTGTACACCGGCTTCACCAAATCTTGAACACCCGGTGTCTTCAAACTCGCCAGGTTCGTAACCTCCAATTTTTTGGCATCCCAATCGATTTTTTCTCCCCATTCGCCCATCGCACCTTCTTCTCCGCCCTGTGCTGCAGCCCAAACCGCCAGGTTGCCGAGCAGAATCGTTTCCGTCAGCGGACCCGCTCGGTCAACAAAGTTCGATTGGCAAATCTTCGGATCGTTCGCAATCTTCGCCCGGAAGAGTTCCCACATGTTGTCCACGTCGTTGCCGCCTTTGTTTTCGGCTTTGACCGTGTTGTCCTTGACTTCCTTCCAGATCGCATCGTTTTCGTTGATTCGCTCGCCGCCGTCGGCAATGAATCGGCGATTACCGCAGTAGTCGTCGGTGCTGAACATCGCCCCTTTTTCACCGACTATCAACACGCCGGACGGCGGTAGATTTTCAGGGATTGCCTCGCCGTACTTGGCAAAAACTTCTCTTGGCGGCGTATTTCCTTCCCGGTCATACCACCAGAACGGTATCTTTCCTCGTTCCTCATTGGCGGGAAATTCGAATTCGATGATCGAACTTGCCGGATAACTATCGAAGTCATGTCCCGACGTTCTTGCACGTACCCAAGTCGGGTCTTTCAAACCGGCAGCAACGAACGGCACGGTCAACATGTGACATGCCATATCGCCGAGTGCGCCGCTTCCGAAATCCCACCAGCCACGCCACTGGAAATCGTGGTAAATGCCGGGATAGAAATCGCGGTAAGGTGCGGTACTGAGCCAATTTTTCCAATCGAGGTTTTGTAGCCCGCGTTGCACTTCGTCGTATTTGCGCCAGACTGCCCGATCCGCTGCCCGACGATCTCTGGCTTCTTTGTACTGCTTTTCGGCAAAGGTCATCATACTTTCGCGGCGACCCGGATTTTGCGCCCAAACCGGTCGGTTCGACCAAACGATGACTTCCTTGATCGTGCCGATGATACCGGCTTTCATCAGAGAAATGGCGGTTCGGGAAGATTCGAGAGCGGTTCCCTGATTACCCATTTGGGTACACACGCCGGTCTCTTTGGCAACTTCGGCGACTTTTCGTGCTTCGTAAATTGTTCGGGTGAGCGGCTTTTGTGTATAGCAACTCATTCCCATCCGCATTGCCATCAGTGTAGCGGCACCGTGCATGTGGTCGGGACCACTGATGGTAACGATGTCGATATCCTTCTCATTTTCTGTGAGCATTTCGCGGAAATCGGTGTACGTTTTGGCAGTTTGAAATCCTTCTTCTTTGGATTTATTTGCCATTCTGCTACGATCAACATCGCAGATTGCCACTACTTTTCCGAATCGAGCGGCGTTACTGGAGTCGCTTCCCCCTTTTCCGCCGACACCGATATTGGCGACGTTCAGTCTTTGATTGGGTGAATCGGATGTTTCCTGAGCACTTGCCTCGGAGACGAAATAACCGGTGCTACCGAGGGCACTACCGACGACGGCGGCGGTTTTCAAAAAAGATCGACGTGAGCGTTTTGTCATGAGTTGTATCCTTATAATGTTAGGGTGAAATGAGCCGCCCACTAAAAGCGGCGGAGAAACTCTGTCTTGTTTTACCATATCGGGCGGGGAAATACAATAGGCACCCAAGCAGTCGATTGCAAAAACGTGTAGGAATTTTGTTGGCGTTTATTTCTCTTGCTTTCAATACATTTCCCTTTGTCCGGCGTGTCGCACCGCACGCAGAGTTGCTATTCGATTACCTCTTTCTTGTCTCCACTTCCTTCTGACTCCTTTCTCCTTACGGCACGACATCACTTGCGCGAGCAGTAAAGCGAGAAACAAACACAGCGGGTGCCATTGCTTCGGTATGAAATGTAACTGAACCATCGCCGTATAAAAAATTGCAGCCCCCTTGGTGTAAAGAATAAATCTCCCGAGTATTGGAACAATTAAACATTTGCGATCCATTGCAAATTTGGCGGAGCCAAACCTGCGCATTGACATCTGCCCACTCTGCCCCAGGGAGCGGTGTCATCGTTGTGATTTCTGGATCACCGGATTTGCGTCCTAGTTCAAACTTAAACGGTCTGCCGGTACATTCAAACAACATCATTGTGTTGGAAAGCCCATCTGTTACCATCGCAAAACTTGACGGATTCGCGGATAACATTTCACGCATCGTAACACGGTGCGCCTCAAATGGTATCCTTTCATCGACTGTGTCAGTGTCTGCCGCTCGTAATATCGTACTCCAATCGTTTCGGACGATTCCCATCTTTTTCAATGTAGCGCGCACTGATGAGTCCGCTATGGGGATTTTTGAGCCGACCGCTCTGTCGATCGGTCGGCAACTGGTGTAATCGGAGCAAAAGTATTCAACAATTTTGTTATGCGTAGCATTGGTGCGTGTAGGACCATACCGACAAAACCGCACTGGATTATATTCTGGGCAGAGAACGGAAGCGATGTGCCGCCACCTTGTCTCTCGATTGCTTTCGTTTTGCCAATTCTGATCGAAATGGTATGCGGAATAAGCCGCTTGTTGTTCGATAAAAGGCAAAAAAAATGTGATGAGGTTATGTCCAATACTTTCAGACGAATTTTCTTTGGCACCTGCCGGATTATGGTATTCGTAGTAGACTCTTGCGGGCGGTAGGACATCATGAACGTTGGCAAAACCGTGGATTGCCAAGCCTTGTTGTTTCATGTTGTTTTGGCATGACATTCGTCGTGCCGCCGTCCGCGCCGCCTGAATTGCAGGCAGTAACAATGCAATAAGCAAACCGATAATCGCAATGATGACAAGAAGTTCGACAAGTGTGAACGCCGGTTTTTGCGATGGTTTGCTCATGGGCGGAATTGTATGCTTTTTCAGATGAAAAAGAAAGCCCCCAGACCTCGGGAGTGCGTACAAATTTTGCTGACGATTTTTGCCGCCAAGGGCGGCGCACAAAAAAACGGAATGGAACATCGCGAAATGACGGCAGACATTATACCGTAACCGGGGACAAATTAGTTGTTTTTTCTTTGTGAATTTCGTTGTGTCCTTCGTGCCTTTGTGGTAAAATTTTCTTAACCACAAAGGCACAAAAGGCACAAGGAAAACACAAAAAATTGATCCATTTTCCTACCGTTTTGAGTACAATCACTTGCACGATCATACCGTGTCCATTACTGAAACACATACCCTCGACGAGAAAAAATCATTTAAGAGCCGGCTTTGTTTCTCTCATGCCGCCTATTACCTGACACCCAGTTGCGGACAGTCTTCGGAAAGAAAGCAACCCTCACACAGTGGTTTTCGAGCGTTACAAAATTGACGACCGTGCAGAATCAACGCATGACTCAAATATGCCCAGTCGGTCTGCGAGAAAATTTGCATCAATTCCTGCTCGACCTTTTCCGGCGTGTTCCCCTTGACCAGTCCGAGGCGATGCGACAGGCGGAACACATGTGTATCGACAACGAAACCTTCATGGCGACCGAATCCATTACTCAAAACGACGTTTGCCGTCTTGCGTCCCACGCCGGGAAGTGAAACGAGTGCTTCCATCGTGTCGGGAACATTGCCGTCGAATTGTTCCTCGATTTTCCGACAGGCATTTTGAATGTTTTTTGCTTTGTTATGGAAAAAACCAGCCGTTCGAACAAGTTCTTCCAACTGTTCCAGTGGAGCGGCGGCATAATCCTTTGCAGTTCGAAATTGCCGGAACAACTTCGGGGTAACTTTGTTAACCTGAACGTCGGTGCACTGTGCCGAAAGGATTGTTGCAACGAGCAATTCAAGCGGCGAGCGAAACGAAAGCGAACAACCAGCATCGGGATAGGTCTTCTTCAATCCTGCCAAGATTTTTCCGGCACGTCGGGACATTGTGTTGTAGGTTTGAGTTTTGACCTCGTGATTATACTAAAAACGACATGAAAATGCCCTGCATGGCGAATACACCCGGTAGTATGATGAATCTGCCTATCTGGTACAATAGATGACGTTCTATTATCCAATACTCCATGACAACGATACTCACGGTGCGTCGGGACGGCAAAGTTGCCATCGGCGGCGATGGACAAGTTACTCTCGGCAGTTCCGTGATGAAAGCGGATGCCAATAAAATCCGAAAACTCCTAGACGGTCAAGTCATCACCGGTTTTGCCGGTTCAACTGCCGATGCTTTCGCACTTCTCGAACGGTTCGAGATGAAATTGAAAGATTATCCTTCGAACATTCCGCGAGCGGCAACGGAATTGGCAAAGGAATGGCGTACCGACAGGGCGTTACGGCGATTGGAAGCGATGATGGTCGTCGTTGCCGCTTCCTCGACATTGCTCTTGTCAGGAACGGGCGACGTGATTGTTCCATCGGACGGCATTTTGGCAATTGGTAGCGGCGGGGATTATGCGATGTCTGCCGCAAAGGCACTTGCCGCCCATAGTTCCTTGTCTGCAACCGAAATTGTTCGGGAATCGTTGAAAATTGCTGCCGAAATCGACATTTACACAAATTCCAATATCGTGATCGAAGAACTGTAAGCGGTCGAGAAAAGGTGCAAGCAAGGCATAAATTCCCCCAAACTTTGGTTCTCCCGGAGAATTTTAGGAACCAACCCTACAAAGCGCGGTTAAACATGGTAGAATACCAACACTTTTTTCACAAAATAGATAATTATGAAAGACAATCGGCGAAATCGGCAACCGCAGCGCGGCGGTTTTACATTGCTCGAAGTGATGATCGTGTTGCTCATTCTCGTTACGATGGCGGGATTAGGGGTCTTTGCGTTTCGAGGACAACTTGAACAGGGAAGAAAAAGGACGGCGTTTACATACGTCAAGGAACTAGCAGGTTACGTCGAGATGTATGAGCTCGATATGGGGCGACCGCCGACGACCGAACAGGGACTCGGGGCACTGGTCAGATGTCCGGCAGACGTTCTCAACCCGGGAAAGTATGCCCCAGGAGGATATATCAAAAGCACTGCGGTATCCAGAGACCCGTGGGGGAATGAGTACCAGTATGTCTGTCCGGGTAAAGATGGTACGGCGTTCTCCATCTGGTCTTACGGTCCCGATGGAATGGACGGCACGGATGACGACATCGGATCGTGGAGTGCTGGTCTTGACGAATAAAAACATGACGAATAAAGAGCGGCGGACGCGAGTTCCCGGTTTCCCTTGCCTTCTCCTCTCAAAAGGTTACAATAGCCCCATTGGAAAGGATAAGGGTAATTGACACAATGAAAGACGACGATCTCTTTACCGGAACTTCCATGAGTTTCGGGGAGCATTTGGAGGAACTCCGCCTCTGTTTCATCAGATCGATTTTCGCCATCGCCGTCGGGTCGCTCCTCGGTTTTGCCGTCGGAAAAAATGTCGTCGAATACATTCAAATTCCTGTCAACCGCTCACTCGAAGCGTACCAAGAAAAGCAGGCAACGCATAAATTTGAAGCCGAAGCCGAAATTCTACTGGAAGAAGGATATTCCCGCGAAATCATTAAGGTCATGAAAGAACACCACATCGTTCCTGAAGAACGTTGGCTCTTTCCCGGCACATTGGAGTTAATCTTGGAGCGGCAGAAAATGCAGGATGGCTCATTGGAACAATCTCATCTCGACCGAGTGGACAATCTGCTCCTACGAAAAATCGAGCGGCAACAAAAACGGAAAGATGCAGGGTTCAGTTACGAAGGTATTCAACTCGATAAACAGCCGATTCGCGTATTCTTCTTTCGAAAGACAGAAGAATTATCCAGAATGAGAGCCCTGGGACCTTACGAAATGTTCCGCATTTACCTGCTCGCCTCGATGATCGTCGGACTGGTGATGGCTTCGCCGTTTGTAATCTACTACCTTTGGTCGTTCGTTGCCGCCGGATTGTATCCGCACGAAAAGAAGTACGTTTATTATTTTATTCCGGTGAGCGTGGGACTGTTTGTCGGCGGAGCATATTTTGCGTTTTTCTTTGTGTTCAAGTTCGTGCTGGATTTTCTCTTCTTTTTCAATTCGTGGATGAACGTGGAACCCGACCTACGGATCAGCGAGTGGATCAATTTCGCTCTATTGTTTCCGCTGGGTTTTGGTATCAGTTTTCAGTTGCCGCTCGTGTTATTTGTGTTGGAGCGGGTCGGCATTTTTACACTTAAACAGTACATTGCTCGTTGGAGAATTGCCGTTTTGATTATTTTTGTACTGGCACTGTTTTTGACACCGGGCGACCCGGGCAGTATGCTTTTGATGGCGATTCCGTTGACGATATTGTACTTTGCGGGTATCTTTTTCTGCTGGTTGCTTCCCCGCAAACGCGGACTGTTCGATATTGATCCTGAAGATGTCATTGTCGATTGATGAGTATATTTCGGACGTTGAAGCAGCGAGGTTTTCAGGGCACGGACATTGTCGTGGAGACTCTGCGACGCTATATCGCTACGAAAAAACTACCGGTGCTGCCAAAAACGCGATGAACGGCTGATCTAGCAAGTGCTGTACCTGCGGTACACTGACATATTCTTCAAAACTTTAATTTTTTTCTTGACTTTGTGGAAAAATGTCCTAGAATATCTTACGTATCTTTCCTATTTTGACGTTTCCCGTCGTTTTGAGGGTCCCCCCGATGAAAAAATTGCCACTTTGCCTGTTGTGCGTCTTTGCACTCCTCACCACCAGTCTCCTCGCCCAGGAGGAAAGAGACAGACCAAGACCCATCAAAGATGTCCTGCCCGATGCACGAAAAATTGACGGACTCTTCACCTTCTATCAAAAGAAGGACAGACTCCTCGCCGAAATCAAAGGGAGCAACCTCAATACCGATTATCTCATTGCCATTGCCGTTGCACGCGGTTCCGGCACCAGTCCCATCGGCGGTTACACCTATCTGGCGAACGGCAGCGATTGGCTCTGGCAGTTCCGAAAGGTCAATGACAACATTCAGGTCGTCCGCCGAAATATCCGATACAAAGCCGATTCGGGAACGCCGTTAGCACAAGCGGTTGAAGTCGGATTCACCGACAGCATTTTGTACAGTCTGCCGATCATTGCCACCGGCGACGGCGGTGGAGACGTAATCGACCTCGCTTCGATATTCATGGCGGATTTGCCGAGACTCGGTATTGGTTCGTTTGACCGTAGCCGATCCACCTGGGGAGATGTCAAAGGTTTTCCGAAAAACATGGAATTCCGAGTTGCCGCAACGTATTCCGGCGGTCTCGGTCGATCCGGTTTTTCGCCTGATCCCAGTAGCATCGGTGTAACACTCCATTATTCCATCAGCAAATTGAACGAATTGTCTTCCGCAGGCTATTCTCCCCGTGTTGCTGACCAGCGGGTTGGCTACTTCATGGTGTCGCACAAGAATTTTTCCCGCTCCGTCGATGACAATCATATGATTCGGTATATTACCCGTTGGAATCTCCAGAAAGCCGATTCGTCTGCCGCACTTTCGCCGCCGAAACAGGCAATCATCTTTTACATCGAAAAGACCGTGCCATTCAAATATCGACCTGCGGTGAGGGCAGGTATTTTGGAGTGGAACAAAGCCTTTGAGAAAGTCGGTATCGTCAACGCCATCGAAGTTCGGCAACAAGATGATTCGGACACTTGGGATGCCGAAGACATCCGATACAACACGATCCGGTGGATTACCAGTGAGCGCGGCTTTGCGATGGGACCGAGTCGGGTGAATCCCTTGACGGGAGAGATTCTCGATGCCGACATTATTTTCGATGCCAGTTGGATTGACCACTGGCGGGACAGATTCGATGAAGTTTTTTCCGATGTTCTTCCGCCGGAAGGAAAAGTCGGCGATGCTCCCTTTGCCCGATACAGAGAACAGATTGCTCCGCCGCAACAGGATGACGAGGAACATTCCTGCACGATGAACAGTTGCACTTGCAATTACGTTCAGGAAAAAGCGGCACATTTTGCGTTGCTTTCGCTGGCTCTCCTTGCTGATGACGAAGACGAAGAGAAACCGGCAGAGGAAAACGATGGTGAGAAGAAAGAAGCAGCGGAAGGGAATGACGATGTAAAGGAAAACGGCGAAGAAGCGAAAAAAGAAGAAGGCAAGGAGGCAAAGAAAGACGAAGAAGGAGCAGAGGAAAAGAAGGAGGAAGAAAAACCGGAAAAAAAGAAGAGTCGGCAGGAACTCGAAAAGGAACGAGCCGAAAAATTTGAACGCATCGTTCTCGAAGGAATCAAAGACGTGGTGATGCACGAAGTGGGACACACCCTCGGACTGCGGCACAATTTCCAAGCGAGCAGTTGGTTGACGCTGGACGAAATCAACGATCCGAATCGGTCAAAAGAGTTCGGTATTGCCGGTTCCGTGATGGATTATCTGGCGGTCAACATTGCCCCCAAAGGCAAACCGCAAGGGGATTATTTCATGACGACGCTCGGACCGTATGACTATCTTGCGATTGAATACGGCTACAAAATTTTAGGCGGCGGAACGGACGGCGAAAAGAAGGAACTCGCCAAGATCGCTGCCCGACAGGCGGAAAAGGGAAACAACTACGCCACCGACGAAGACCTGTCGTACAGCAATATCGTTGACCCGCGAACGGAGCGGCGTGATTTGGGAGCCGACCCGCTACTGTTCTCACAGTGGGGATTGGAATTGTACAACCAACTCCTTCCGGAAATTCTCGACCGGGCGATTCGACACGAAGGTCAATATCGGGATGTCGGTCGGTACTATCGACTATTGGTGAACCAACGGATGCAGCAGAATGCGTTTTTGATTCGCAATCTCGAAGGTTTGTACCGGAATCGTGACCGAAAGGGTGATCCCGGCGACCGTTTGCCCATCGTGGTGGTCGATGCGAAGACGAAGCGGGATTCGGTGCAATTTCTTTGCGATAACACGTTTGCGGCGGACGCATTCAAAATTGATCCGGCAATTTACAATCAGTTCGGCGGCGAAATTTGGATGAGCGGCGACGGCGGAATGGAACGCACGACTCCGATTTCGTTGAGTTCCGTCATTATTTCTGCCCAGTGCGGTACGTTGGAGAGTTTGTTGTCTCCCTACGTTCTCAATGCGCTGACGGATACAGCATTGCGTGTTCCTGAATCGGAAGATGTCTATACGATTGATGAGTTGTTCACAACGATAACGGCATCGGTGTTCGGGGAATTGGACTCGATTAAGGATGGAGGAGAATTTTCTCCACGCAAGCCGGCGATTTCACCGCAGCGTCGGGCGTTGCAGGAACATTGTTTCACGTTGCTAGCCTACTACGCCTCGGGAGAGCGGTCGATGTTCAGTTTGTACCCTGATGCGAATTCGAGTCGTCCGTTGGCTCGTCAGGAATTGCAGCAACTTTTATCGAAGATACAGGTCGCATTGAACACGCAGATGGACACAGGTTCGACGGCACACTTGTCGATGTTACAGGACAGAATTAAGAAGTTACTCGATGCAAATTTGATTCAACTCAATCCGTAGTTTGGCTTCGGTTCATTGTGCCGTGCTGGGAGCAAAGCCTCAGGAATCGGCAGCGTAGCGGTCTTCGCAAAATGCCACCGGAATCTCTGGAAATGGGCTATTGCGTATCACCCAGACTTTCGATGATTGCCTGATATCCAGCGGCATCCAAGTTACAATCGATTAAATCCAAAAACTGTTTCTTTGATAGGTGCAGTTGAATTGCCATGTCTCCGATAAGTCCGGCACCTATCGAACTACCGAGCATGCCATGACTAATTTTGGTCTTAATTTTTGTGCCCCCGAAAAGATAGAAAATATGGTCGCCGGACGTGTCTCGCAAAAATTCCTTTTTACGAAGTGCAGAATCTATATCCCTGCCTTTTCTACTACTCTTACCCATCGACCAACTCCGCAATCGTAAGATATTTTCGTTTCAGTGCCAACGTGTCGGAATTAAGTTCCCGGTCTTCTTTGGACACAAAATGCTTCCAGTTTATACGAATCTCACTATGAATCCAAGAGAGCAATTCGTCTCTATTTTCGGCGTTAACGTGTATTGAAAGGTCAGGACAGATGACTTGTAGATATTCCACGTCGTCCGGTTCGTCTGGCATTATCCTCGGAGTCAACCGGGGGGCACTTGGCAGTACCCACAAAATTTGGACGTACCCTCGTTGCCGTTCTGGCAGGATTTGCTCTTGCAACTTACTTCGGTACACAGTGGTGTTACGGAATGAACACGAGCGAATAGTTGCCGGTGCCTAATCCGATTTTCTCCGCATGAGCAATCTGCCCCTTCCAGTCGGTCGTCGGATGAATGTTCCTCAGATGATCGTGATGTCCCGAAGCATCTTTGTGCGTCTGCTTACTCTCGGTAGCCAAACTATCTGCCGTCGGTGTTGCGGCATTCACCGCATCAATGCACGCCTTGTCCAACGCAACGGGGTCAAACGAGGCGAACATTCCAATATCAGGCACGATTCCCACGTCATTGGAACCGTGGCAATCGCAATGCGGCGAAACTTGATTCACAATGTTAATATGAAAGTTCGGTCTGCCGTCGAGTACCGCCTGCGTGTATTCGACCATCTTGTAATTCAGCCGGTCATTCGACGCATCAAACGCCGGGTTAATGGCATGTTGATTGCACACGCCGATACAACGTCCGCAACCGACGCATTTTGTGTGGTCGATTTTTGCCTTTTTGTTGGGAAAGGTGAACGCATCGTGGTTGCAGAACTTCGCACAAAGTTTACAACCGTTGCACTTTGCACCGACGTTTGGTTTGCCGTCGCTGTGCATCACCATTTTCCCGCCCCGGCTACCGCAGCCCATGCCGACGTTCTTGATCGCACCGCCGAAACCAGTACATTCGTGTCCTTTGAAATGATTCAACGAAATGAAAATGTCGGCATCCATCACGGCACGTCCGATGTAGGCGATCTTGCAATGGACTCCATTTCGGACGGGAACTTCCACGTCGTCGGTGCCTTTGAGACCGTCGCCGATGATGTTTTGGCAGCCGGTCGTGGCTGGATTGAAACCGTTTTCGGCAGCCGCATCGAGGTGTACCAGAGCATTGTTTCGCCGTCCCACGTAAAGCGTGTTACAATCGGTCAGAAAGGGAAATCCGCCGAGCGATTTGATTTTATCGACAACGGCTTTCGCCCAATTCGGACGCAGGTACGACATATTCCCCGGCTCGCCGAAATGAATCTTGATGGCAACGAATTTGTTTTGAAAGTCGATTTTTTCGATACCGGCTTTAACGATAAGGCGTTCCAATTTGGTGAGCAGACTTTCGTCCACTTTGCACCGCAGATTTGTCCAATAAACTTTCGTACTCGACATTGATGTTGGGTATTGTTGATGTGGTTAAGTAAGAATCTCGCATCTCCATTACATGAATTTATAATAATGGGAGCAAAAAACAAGAGCGTCGCAGTTTTTTACTTGCTCCCTATCGTTATGCAGTCCGTCTTCGGCTGAACCTATTGGCAGAGAATCTTAAATTTACCGACGACACTAGAGACTGCCATGAGCATTAACCAACGATGACAGTAATGTGAGCGGTTCGTTTAAGATAGGTACTCGAAGAGCCTCTGGCTTTCGGTCGGAAACGACGCGACATCGGACCGCCGTCGATTCGCACATCGACGATTTCGAGGTTCGCGATATTCTGTGCCCGCTGGTCTTCGGCGTTCGCAACGGCACTCTTAATCACGGCTTCGATGAGTCTCGCTCCTCGACTGGGATAACAAGCCAAGAGTTCGATGGCTTCATCGGCAAACTTTCCCCGCACCAAATCCGCATACGGTCTGATCTTTTGAGCACTCATCTGAGCGTACCGATGTTTTGCCTCGTATGTTTTCCCCGCTGTTGTCATGTTAATTTACCTCGTTCGCGCTTTGCGGCTAAAACGCAAGCGTTCTAATACCAAATTTATTTTTTGCCGCCCTTACCGCCGTGTCCTCGAAAAATCCGGGTCAATGAGAATTCTCCCAATTTATGTCCGACCATTTCTTCGGTAACGAACACTTTGTTAAACACTTTCCCATTATGGACGAGGAACGTATGCCCCACGAACTCCGGCACGATGGTACATGCCCTTGCCCAGGTTTTGATCGGCTCTTTTTTACCGACGGCATCCAGTTTTTCGACCTTTCGGAACAGTTTCAGGACGACGAAAGGACCTTTTTTGATTGATCTGCTCATAGTTCTGATGCATATTCTATAG
>Ga0082212_10008395_pt1 | contig 13498 bp, 13 predicted proteins | sample TergutNt197P3_FD_71548 | JGI IMG/M metagenome (GOLD analysis project Ga0082212, IMG submission 71548) | Neocapritermes taracua P3 segment gut microbial communities from Petit-Saut dam, French Guiana - Nt197 P3 | ecosystem: Host-associated > Arthropoda: Insects > Digestive system > Gut ... | reverse complement strand
CGACGCGAAACGTGCCGAGCGTTTACGCAAAAAATGCGAGAAACTTCAGGAAAAACGGGAGAAAAATGAGAAGCTCGCGCGAACCAACACTCGCCGTATCATTAGGCGGCAAGGCACATTAGGAAAATTCGACGTGTCGGCGAGGGACGTGCAGACGCACAACATGTATCGGCAGGCGAGCAAACCAGGCGAGGCGCCGAGGTCGTGGGAATCGTCCGGAAATTATTTGCGGAACAAGTTCGGGAGCAATAGCAGGCATTCTATATGCCGATGGTTATACGCCGGAAGAAATTATCAATCTATTCGTAGGAAAGGATTTTCGGGAATTTATTGACATTCAGGTGCCTGTGCTTGCCATTTTCGGCACATCGGGTTTTCGGCGTTTTTTAGAAAAACACCTCCGAACCAAAAATTTTGAAGACTTGCAAATTCCCGTCAAAATAGTTGCAACCAACCTCAATGAAGGAAAATTCGCAGTGTTCGACAAGGGGGCAATCATTGATGCCTTAATCGCCTCATGCAGTATCCCCATTATTTTTAATCCGGTAGTTATAGACGGCGTAAACTATGTTGACGGAGGCGTTTGCAAAAACTTTCCGGTTTCGCCCATTCGCAATCTGTGCGATAAAATCATTGGCGTAAATGTCAGTCCTTTGGTACCTAAAAAATCGGGTATGGAAATCAAAACCATCATGCACGTTGCCGAACGTTCCTATCATTATATGTCAAGAACGAATACTTTAAGAGATAGAACTTTATGTGATGTGCTGGTAGAAATCAACGATTTGGTCTATTTCAAAACCTTTGATTTGGTCAATGCTGAAAAGATTTTTAACATCGGTTACGAATCCTCCCGCCAAGCGTTGCAGGACTCAACCGACAAAGGAGTATTTTCCGCACTTTCTGTAACCGAGAACGATTCCTTGAAAATGTTATCCCCAAAAATTGAAACGAAGTGAAAGAAAAAATAGTTATTTATCAAATACTTCCGAGACTGTTCGGAAATACAAAATCAACCAACGCAGCGAATGGAAGTTTAGCAGAGAACGGCGTTGGGAAGTTATCCGCTTTTTCACAAGACGTGTTGCAAGCCATTAAAAAAATGGGATTTACCCATATTTGGTACACCGGATTGTTGGAACACGCTACCCAAACGGATTATTCGAACTGTGGCATACGAAACGACCACCCGGCAATTGTGAAAGGGAAAGCCGGATCGCCATACGCGGTTAAAGACTATTACGACATTGATCCGGATTTGGCAGATAACGTGCCGGAACGCATGAAAGAGTTGGAGGTGCTGATTGAAAGAACACATCAAGCCGGTTTGAAAATGATTATGGATTTCGTGCCGAATCACGTAGCCCGTCAATACTGTTCGGATGCCAAACCCGAAGGCATTGTTGATTTGGGTGAAAACGACAACCGTTCGGTACACTTCGACCGCAATAACAATTTTTATTATTTTCCCGGACAGGCTTTTGCCCCCGAACAAAACACCTGTCATCGCGGGCTTGACCCGCAATCTCCCGAACAACGGGCTGAGTACACAGAGCACCCTGCCAAAGCAACCGGAAACGATTGCTTCTCCGCCCATCCTTGCTGCAACGACTGGTACGAAACCGTCAAGTTGAACTACGGAATCGATTATTTGAACAATTCCCTCTATACATTTGACCCGATTCCGGACACATGGTTTAAAATGTTGGGAATTTTACGGTTTTGGGCTTCCAAACAAATCGACGGTTTCCGGTGCGACATGGCGGAAATGGTTCCGGTTGAGTTTTGGGAATGGCTCATTCCTCAACTAAAACAGGATTTTCCAAACATTCTGTTTATTGCGGAAGTTTATGACCCAAGCCGTTATCGCGATTACCTTTGGAGAGGGAAGTTTGATTATCTTTACAACAAGGTGGGATTGTACGATACTTTGCGGGCAATAACTTGCGGTCATCAACCGGCGCAGGCGATTACTTATTGCTGGCAAGCGGTCGATGATATTCATGCACAAATGCTGAACTTCCTTGAAAATCACGACGAACAGCGGATTGCTTCCGATTTCTTTGCCGGCGATGCTTGGAAAGCCATTCCTGCCTTGGTCGTTTCCGCAACTTTGTTCCGAAATCCGTTGATGATTTACGCCGGTCAGGAATTGGGCGAAAAAGGCATGGATGCCGAAGGGTTCAGCGGATTGGACGGACGCACCACCATTTTTGATTATTGGAGCGTCGAATCCTTGCGGAATTGGTACAATCACGGAAAAATCAATACGGAGGCTTTGACTTCCGATCAAAAACGCCTGCGAAAACTTTATATACGCATACTTACCATGTGTAATAAATCGAAGGCTATTCGCGAAGGAAAATTCTTCGATCTGATGTATGTGAACCCGTATTCCGGTTATTTCAATCCCGACAGGCAATATGCCTTTATGAGGCATGCCGGAAACGAATTATTGTTGATTGCCGTCAATTTTGCGGATTGCGATGCGGACGTCCGGATTTTCATCCCCGATCATGCTTTTTCTTACTTCGATATTGAGGAAAAAAATATCTTGTCGGCAAAGGAACTTTTGACCGGAAAAGCAATAGATAAAAACTTGATCAAACGAAATTCATGCTATCCGGTTTCTTTTAAAAAACAGGATGCTTCCATTATCCGGTTCACAATGAAAAAAAATGCTTGAAAATTTTTTTGTTACAAAATATATACATACCTTTGCAACGAAGTTTTACTGAATATTTTATACGCTGATAATTATGAGAGGAAAACAAAACGATCTGCTTTCTGCTAAAATTTTAGAAAGTATTCCGGAGAATATTAAACCCATTGAGTTTTTAACGGAATTGCTGAATATCGGTAAGGAATCTGCTTACCGGAGGATGAGAAGTGAAATCCCTTTCACTTTTGAGGAAATCACAAAATTATCACTTGAATTGGATTTTTCCGTTGACGAAATCATTGGAAAAAATAAAGAAGAGCGTATTTTTTTGGATCTACAGGCGAACAGTACGGCTAATCACGAAGAGAGTTTTTTGGCAATGATTCAGGAGTATTACAAATACACCGAACTGTTAAGCAACGCACAAGAAAAAGAAATATATGTGGTTTTGAACCGGATAAGTATTTCCTTATTAATCGGTTTCGATTCGCTTTTCAAACTGTATTATTACAATTGGAAACATCAAACCTACAACATTTCGCTGAACGAGCCTTTTTCCGAAACGGTTATTCCCCCGCAAATCAATGCTATCAGGCAACAGTTTAAACTCATCAAGCCGAATATTTACAATGTGCATTACATTATCGACAGGGATATTTTTCAAAATATCACTCGTGAAATCCAATACTACTACAACCGTAAACTCATCACAGAAGAGGAAATAGTGGTATTGAAAGACGAACTGTTTCTTGCATTAAAGAACATGGAAACGATTATGCAAACGGGTTGTAATGAATTCGGCGCCTCGGCAAGTTATTACTTATCACTGATAGATATTGAATCAAACGTTAATTGTGCAGTTTTCGACGGAAACATCGCCTCCCTGTATTTTATGCATCCGGTAAGTTCCATTTGCATCGTCAATCAGGAAATCTGCAATATGCTGAAAAGATGGGTAGAATCCATCAAAAAATTCTCCATATTAGTTACACTGTCCAACGAAATTCTTCAAGCGGAATTTATCAATAAGCAAAGTGAGTATCTGAATAATCTCACAAAAGAAATAAACTATTTTTAAAGGATCTATAAAGAATAGCCGTTAGGGATTACCGCAATGTTGTTAACATAAACTCGTTGCCTGTCGAAATATCTTACTTGTAATATTTCATTCGATTGTGTGATAAGTGTGGAATATTTACGCATCGAATCAAGCCACTTTCTGTGAAAGGAACACAAGGTAGGATTCGTAATGTTTATGGGTTCCGTTAAATTAACAAAGAATTGCGATTTTATTTGCTCATCATATTTAATATGCCGGCTGCTTGAATTAATGTTTAATGATGAAAGGTAAAAGTTAAATCGTGCAGAACCGCAAAAACCGGTTTGTGCAATACTTTCCACCATATCTACCAATCTTAACAAATCTTCTTTAAGCAGTGTAAAATCATCTTCATTAATTAACTTCCGTTTGTAATAATATTGTATTTCCTGAATCAGATTTTGAAAAATATTAGGATCAATAATAAACGTATTGTTTTGAATAGTTTTTAAACTGTCAATCGTTTTTTGCTGTAAACTGACAAGTTTATCGGGTAAAGTAATATCCGAATAATAGTAATTGAGTGATGATTCTGTATTCTGGTGCATCCACCGATAAAAAGAGAATTTATATAACTGATTAAAAAAAACAATAAATTCAATCGGAATATAATTGACAGCCATGATTAGTTCAATATTTTTTGCATGGGGCATGTCTAATGTGTTGAAAATGCATTGATTGGATATTTCAACGAATACATCTACAGGATTTTGTGAATAAGTATGATGCAGATCAAAAAAAACACGCGAAGGCATATCTTTCATTATCAACTCATCTACCGAAAATCCCAATTCAACGGATAGTTTTGCAATCTCTTCAAGTGCAAATGAAATATCTCCTCTAATTCTCCGATATACGGATTCTCTACTGATGTTAAGGGCTTCCATCAGGAAGTCAATTGGTTTTACGTGAGGCGGAATGCTATTCAAAATTTTTGTTGCAATTGTATTCCTAAAATTGTCCATGAAATAAAATAATAAAAAATAAATGTTACAGTTATAAAAGTATGGATTATCTCTTTTTTCGCGACAAAAGTACTATATCGCAGTGATTCTCTATCGTATTAAACATTCTTTTTTTGTCAATAATCGAATTGTAAAAAACAAAATATCGCATTTTATGATTATTTTTCAAAAAAGAATAAATATGTTTTATGAAAAAATCTTTTGAAAGAAATAGAATCTACGAATAAGATAAAAAACGATGAAAAACAAAAATCTTTGTCACAACTAAAATATGCATGAAATACTCAAAAAACGCTATTTTTTCTCTGTTTTGGGAGAGATAACCTTATTTTTAGGAGTTGTCGCTTGAAATTCTTTTAAATATACAGGTTCGAAATATGCCGTATCTACAAAGGTTTTGCTTATGTATGCTTTTTCTGCTTCTCCAAGCATGTTTGAAGCCAAGGGAAAAACATTATCCACATAAGTTGCATTCAACGAACGGATAACGGTTCTGCATTTCTCTGCTCCGGAGCCGAGAAAAATAATTTCTCTTTGAGCCAGTATTTCCCGATACGAATTTTCATTGATGATAATTGCTTGAGCAGGTTCTATTTCATTCAGATTTCCATCGTAAAGCGCAGCATACACTTCCATCCGGCGGGCATCAATTACCGGACAAAGATACGAAGCGGACGGAACAAACCGCATGGCCATTATTTTCAAAGTCGGCAAAGCAATCAACGGAATATTCCATCCATAACACAAGCCCTTTGCCAAAGAAATCCCGATGCGTAAGCCGGTGTAAGAGCCGGGACCTTCACTCACTGCAACGGCATCTAAGCGGAATTGGTTGGTTTGAATAAATTGAACGGCTTCGGAAACGTAAACTCCCAAGACGGTCGAATGAGAAAATAATTCCGTATTTTCCTTATTCCATACGAGTTTTCCGTTAATCGCAACCGCTACCGAACAAACCTGATTGGATGATTCTATCGATAAAATACAAGCCATTGGTAAATTTTTTTATTTTTTAATTCGCAAAATTACCTTTTTTAAAGATAATACGCTAATTTTGCAAAAAAAAGGATTTGGAATGATTCTATCAATGACGGGATACGGCAGAGCGGAAACCGAATTTTGTAATAAAAAAATTACGGTTGAAATCAAATCGCTAAACAGCAAGCAATTTGATATAAACTTCCGGATGCCACTGATTTACAGAGATAAAGAAGCGGATATACGAAGCAGACTTATTCAAGTTATCGAAAGAGGGAAAGTGGATTTTACAATTCTTATGGATTCATCCGATAAGCCGTCTGCAAGTAAAATCAACCGGAGCGCCGTGGAAAGTTATTGTAAAGAAATCAGAGAAGTCGCACAGGCCTTGAAAATAAATGAACCTGCCGACTGGTTTCCGGTACTTATCCGATTACCTGATGTTGTGAAGACCGAATCGGCTGAATTGATTGAAAATGAATGGGAAACCGTACAACAGACAATTGATGAAGCCTTAAAAACTTTTGTTCAATTCCGCATACAGGAGGGTGAAATGCTCGAAAAAGTATTTATTGAAAAAATAAAAAATATCGGCACGCTATCCAGAGAAATAGAAAAATATGAATCCGAACGAATTGAGAAGATAAAAATCCGAATGCAGGAGTCATTCCGTAAAATGGAAATTGCTTGCGACGAAAACCGCCTTGAACAAGAGATAATCTACTTCATTGAACGTTTGGATATCAATGAAGAAAAGGCGCGTTTGGAAAATCATCTCAATTATTTTTCCGAAACGATGACCAAGGAAAAGAGTCAAGGTAGAAAATTGGGATTTATTGTGCAGGAAATCGGCAGGGAAATAAACACCTTAGGGTCGAAATCCAATCATGCCGAAATGCAAAAAATTGTCGTCCGGATGAAAGATGAATTAGAACAAGTGAAAGAACAAATATTAAATGTATTATAACGGTGAGAGGAAAATTGGTAATTCTTTCCGCTCCTTCGGGATCGGGAAAATCAACAATTATTAATTACATACTAAGCAAAAACTTACCCTTGGAGTTTTCGATTTCTGCGACAAGCCGTCCGCCTCGCGGAAGTGAAAAAAACGGAGTGGAATACTTTTTCCTTAGCCCGGAAACATTCAGAGAAAAAATATCTGAAGGTTGTTTCATTGAATACGAAGAAGTCTATCCCGACCGGTTTTACGGCACATTGAAAAGTGAAGTGGAAAAAAAATTAGAAGAAGGAAAAAACATCATTTTAGATGTAGATGTTGCCGGCGGATTGAATATAAAAGAATTATACGGAGAAAACGCTTTGTTGATTTTTATCCGTCCTCCTTCGATTGAGGAATTGAAAAAAAGATTGGAAAAGCGGGGGACAGACGCCCCTGAAGTGATTGCAGACCGCATCTCAAAAGCCGCTTACGAGTTAAGTCTGGCTTCGAAATACGATGTAGTCATTGTCAATGATCAATTGGAGAAGGCGGAAAATGAAACACTTTATATAATTAATAAATTTTTATCACACTCATGAAAATCGGTATTTTTCCGGGTTCCTATAACCCTGTCCACATTGGACATTTAGCCCTTGCAAACTTTATTGTCGAATACGGTGAATTTGATGAAATCTGGTTTTTAATCACACCGCAAAGCCCATTAAAAAAGAAATCCGATCTCTTGGATCAAAATCTCCGATTGGCATGGTTGGAAAAAACCATCGGCGATTATCCCAAATTCAAAACGTGTACCATCGAATGGGAAATGCCCCAACCGACCTACACCATCAACACACTGCAACGATTGCGGATGATGTTCCCCGAATACTCCTTTGAATTGATTATCGGATCGGATAATTGGGAAACCATTCATCGCTGGAAAGACTATCAAGTGATATTGAAAAACTTCAAAACATGGATATATCCCCGAGCAGGAACGGGAAAAATTATTTTCAACCATCCCAACGTGCGAATGATCAAAGGCGCTCCCAAATTTGAAATATCTTCCACCTTCATTCGTAAATCCATAAGGCAAGGGAAAGATGTTCGTTTCTTCCTTCCTGCCGGCATTTATGAAGATATTATTGCAAACAATGCCCTGCCTCCGGAAGAAGTAAAAGAAGCCGAAACTGAAGATTTGTAGCACAATCTTAGTATAGAGAATGATTTTTTTATACCTTTGTACTCCAATTGCTAAATAAAAAGCAGGTAAGTATGCATGAATTAAGTGAACAGGAATTGTTTCGCCGCCAAAGTTTGGAAGAACTAAGAAGCATGGGTATTGAACCGTATCCCGCTGCTGAATATGAAGTAACGGCTTATTCTTCAGAGATAAAAGACAATTTCAAAGATGATGATCCCCGCCGAACCGTTCAAGTAGCCGGACGAATTATGAGCCGCCGGATTATGGGAAAAGCCTCTTTTGTCGAACTCCAAGATGCCGCCGGAAGAATCCAAATATACATCACCCGCGACGATCTTTGTCCGGATGAAAACAAAGATCTGTATAACAATGTATTTAAAAAGGCATTGGATATAGGTGATTTTATCGGAATAAAAGGCTTTGTATTCCGCACACAAATGGGGACTGTGTCCGTTCATGCCGAAGAAATGACCATTTTGGCCAAATCCCTGCGTCCGTTGCCCATTGTCAAATACAAAGACGGAGTGGCTTACGATGCATTTGAAGACCCCGAAATGCGCTATCGCCAACGCTATGTAGATCTGATAGTGAATGAGGGCATCAAAGACATTTTCATCAAAAGGACGCAAATTTTTAATTCTATGCGTTCTTTTTTTAATGAATGTGGCTATATCGAAGTGGATACTCCTGTCCTGCAAAGCATTCCCGGCGGCGCTGCAGCCCGCCCTTTCATCACCCATCACAATGCTTTGGATATTCCGTTGTACCTGCGCATAGCCAATGAGTTATACCTGAAACGCCTGATTGTTGGCGGATTTGAAGGGGTTTACGAATTTTCTCGAAATTTCCGGAATGAGGGAATGGATCGCACCCACAATCCCGAATTTACGGCAATGGAAATCTACGTGGCTTATAAGGACTACAACTGGATGATGACTTTTACCGAACAGATGCTCGAAAAAGTTTGTTTCGACGTGTTGGGAACCACCGATGTGAAAGTAGGCGATCATATCCTTCATTTGAAAGCGCCCTACCGGAGGATCACAATGATTGACGCCATCAAGGAAAAAACAGGCATTGATATTGCCGGAATGGATGAAGATGCGCTTCGTGATGTGTGTAAAGAGTTCGGTATTGAGCAGGATAAAAGCATGGGAAAAGGAAAACTGATTGATGCTATATTCGGAGAAAAATGTGAATCGCAATATATTCAACCTGTGTTCATTACCGACTATCCCAAGGAAATGTCTCCGCTCTGCAAACAGCATCGCAGTAATCCCGAACTCACCGAGCGTTTTGAATTATTTATCAACGGAAAAGAATTGGCAAACGCTTATTCCGAATTGAACGACCCGATTGATCAACGGGAACGTTTTGAAGAACAATTGAAACTCTCCGAAAAAGGCGACGATGAAGCCATGTTTATTGACAGGGACTTTCTGCGTGCCTTAGAATACGGTATGCCTCCTACTTCCGGCATGGGAATAGGAATGGACCGCTTAGTTATGTTGCTAACAGGACAAACCTCTATTCAGGAAGTCCTGCTGTTTCCACAGATGCGTCCCGAAAAAACGCATCAAAAAGAAGAATCAACTCAAATAGATTAATTATGCAAATACCTTGTAAAATAGGCATATTGGGTGGAGGCAGTTGGGCTACCGCCATCGCAAAAATAGTGTCAATGACGCAAACCAACTTCAATTGGTATATGCGCCGTCCCGACCAGATTGAGGAGTTTAACACTTTGGGACACAACCCCTATTATCTGACCGGAGTGAAATTCAATATGGATTGTATATCGCTGTACAACGACATCAATGAACTTGTTGAAAACAGTAAAATATTGGTATTCGCCATCCCTTCTCCTTTTTTGAAACAACACTTGCAGAAATTGAAAGTGCCGCTGAAAGATAAAATCATCCTGTCGGCTATCAAAGGAATCGTACCGGATGAAAATATGTTGGTTTCCGATTATTTTTCTTCTTTCTACGATGTCCCGAAGAATAATATAGCAGTATTGGCAGGACCCTGTCATGCCGAAGAGGTTGCTTTGGAACGGCTTTCTTACTTGAATATCGCTTGTACGGACATGGATCGCTCTGCTTTACTCGTCGATATGTTTAATACCCATTTTATAAAAACGGCTATTTCAAACGATGTTACCGGCGTAGAATATGCCTCCGTATTGAAAAATGTATATGCCATTGTTTCCGGAATGTGTCACGGATTAAAATATGGCGATAATTTTCAGGCAATCTTCCTTTCCAATGCAGTTGTCGAAATGGAAAGGTTTATCAATGCCGTAAATCCTTTAGACCGAAATATTTGCGATTCTACTTATTTGGGTGATTTGTTGGTTACCGCTTATTCGCGATTCAGCCGTAACCGGATTTTCGGAACCATGATAGGGAAAGGATATTCGGTTAAGACCGCTCAATTGGAAATGGAAATGATAGCCGAAGGATATTTCGGAACCAAATGCATCAAGGAAATAAATAATGAATACGATGTGGAAATGCCGATATTGGATACGGTATATGCTGTCTTGTATGAAAAAAAATCAGCAGTTCCGGCTATACGGAAATTGACGGAAACATTTAAATGAAGGTAATTATGCAAAAAATCACATTAGACATCAGCAAGGTTTTCGGTTTTATTTCGGAAAAACAGATTTTCGGCTATGCAAAAGCAGCGGAATCTGCCAACACAATGTTAGAAGACGGGACAGGCAAAGGAAATGATTTCTTAGGCTGGTTGCATCTGCCTTCTTCGATTACAGAAACTGCCTTAAATGAAATTCAGCAGACAGCCGATGATCTTCGCGCTCGATGCGAAGTCGTAGTAGTAATCGGAATCGGAGGAAGTTACTTGGGCGCTAAGGCAGTGATAGATGCACTATCCGGCTCTTTCGACGGTTTGAGCAGTAAAAAACCGCTGATTGTTTATGCCGGTCATCAGATTGGCGAAGATTATTTGCATGAACTGTCCGAGTTTTTGAACAGGAAAGCGTTCGGGATCATCAATATATCCAAATCCGGAACGACTACCGAACCGGCGCTGGCTTTCCGGCTGTTGAAAAAACAGTTGGAAAATACGGTCGGAATTGACGAGGCAAAAAAACGCATCGTTGCGATCACCGACAAGGCACGCGGCGCTTTGCGCACCTTGGCAAATCAGGAAGGATATAAAACCTTTGTGATTCCCGATGACGTAGGCGGACGTTTTTCGGTACTGACGCCTGTCGGTTTGCTGCCGATTGCAGTTGCAGGCATTAACATCCGACAGTTGGTGTCGGGAGCTGCAGCAATGGAAAAGGCGACCGGAAAAGAGATTCCTTTTTCGGAAAATCTTGCAGCCATTTATGCTGCGGTACGCAATGAATTATACAAACAAGGGAAAAAAATAGAAATTTTAGCCAATTTCAATCCGAAACTTCATTATGTAGCCGAATGGTGGAAACAGTTATACGGCGAAAGCGAAGGAAAAGAAAACAAAGGCATTTTTACTGCTGCCGTTGATTTCACTACCGATCTGCACTCTATGGGACAATGGATTCAAGAAGGCGAACGCAGCATTTTTGAAACCGTCCTGTCGGTTGCTCAATCTCGCCATATCGTTGAAGTACCAAATGACGATTCTGATTTGGACGGACTGAATTATTTGGCAGGAAAACGGGTAGATTATGTGAATAAAATGGCGGAATTAGGCACACAACAAGCACATATCGACGGCGGAGTTCCCAATATACGGATAGAAATCCCCGAACTAAACGAATACTGCATAGGACAACTGCTTTATTTCTTTGAAAGAGCCTGCGGAATCAGCGGATACTTGCTCGGAGTTAATCCGTTCGACCAACCGGGAGTAGAAGCATACAAAAGAAATATGTTTGCCCTTCTGAAAAAACCGGGGTATGCTTGACCTGCAATCCCCTTTTTAAAAACGCCAATTCATGATTAAAGCCGTACTTTTCGATATGGACGGAGTTTTGTACGACTCCATGCCTACCCACGTACAAGCCTACGCTGACACTTTGTCTAAGTGGGGACTTAAAGCCGATCCTGAAGATTTTTACAGGATGGAAGGCCGCACCGGTCATTCCACCATCGACATCATCATTAAACGGAATTGGGGTCGAAATGCAACGGAAGAAGAAAAAGAAACCATCTATTCCCAAAAAGCCCAACGATTTGTTGAGTTGAACAAAATTTCAAGACTGATGCCCGGAGCATTGGAAGTGTTGGAAAAAGTCAAACAACTCGGTTTGATGCGAATAGTTGTGACCGGATCAGGTCAACCGACCTTGTTTAATAACTTGGATGCTCATTTTCCGGGTTTTTTTGACAATAACTTAATGGTTACCGCTTACGATGTTCAACACGGGAAGCCGCATCCGGAACCGTATTTGACCGGACTGAAAAAAGCAAACCTGAAAGCGGAAGAAGCCATTGCAATCGAAAATGCGCCTTTGGGAATCGAATCGGCAGTTGCCGCAGGAATCTATACGGTTGCCGTGAACACCGGTCCTTTACCCGATGAAGTCCTGATAAAAGCCGGCGCTCACGCCCTGTTCCCATCCATGAATGCTTTGGCAGACGATACTATTTGGCGTAGGTATGCGGATTGTCGAATACCCACTTGATTTGCTGTTCGGTCAATGTTGAGTGACACAAGATGCAGGATGATTTTGTTTCGCCGGAATGAGGTTTGTGGCAAGCGATACAACTGATGCCGGCATGTACTCCCGTGACGGTGCGATCATCCTCACTTAAAGCCTGATGCTTGTAGTTTGGTGCGTGGCATTGCATACACAACAGGGTATTAGGATCTGTTGCATACGCTATTTCTTGTCCGTCGTTGTCAAAAATTGCTGCTTTCGACAGTTTATCACTCCTTAAATGCATCTTATCGGACCGTACATAAAGGGCTGTTTTGGGATTTCTATCTATCGGCATTTTGGTCGAATCGGAAACAATGAGATAGCGTTCCGAAACAGGATTATCGGTATGCATCATATGGCATGCCAAACAAGGTACGGTCGGCAACATTCCCTGTTTTTCGTTCCGTATTTTCCATTCAGCCGGATTAGTACTTTCCAATGCCATTAGACTGTTAATGTTGCCGTCGTAAAACATCCCATGACAACGCAAACAATCCCAATAAGGTTTTTCCAATGCATTGTGGACACTGTCCGTAAAAATCTCTTTATAATTCACAGAATGTCCGCTTGCCAACCATCCGGCATGTTCCGACTGGTGACAAACGATACACCGGTTGTGGACTTCCAATACATCGGATTCCTTGAGCCGGATTTCATCATTATATTTACTTTGCGTAAAATGTACGTAAACCATATTCATTTTTCCCGAAAAAGATTTTAATCCTCCGGAAAAGGCTGTACCATGACATTCGATGCACCGCACATTGGCATGTGCGGATGTTTTCCATCGTTCATGCGAATGAACTATTTCGTGGCACTTTGCGCAGGTATTATCCGGATCAAGCCGGTTCCATACCGTGTAAGAGCCGACCAGAATGAATATAAAAATGACAGCAGCTATTAATAAGAAAATTTTTGTCTTCATCTTTTAAAATTTTTTACAATGTATTCACCGGTTCGAAATGCCGTAGCCATAATTGTCAATACGGG
>Ga0082212_10008394_pt1 | contig 13498 bp, 10 predicted proteins | sample TergutNt197P3_FD_71548 | JGI IMG/M metagenome (GOLD analysis project Ga0082212, IMG submission 71548) | Neocapritermes taracua P3 segment gut microbial communities from Petit-Saut dam, French Guiana - Nt197 P3 | ecosystem: Host-associated > Arthropoda: Insects > Digestive system > Gut ... | reverse complement strand
GGTTTTTTTTCTTTTTTTTTTGGCTTTTCCCTCCTCGCCCCCCCCCCGCCGCAACCGCGCATTGGCCGAAATGAACGCCATCAAGGACAAGTTTTTCAGCATCATCTCGCACGACCTCAAAAACCCCGCCATTGCACAGCGCGACAGTTTGCAGTTGTTGGCAGAAAATGCCGACAAATTAGACGCCAGTACCATATCCAATTATTACATTCAGTTACTCAAGTCGGCCAATGGTTTGGTGGATCTGCTTAAAAACCTGTTCAACTGGGCGCAGATACAGACCGGGCGCGATATTTACCAGCCCTCGCCGTTTGATCTTGTGAGCGCCCTAAAGTCTGACCGTCATCCGGCAAAGACGCCGCGCGGTCGCTTAACAAAGCCGAAGCGTGCGGCGTCTTTACAGCCTATATTGTTACGGTTACCGACACAGGAACAGGTATGACGCCGGAGCAGATGCAAAACCTTTTCCGTATTGACCGCAAACAATCGCGCGTAGGCACTGCAGGTGAAAAAGGTACAGGATTGGGATTAATCATCTGCAAGGAATTACTTGAAAAACATGGCAGCACATTGCATGTTGAAAGCGAAACGGGAAAAGGCAGCCGTTTCCGGTTTGAACTGTCGTAGGATGACAGAGCCATCATCAAAATAACAATGTTCTTCCTAAATCCTCTTTTATTTCCCTATCCAGGTCAGTTTTTTCCAGGCATGCTCTAATGGGCCATGTTTATGACGTTTGAGCCACATGACAGCAAAGGTGTATTGAATGGCGAATATGACGAGTCCTATCAATATGGAGAAGGTAACCGACAGTTGTGGACCTAACCCTAACCCCCAGTTATAAAAAACGAAGCCGCCCATGACAGACTGGGTAATGTACATGGTCAGACTCATTTTTCCGCAAGGTTCGAGCTTCGACAACCACCTGCCAAGGACGGTATGATGGTAATAGACCAGCACAAACACTGCTACAATGAATGTAAAAAAAGCGAAAGAGGCGTAAGCGGAAAGAACTAAATTCAATTGACGTCGTATGACAGCGTTTTCGACGAAATCAAGCAGGATGGATTTGATTCCCGACAACGGAAAGAATAAAATGATGCTGATAATCATCTGTTTAATCCAGAAGCGGCTGTTTTTTTCTTTGTTCAGAAACATGCCGTTACGTCCAAGCAGCAAACCGAAAAGGAACAGCGCAGCTACCTGGTAAACGCGACCGACTCCTACCCACCACGAAAAACTGTACATCTGATTGTAATAGGTTCCTTTCAACATATCTAAGATATTTCCGTTGCTTACCATATTGAATGTGGGCGCGTAATAATTTGCAAACAGAGAAGGAACCGTATAATCCGGATTGATGAGTGCACAGACTATCTTTATCCACTGTTCGGGCTGCAGTAGGAATAGAAAAGCAACGGGAATCAATACCTTATCAGGCAGACGGGAAAGCAGGGGCAATAAGATACCAATCAGGGAGAAAGTAACCAGTACGTCTCCCATATAAAAAACCGAGTTCAGACATCCCCATAAAAAAAGCAGAGCCAACCTCCATAGAAAACGCAAGCCGAAATTAGCTCCTTTCTGTTTCCGGTGGTCGTTCTGAACAAAAAAACTGAAGCCGAAAAGCAACGCAAACACTGCATACGCCTTTCCGGCAAATAGAAACGGAATGGCATCTGTAAAAATCTTGTCCGTAAACAGCAGCAATTTATTTTCAACAGCGGGGTAAACAAAATAGTTAAAATGCTCAAAGCAGTGCATCATTAAAATACCAAAAATGGCAAATCCCCGTAAGGCATCTACTACGCTGATACGGTAGGTATCTGCTTTCATTTTTTTACTTTATCGGGCTGTATGGCAGTGGTGTAAGTAATACGACGCGGTTGTTCTGTATGGTGGCATTTGCCCATTCGGGAGCGGCTCGCATGCGTTGCCATTCGGGATGACTGCCAAACTTACTCCAACTGGCTTCACGGTCGGCCATATCGTTGTAATGGGTGACATATATCAGACCGGGCATATCCTTTCCGGCAATGATCTGACCGAAACAAAGTGGATTGACGCCACATTCGAGGAAGACCGCAATCTCGCCCTGGTTGAACATCTGAACCTTACGCGTACCGGCTTCTATATTGGCGCTATCATACTTACGCCACTCGAAAATGGTCTTGCCTGCCACCGGTGTTACCTTTTTCCATGCTTCGAATGGGCGACAGAGGTAACTGTCGTAACGGAAGAACATCGGACGTGGCGCTGTAGCGTCTTCCTTCATAGCCTCGACAAAAGCGCTGTTTTTCAGTAGTTTGTCATTCACATTCAGGTATGCGTCGAACGAAGGGTAAACGAAGAGGTAATAGTAAGGGGCAGGCTGGTTCGGATTATTTTCCTTAAAGCATCCAACCTCTATTCCCATTTCCCTGTAGAGTGGGAGCAGGATGTCGGTCATCAATTTGTCGAGCTTCGCTGCATTGCCTCCCATCTGGAAATTGTAAATACGCCATTCCTGAATCTGTCCGTCATTGACCTGTGCCTTCGTTTGGGCAACGAAGCCGGCCATTATTACTCCTATAAGGAGCGCAAAAAATAGTCTTTTTTTCATCTGAATAATATTTATATGTTTAACATGTATAAAATACAAAGTTTTAAGAACGTGTTATTTGAAATCCCCGTCGGTTAAGCCTGTGTTTACTTGAATATCAGTAACAGTCATCTTCATCTCCATGTTCATGGACGGTATCTTTTGGATGATGGAATATGGGAAAAGTACACCTCCAACCGGTTTGTAGTCGCCCGTTTCGGTTAATTGTTCGATTGTTCCCTGTGGCGTTTCAGTCGTTGTAACAGTACGGACAAGCAGGTGTGTTTTCGTATCAAAATAGTAAATGACGCTGGCAGACCCTTTTTTTACGTCCATCACATACACCTCGCTATCGTTTATCTTTTCAATTCCTTTTACGAGTAGCGTGTATCCGTTTTTCACAAAATTCATTTCGGGGCAAACGGCGGCTTCCGTTTTAGCGGCTTCAAATTCTTTTCCTTCTGTAAATTCCTGTGTTCCGGCCATGCCGGATAATTTGTAGGAAACGCCGTCAAACACCATCTTCTGGACTTCCACACCTCCCATATTCATGCTGAAAAGCGATTTGTGAGGCGATTTATACATTCTTATCAAATCCATATTCTGCCCCATGGCGTTCATGGTGGCGCTCATTTTATAGTCGGAGATAGCTTCGATGGAGGCAGCGCCACCCAATGCGTTTACATAATTTTCGATAATCTGTTCCGCGCTGATATCTGCTGCTATTGTTTCAGGCGCGGCAACGGGATTGGCGTTGATGTCGTAGAACTGAACTGTGTTATCTGCGGCAAACCGTCTTAGTCCTTCTGCATGTTCCTTATCGCCTATTACCAAGATCCAGGCATTTTCGGGTTTGAAATATTTTTTAGCGGCGGTTTGAATATCGTCAACGGTTAAGGCTTCTATTCGTTTTAAGTAGTTTTTGTAATAATCTTTTGGAAGGTGATATTTGTCGATCTGTGTGGCAAAGCGGGCAATCGTTGCCGGTTGCTGTAAAGAGCGACCAAATTTTCCGGTTAAGAATGTTTTTGCTTCTTTTAACTCCTCTTGTGTAACCGGATGTTGTATCATGTTGTTTATTTCATAAATAATTTGAGTTAATGCGCTGTCGGTTGCCGCCGCATTAATCGAACTGGCACCACCGCGACCGTCTTCCAGATCAAACAGTCCCGTTAATTCACCTTCTTTCAAAACGCTATAAATACTGTATGTATAGCTACGCGTTTCCCGCAAGTTCCGGGCAAGCTTACCCATCATACCGCCGCCTAAAATATGGTTGGCTACTTCTGCAGCTTCCGCATCTGCTGCTCCCGGCTTGAAATCTACAGGATAACAAAGTTTGATTAACGATTGAACCGCTCCATCTTTACTAAACATCGCTACTTTGGTCGCTTGGGGCGCTTGAGAAATTGTATATTTCGCTTCTTGAACGGTTTTTCTTTTCCAGTCGCCGAAGTATTTTTGCACGATTGCTTTAGTTTCGGCTTCAGTGGTATTTCCTACCACTACAAGACGTGCTGCATTGGGAGCAAAATAGGTATCATAAAATGCCTGCAGGTCGGTCGTTGTTATCCGTTCTATCGTCTCTATGGTCTCAACCTCTCCGTCAGGGTATTGACTTCCGTAAACGAGCGCGTTTTTAAGTCTAATACTGATTTGGCTGGCGTCGCTGCTAATAAATTCCAAACCGCTTCTTGCCTTTTCTTGTGCCAATACTAATTCTTCTTGCTTAAATAGAGGGTTTAGCATCATATCAGAAAGCAGTTCCAGTATGGTTGATTCATATTTTTTCAAACCGGAACCGAATCCACCGCGAGCATGCAAATTGATATTCGCTCCAATCAGATCGATTTCCCTGTTGAGGCGCTGCTTGTCTCTTGATTGTGTTGCCGTACCTAAAACTTCAGAAAATATATCCTGCAAGCCGGCTTTTTCACCTTCCAAAGCGGGTTTGACGTCTAATTGCAGCGAATAATACACGATCGGTGCACGGTTGTCTTCCACGACAAATACCTTTAATCCGTTGGGAAGGGTAAATGTTTGAGCATCTTTTATTTCGATTTCTTTTGCAGGAGCGGCGGAAGGACGAATGCTACGGTCAGCCGTTTGTGCGCTCAATCCTGTTACGCAAAACAAAACAGTTAATATGTTAAATACTTTTTTCATCATCATTTCTTATTATTAATCATTTATTTAATTAGTTGACCGAGGGTTGGACCTCTTGATTTCCGGGTTGGCTCGCCAGATTTTCGGGCAGGTAGTATAAAACCACCCTGTTATTTTTACTAAAATATTTTGCGGCTATATCTTTAATATCTTCGCGCGTAATACTGCTGTAGTTTTCTAACTGTTTGTTAATCCTTCCAGTGTCTTTAAAATAAGTATAATTGTTTGAAAGAAGTTCGGCAATCGTGGACAACGAAGTCATACTGGATGCTACTTCATACTCTTTAGCGGCTTTTATCATTTGAAACTCGTCTTCTGAAACAAGTTCATGGCATATTTTATCTATTTCATTATTTAATGCGTCTTCAATTTCTTCGGCAGTTTTACCTGCATTGGCAATTGCCAAAACATATATTGCTCCGGGATGTTCAAATTCCATGCTGATGGCAGCAGATTCGACGGCAATCCCTTTATCGGTAATATTGGTTTTAAAGCGGGCGCTCTTTCCGCCGGAAAGTACGGAGCATATGAGATCGATTACATAAGCGTCTTTCATTCCCATGGCTGGACCGCGATAAGCCATAAATACGCCCGGTAGTTGTATCTTGTCATAAATCACATCGCGCACCTCACTTTTCATCGGGGGTTCAACCACTGTAGGACGAACGATGGGTTTTGTCCCCCTTGGGATATCGGCGAAATATTTATGTACCCATTCTTTTGCTTTTGCTTCTTCAAAATCGCCGGCGATCACTAATACGCAGTTGTTGGGGACATAGTAAGTCCTGTAAAAATCATACACATCATCAAAAGTCGAATTTTGGATGTGTTCAGAATAACCTATTACAAACCAGCGATAAGGATGAACGGTAAAGAGGCGTTTGCCCAATTCATCCAAAAAGGTACCGTACGGGCGGTTTTCCATTACCTGTTTACGTTCTTCAATAACCACACCTTTCTGGGTATTGACACCTGTTGTATCCACTTTTCCGTGCAACATGCGTTCCGCTTCCATCCATAAGGCTAATTCCAACTGGTTCGACGGCATGTTTTCATAATAATAGGTACGGTCAAATGAGGTGTTGGCGTTCAGTTCTCCACCGTTTGACTGAACAATTTTAAAATAATCGCCCCTGTCGATATGTTCAGAACCTTCGAACATCAGATGTTCGAATAGATGGGCGAACCCTGTACGTTCAGGATCTTCGTCTTTCGAACCTACATGATACATAAGCGATACAAATACATTTGGCGTTGTATGATCCTGATGCATAATCACATGCAACCCATTTGGCAAATCAAATTCGGTAAATTTGATATTACCTTGCTGTCCCATAACCGAAAATCCGGCAAACAGGATTAATAGAATAAAAATAACAGTTTTTTTCATCATTTTTTTATTTTCAATTTGAATAACAACCATCGCACAATTCAGCGACAAATATACATATTATTTTCTTTTTTTGAATTATGGAAGGATTTTTTTTATATCTTTACCGCGTTTATGAAGTGAATATGAAAGAAATATCTTACAGCATATATGATTTCAATTGAAGGTTTGACCGTTGAATTTGGAGGTTTTACACTCTTAGACCAGTTGTCGTTTGTGATTAACAAAAAAGACCGTATTGCATTGGTCGGAAAGAACGGAGCGGGTAAAACTACCCTGATGAAAATCATTGCCGGCATGCAATCGCCTACCAAAGGGATTATCAGCATCCCCAAAGACATGACCATCGGATACCTGCCTCAACAAATGCAATTGAAGGATACCTGCACCCTGTTGGAAGAGGCAGAGCGGGCTTTCGAACACATTCATCAGGTAGAAGATGATATTCAACGGATAAACCGGGAGCTTTCGGAACGTACCGATCACGAGTCGGAAGGTTTTCATAAACTGATAGCGCGTGTCACAACACTTACCGAACAGTTTCAAATGATGGGAGGTGTCAATTACCATGCGGAACTCGAGCGTACATTACTCGGCTTGGGTTTTATACGCGATGATTTCAATCGACCCACGTCAGAATTTAGCGGCGGCTGGCGCATGCGTGTCGAGTTGGCGAAACTTTTATTACAACGACCCGACGTCCTGCTGCTCGACGAGCCTACCAATCATCTTGACATCGAATCCATACAATGGCTGGAAAATTTTATCACCCAGCATGCCAATGCCGTCATGCTTGTTTCGCACGACCGCGCTTTCATCAATAATACAACACAACGAACCCTCGAAATTGAACTCGGACGAATTTACGACTATAAGGTGAAATATGACGAATATGTCGTCTTGCGAAAAGAACGCCGGGAGCAACAACAGCGCGCTTACGAAAATCAGCAGAAAATAATTGCCGACACGGAAGCATTTATCGAACGTTTCCGGTACAAGGCGACAAAAGCCGTACAGGTACAATCGCGCATCAAACAATTGAATAAAATCGAAAGGATCGAAGTCGATGAAGAAGACAACACCCTGTTACGCCTGAAATTTCCCCCTTCTCCGCGTTCGGGTTCTTACCCGGTCGTCGTCGACAATCTGACCAAACGATACAGCGAACATACGGTTTTTGCAGGTGCAACCTTCACGATTCACCGTGGCGACAAAGTGGCATTCGTCGGTAAAAACGGCGAAGGAAAAACGACGCTCGTCAAGTGTATTATGAACGAGATAACCGATTATGAGGGAATATTAACAATCGGATACAATGTAAAAACCGGCTATTTTGCTCAAAACCAGGCGCAATTGATGGACGAAAACAAAACGGTATTCGAAACAGTCGACTATGAAGCGCAAGGCGATATACGTACAAAAATCCGCGATATTCTCGGCGCTTTCATGTTTGGGGGCGAGGCATCCGACAAAAAAGTCGGTATCCTTTCCGGTGGCGAGAAAAGCCGCCTTGCCATGATCCGGTTGCTTCTACAACCTGTGAACCTGCTGATTCTTGACGAACCGACCAATCATCTTGACATGCATTCGAAAGATGTATTAAAAAGCGCGTTACTCGATTTTGACGGTACGGTTATTGTGGCTTCGCACGACAGGGAATTTCTTGACGGGCTTGTAAATAAAGTGTATGAGTTCGGAAATAAACGGATAAAAGAACATCTCGGCGGAATCTACGACTTTCTGCGCGTAAGACAGATTGAAAACCTTCGGGAACTGGAACGAAAAACGCCTTTGACTGATGTGCGAAACGTATTAAATGCCTCAATGCCAATAAATACTGTTACCGAAACCGACAAGCCAAAGTCTGCCGGTAATTATGAAACATCTTTAAAAGAAATATCTTCATCCAAAATGTTGTATGTAGAGCAAAAAGAACAGGTGCGCCGTATTCGAAAATTAGAGAAAGCGGTTGAACAGGCCGAAAATAGAATAACAATTATCGAAGCACAAATAGCAACGTTAGAATCGCGGATGCTATCGCCCGAAAACGCCGCCGATGCCTCGCTTTATACTTCGCACAACCAGTTGAAAAACGAATTGTCGGAGGCCATGAGCGAGTGGGAAGATGCCGCCGAAGTTTTGGAAAATGAGAAAAATACAGGGGATTCTTAAAACTGAATACCGAAAACAAAAAAAGCATTGTCCTGAGCGGGCGAAAAAATCAGTTCAACAAACACAGGCATCTCATAAGTGGATGATAATTGTAGGCTTTTTGTAGCTTTTACCGAAATGTTCGTAACGGCGAATTTTTTATAGTACATTCCTTTGTACGGCGTGATGCCAATACCTGCTTCACATGCTATCGTTCCGACGGAAAACGGAAAACCTGCAGCAATATAAGTCGAGTAATATTTCCTGTCGTCGTCGTCCCTGTCCTCATCGCCCGACAGCATCGTGTTTACTTCGAGCGACAACGGGAATTTTTCCGAAAATGTAAAACCCAAACCGGCTTCGAGATGGTGACTGCTACCGTCCCTGAAGTACGAAGTTCCTTCGCCTTTCCACCAGTAATCCGACAGGGTCGCAGTGAATCCCTTCCACTCATATGAAAGATAGAAATCTACTTCTTTGGCAAATTCCGGGAAACCGGCGCTTCCCCATGCGCCAACTGTTATACCGTATATTGATAAACTTAATGCAGGCTGAATACTGATGCCTCCCTGATACATACCCCGCCAAACATATAAACTTACCAGATCGGCTCCCACATCGACAGTCGGTTTATCATCTGCATTTTCAACCTGTCCGTCCTGTCCTTCCTGTTCGTGCCCTGCAAGCTCATCTTGTCCGTATCCGGCAAGTGTTACTGTCAGAAACAATATGATGATAAAAGTCTTCAGAGATAAATACTTCATGATAGAGGTCTTCGGAGAAATAAGGTTTTGGCTATTCATGCCACTTTCCCGCAATTTATATTATTCATTCCCTTTTTTTTATTGATATTTACGATATATATTTCGGACATAAGTGACTACCTGCGTATAAATCGGTTTTGTAAATTCAATGAATAAATCCTGATTGGGCGGCGGTAGGGCTGCCTCTTGTTTTGTAATTCTTTTCTGTTCGTTTGAGAGTGCCCGGTCGTCGCCTGTAAAACTGCCCCACACACTTGTCCACACGTAGGAGCCGTCGAAAGAACGCTGATCTATGACACCTTCATTGGTGGCGTCCAAAACACGGACGCGCAGTTTGCCGGCAGAGATCACCTCGCGCTTGAATGTTGTGAGTTTAGCCGTTGCCGTCGTGTATGCTGTGGTTTTTCGACCACTGATCTCCACGGTAATGGGTACGCTGTCGCGCTTCACATCCTGCGTACTTTTCGATTCGCGCACATTGCCAACCGTAAAATCTATGAAATCAAGCACGATAAAATGATCCGGTTTTTTCATACCGGCGTTTTTTGCCTCTTCGGGCGTGTAGAAACGCACATACGCCTTTTGATTGGTCTTGTTCATTTCAGTTACCAGATTGGAATAAAAAAAATCCGACGATACTTTATAACGTTCAGGCATTGGGGGCGATTCGACCACTACGTGCATCATTGCGGCAAACAGGGCTTCGTCGATTTTTGCAGTCACGTCGCGATAACCGTTTACATAGTTATTGGCTTGGACAAAATACTGGTGAGCTGTTCTTGCCTGTGGGATGGTACGTCCGTTCAGCTCCTTCACTCCCAGATCGTAGTAGTGCTTGGCGGCAATTTCTTTTGTCTGCTGCAACTCCGCTTGAAACTCGCGGGGTGCAGGCACCAGTTGAATGGCTTTCGGACAAGTATAAATTTCATCGGCTAATCGATTCAGTTGTTCGTACCGGTTGATTACCACGTCGTATTTTGTTACGCTGTTGCCTTGTAACGCATTATTGATGTCACGCAAAGCCGTTTCCACCGCCAATGGATAGGCTTGCTTCAGCGTACGCTGACTCTCTGCATGGTCGGGCGACGAGCGTAATTTGTCAACCGCTTTCGTCACGGCCTGATCATATCTTCCCTTGTTGTACATTTTCGACGATGACGTACACGATGCCATAGTTAAAACTATGGCAAACAGTAACAAGCAATTAAGCCACAAACGGGCATCTCTATTTTTACTTTTCATAATGTTGGAATTGGTTATTTAAGATTTATTATGATTGATATATTTTTAATTACCACCGTGCAAATGTACATGAAAAAATTGGAAATTTTTTGTTTCACAAAAAATTTAATCTATTTTTGCAGTGAAAACAACTAAAATCATTTGATATGAGAGAAAACTTAAGTTCTCAAATTACACTTACACGCATTCCTGAAAAGTATTATAAACCGGAAAATGCGTATGAATATAGCGTGCTCACGCGCTTTGAGAAAATCCCGACGCATATCTATGCTACGATGAATGAAGGTTCTTTATGTGTTGCAAAAGAAATCGCACGAGACATTCGAAGTAAACAGGCGGAAAATAAAAATTTCGTGCTTGTCTTGCCCGGCGGTCGCTCGCCGCATACGCTGTTTCAGCAACTTATCAATATGCATAAGTACGAACAGTTGAGTTTCAAAAATGTGATCGTGTTTCTGCTTTACGAATTTTTCCCGCTTACAAACCTCGCAAACAGCAACCTGAATCAAATAAAGGAAGTGTTCCTGAATCATATCGACATACCGGAAGAGAATATTTTTTATCCGGATGGATTCATGAATAAAAACGAAATACATAACTTTCGTCACGAATATGAAGAGACGATTAAGGGTTTCGGAGGTATCGACTTCATGCTGCTTGGTATCGGAATGGTTGGGACAATCGGATTAAATGGCGCAGGAACATCTGCCAGTTCACGCACTAACTTCACTTTGATGGGCAATACACCGCGTAAGGAATTGGCGCAGTTATTCAGCTCCATCGAAAACGTGCCGGCGGGAGCCATTACGATGGGTTTGGGTACGATCATGGATGCAAAAAAGATTATACTGATTTCCTGGGGTGAAAGCAAAGCCGATATTATAAAAAACACAATCGAGGGACACGACACCGATGCCATACCGGCAACCTGCCTGCAGCATCATACGAATGTAAAGGCAATCATCGATTTATCTTCGGCATACGATTTGACGCGGATCAGTTACCCCTGGTTGGTAACCAAGTGCGAATGGGATAAAAAACTGATACGCAGAGCCATCATATGGTTGTGCAAACTTACGGGCAAGCCGATTCTGAAACTGACAAACAAGGATTACAACGAAAACAGTCTCGGCGAACTGCTTGCCATATACGGGTCGGCTTATAATGTGAACATAGATATTTTCAATGATATACAGCATACGATAACCGGCTGGCCGGGAGGCAAACGCGATGCGGACGATTCGAACCGTCCGGAGCGGGCTATCCCCTATCCTAAAAAAGTTATTGTTTTCAGTCCGCATCCCGACGACGACGTCATCTCAATGGGAGGCACCTTCCGCCGGTTATGCGATCAGAATCACGAAGTGCATGTAGCCTATCAGACGTCGGGCAACATTGCTGTGGGCGATGAAGAGGTGATACGGTATTGCGAATTTCTGCGCGATGTGAGCGATAAATATTCGGAAAACGATTGTGCCCTGAAGACCAAAGCAACGGAAATCATCAATTATCTGCGTTATATTAAAAAAGAAGACGCCAATCCCGAACATCCCGATGTGTTGTTTATGAAAGGCACGATCCGCCGTGAGGAAGCGTGTCACGCAAGCCGTTATTCCGGCCTGAAAGATGAGAATATTCATTTCCTCGACTTGCCGTTCTATGAAACGGGGTTAGTAAAGAAAAAACCGTTAGGAGAAGCAGATGTTGAAATTGTGAAAAACTTTTTATTATCCATCAAACCCGACCAGATATTTGTTGCCGGCGACCTTGCCGACCCGCATGGAACGCATAAGGTCTGCCTTGACGCCGTACTGGCCGCCATTGATGAAGTAAAAGACGAACAGTGGATGAAGGAATGTCGCGTATGGATGTACAGGGGGGCTTGGGCCGAGTGGGAGATGGACCATATCGAAATGGCTGTGCCCATCAGTCCCGAACAGCTGCGCCAAAAACGGAACGCCATCCTCAAACACCAGTCGCAAGCCGAGAGCGCTCCTTTCCTGGGCGACGACGAACGGCTGTTCTGGCAACGCGCCGAAGACCGCAACCGTGCAACAGCCGAACTGTATAACAAACTGGGACTTGCATCGTATGAAGCCATCGAGGCATTCGTCCAGTACATACCGATTCAGTAATGCTGAAATTCATTAAAAACTGGATTCTTCCAATCGCCATGATAACCGGCGCACTGACATACAGGTGGGTCAGCCTTCTTTCGTTTTTAACGCCCTACCTGCTTTTTGCGATGCTGTTGCTTACATTTTGCAAGATTTCTATTAAAGATATACGCTTTCATCCGGCGCATAGCTGGTTACTGCTTATTCAGCTCGTCGGAAGTATCGGTCTTTACTACCTGCTGCTTCCATTTGATGCGGTTATTGCACAGGGCGCCATGTTATGCATCATCGTCCCTACGGCAACCGCTGCAGCCGTTATCACCGGTTTGCTGGGAGGTAATGTCGGATTCCTGACAGCCTATGTGCTTTTTTGTAACGTATCCGTGGCTATTGCAGCGCCGGTCTACTTTTCGCTCACAGGCGCAAACGAAACGTTATCATTCGTGCAATCCGTATGGTATATCTGTCAAAAAGTATTGCCTATTTTACTCTTACCGCTATTGGTTGCCATTGCATTGCGAAACTTTACACCCAAAATCCACAAAGCGTTACTCGGCGTACCTCAACTTGCCTTTTATTTATGGGTTGTCGCGCTGGTAATCGTGACGGGCATAACCGTAAAGTTAATGATTCAGCAAAGAAGCGATGACTTTCGTGCAGAAATAGGCCTTTTGACCGTATCGCTCATCCTTTGCTGCCTGCAATTTCTGGCAGGAAGACGCATCGGGAAACATTACGGCGATGCCATATCGGCAGGTCAGGGATTGGGGCAAAAAAATACAATCCTCGCCATATGGATGGCGCAAACCTACCTGCACCCGCTCACTGCCATCGCCCCTGCGGGGTATATCTTATGGCAAAACATCATCAATTCGTACCAACTGTACAGGAAAGCAAAAAAGTAAAATAAAAAAATCTTTCGTATGCGATTAAAATATTTAATTCTATTATTCGTAATGTTTGCATCATCCGTTCATGCGCAACAGGATTCAATATTTTCTGTGTTGCCGGATGACGATTCAATCGATTCACTGATTGATATTCAGGATTATCAACACCAGATGGATACTCAAATAATTGACAATTC
>Ga0082212_10008393_pt1 | contig 13499 bp, 11 predicted proteins | sample TergutNt197P3_FD_71548 | JGI IMG/M metagenome (GOLD analysis project Ga0082212, IMG submission 71548) | Neocapritermes taracua P3 segment gut microbial communities from Petit-Saut dam, French Guiana - Nt197 P3 | ecosystem: Host-associated > Arthropoda: Insects > Digestive system > Gut ... | reverse complement strand
ATACTTTTTCAACTCAGGTGGCATAAGGTTCGTTTTGTAGTTTGCGTCTACCGCGCGCACGCCGGCGTCCTCGATGTCGTCCATCGTGACAGTCAGCAGCAGTTCCCCCTGTTTCACCAGAAACGCGCCTCTGTCCTGCATGGCCTTCCGTTCGGCTGCGCCATCCCTGTTCAGCAAAGCCAGCGCGACCACCGCAAGGGCGAGCGCGACCGTGGTGATAGCCACGATTTTTGTACCCCTGCTCATTTGACCACCCGCATGTTTCTAAGTTGCCTTGTTATGGCCCACGCCAAAGCGCCGCCAAGCCCCCCCGACAATGCCGCGGCGGCTAAACTTAGCGCAAGCGGGATCAGCGGCATCCGGAAAAACGCCGTGTTAACGACAAGCGTACCAGTCAGGTTTGCCGCCATCCCGCCGAAAAAACAGCACATAAGGCAGCACCCTTTGTGCCGCAAAACTAAAACTACCAGATCAACCGCAAGCCCCGTCAGCGTGTAACTGACCACCGAGAGCACCCCGTGCGAGCCGGCCGTGCCAATTATCAAAACCATGATTCCCTGGCAAAACCCGCAGAAAACCGCGCTGCCCCGCTGCCCCGTGAGCGAAACCGCCATCACCAGAAAGAGCATGTATAAGCCGCCCGCCACAACTCCTCCGGGAATAAAAAGCGGCCCCGTAAAAATATGCACAAGCGGCGTGATCACGCTCTTAACAGCAATGCCAACAGCAGCCATAAGCGCGATGACCATAAGCTGAAAAACAGAAAAACGACTAGTGAATTTCTTAAACATAAACTAAAAACCCCGTCCAACCCCCTGCCCTCTTTAGTCAAAGAGGGTGGCCCCGCAGGGCCGGGTGATTTGACCCCGTCCATCGTCCCACGCCCAACCTTGCACACACCACACATCGTATAGTATACTGACAAAACAACTGCAAAATGTCAATATCACACTAGGGAGCTGTTGATAAATAACTTGCGCATCTTGCCTTGTCTTTTTGCCGCCATGCGGCGTGGTAAAACCTTGCAAGGCAGCCAAGCATTCCTGCGGTTTTCCCGCACCACCTGACGGCAAAAATCCGGCGGCAATCTTGCTCAACTTATTTATCAACAGCTCCTTACTTCTGCCGCGGATCCAGAGCGTCGCGAAGGCCGTCGCCAAAGAGGTTAAAGGAGATAACCGTAAGCGCTATTGCAATGCCGGGGAACGTGACGAATGGCCAAAAATCACGAAGATATGCGCGCGCGCTTGATATTATGGAGCCCCATTCGGGAGTGGGGGGCTGGATACCAAGGCCTATGAAGCTCAGCGAGGATATGATCATTATGCCTGTCCCAAGGCGTAACGACATCTGCACAATAAGAGGCGCCAGGGAATTCGGGAGCAGATGCACGAACACTTTGCGCATATCCCTGGCCCCGCAGATCGTAGCCGCTTGTATGTATTCATTGTTTGATTCCTTATTGACCTGCGCATATGCTATACGACAGAATGCGGGCACCGCGGAAACAGACACGGCAATAATCGTACTGACGACGCCCGTTCCCAGTATGGTTGCTATACACACAGCAAGGAGCAGCGATGGTATCCCCATGATGACGTCGATGAGGCGCATAACGCTCATCGCATATATGCCCTTAAAGTACGCCCCCGTCGCACCCAGCACAGCCCCTATTACTGCGCCAACAAGCGTAGAGATCAGCGATACGAGCAGCGACGTCTGCCCGCCCTTGAGTACCCGGGCAAGCAAGTCCCGCCCGAAATTATCTGTGCCGAAAGGGTGTTCCCAGCTTGGAAACTCGAGTATTGCGTAGGGGTCCTGTTTTGCATAGTCATACTTTGTCAGTTGCTCGGAAAAAACAGCGGATAAAACTATTATTGCAAGCAGTGCCATGGCGACGACGGCAAGCTTGTTTCTGCGCAGCCTTCGCCAGACGTCTTTCCACAGGCTGCGCTTTTTGTTCTTTTTGGTGTTTATGCTATCAACGTTATCTAAAGACATCACTGCGCAACCTCCACTATCCGGGCAGGTTTTTTTGCCCTTTTGCTCTTTTTGTTGCTCGCGTAACCCAGTCTGATACGCGGGTCTGCAAAGCCATATGCAATATCTACCAACAGGTTGATAACGCAAACCATCAGTGAAAGCACGATGACTGTCCCCTGGACTACCGGATAATCCTTGTTCGTGATAGACGTCATCATATAGGAACCTATGCCGGGGATCGTAAATATCGTTTCAACAACGACTTGTCCGCCTATGTTTAAACTGGCCATTAATCCAAAAACAGTGATTACAGGGAACAGCGCGTTTTTGAGCGTATGTTTGAAAATCACCTTGTTATCGCTGATCCCTTTGGATTTCGCGGTGCGGATGTAGTCTTGCCTGATCACTTCCAGCATGCTTGACCGTGTTGTCCGGCATAGATTGGAAATAGGCCCTAGGCCTAGGACCACCGCAGGCAACACCCAGCCTTTCCATTCATCAAGGCCGGTCGCCGGCAGTATCCCAAGGTTAACCGCAAAGAACAGGATCATCATTAGCGCAAACCAAAAATTAGGCAATGACGCCACGATCATCGCCAATAGCGACACAATATAATCCGCTTTGGTGTTTTGGTTAATCGCGCAGACCACCCCAAACGCTATCCCTAAAACCGAGGATATGCAAAGGCTTATCAGCGCAAGCCTTAATGTAGTCGGGAACCGCACAAGTATCTGTTCGCTGACAGGGCGCCTGGAAACAAATGAGGTGCCTAAATCAAATCGCGTGACAACACCCTTGACATACTCATAAAACTGCACGGGTACTGGTTTGTCAAGCCCCAATCGCTCGCGTTCCGACGCATATTCCTCCTCTGTCGCGTCCGATCCAATCAGCATAACAACCGGGTCGCCTGCCATGCGGTTGATTATGAAGACTATTACCAAAACGCCAAAAATAACAGGAATCATCAGGCCAATCCTGCGAAGGATATATTTAGTCATATACTCACCTCTGTTTCTTGTCCCTATTCGTTGGCGGAAATATACTTTCCTGTCACGTACCCGAACGTGAGGCAAACCCCGTAGTTGTGGCCGGCAATGCGGAAATTGTAGCAATTGGCGTACATATCGCCAATCATCGTGCCGGCGGCGTAAAGCCCGCCCAGCGGTTTGTCGTCTTCGTCGCATATCTGCATGTTGTGGTTCGTTCTGGGCCCGCCCAGCACAGAGAAAAACAGTCGCCTATCCAATGGGCTGCCATAGAATGGGGCGTCTTTTATTTCCTGCAGGTATTTTTTCTTTTTGTAGAAGTCTGTATCGGCTCCTTCCCGGCACATCATGTTGTAGCGCTCGATTTCTGCAAGCGTTTTTTCATGCGGCATACCAAGCTGTTTTGCGACTTCAGAGATTGTCGCCCCTTTGACGTAATTACCTTTTTCGACCTCTGCCTCCCAAAGTTGTATCACTTTTTCCGGGGGCGTCGGGGGGCTGCCGCGCGTACTGCCATGCGCGTGCCAGTCTATGTCGTATGCATAATTCGTCCCCCAGATGGCATAAGCCATGCTTTCCGGCTCGCGCAGGATCGCATACGCTGAATATGGGGCGTTGGCGTCCTCGTTCATAAATCTTTCGCCGTCCCGATTAAGCCGCAAGCCTCTGTGCCCTCCGTAAGGCATATTGGAGCAGACGCGGCTGCCCTGAATGAGCGTGGCGTTCGGAAAAGTCTTTTGCCAGGCAGCCCCGGCCCACAGTGCCATGAGATGCCCTTCGCCGGGGTATAACCCTTTTTCATGAAAACCTACGTCATAATCGTGGCTCCCGCCGGTAAAATATTTTGCATACGCGGGGCAGTATTTTGCCATCATGTCCCGGTTCGACGAGAAATCCCCTGTTGCCAGGACTACGGCTTTTTTTGCTAGGTACTTGATATAGTTCCCATCTGTATTGACCGCGATCAGCCCTGTGACGCGACCTGTTGCAGCGTCTTTCACAAGCTGTTTTGCGACATTGCGGTAGACCACTTTTCCTCCGCGCGCCAAATAGTTCTTTTCCAGGGATTTCAATACAATGTTTATTCCAAGCCCGGCAAATGTAAGGTCATCGTCAAAAAACGCATGGGTACCAACCGGTTGCGTAGTTGGGCTGTGCGGGTCGTCTTCGTTGCCGTTTTCCAGTTCTATGCGTACGCCGTCAGCTTCAAGCATGTCGATGAGCCAATTCATAGATTCTTCGCTGTTTCTGTAAAAGCTGTACCATTTCCTCTGGTCTATGTTATATGAATTTGACGCAAATTCATCAAGGAAAAACTCTGTCGGGTCGAATCTTGGATGGCCTTGCCTTTCCATGACCTTGCTGTAGGCGGCAAACATGGAACCGCCTCTGCCGACTGGTTTTGAGCTGGCGGTGACTATGATTGTGTCTTGTCCTTCCTCAACGGCGGACAATGCTGTGCATAGCCCTGACATTCCCTCTCCCACAACAACTACGTCAGTTTCCACCGTATCGGTGACAGCGCTGTCGTTTATCGGGGCTGGCGGGATTTCAAAGCTCCATTTTTGAGCTGCTATATCAGCATTTAAGTAAACCTGATTTTGTTCCATATTACTGTTTGTCCCACTTGTCATTTTCCATACCGCCTGAAAGGTCCCTGTCGCCGAACTTTTCTTGCCATTTTCCAGCGGGGCAATATGACAGGCATCTTCCGCAATGCCATGATTCGCCATGCTGCAACCCGCTGATTGATATCGGCACCTTAGCGGCGCCTTCGGTAATATCTTTTGGCGTCGGTTCGTCTGTTGTTACATAGTCTTCCTTGCCGCCAAACGCTTTTTTTAGCCCTTGCGTCGGCACCTGGCAGTGCGGGAAACTGACTTTTGCATATGTATAAGTCTTTTCTCCCAACGTACACGAGTGGTGCGCGTCTGAGCCGTATAATCCAATCGCATTTGTCGGGCAGCAGTCGGTGCATATTTTGCATTTTTCGGGGTCGCAAATCGTGTTTCCTGAATACATTGGGTCGGGTTCGATTTCTGCGGTGGTGAGAATGACGCCAAATCTGTTTCTGGGGCCAAACTCTGGTGTAAGCACTATGCTCATCCAGCCAAATTCACCCAGCCCTGCCGCGACCGCAGCATGTCGTATACTGATTTGGTTTCCGTTTGTCATCGGGCCTGTTGACAACGGCGTCGCTACGGCTCCGGTGTTTCTTTCTATGACTTGGGCAATTGCGTAACATGCATAGGTCAAAGCAAAGTTCGGCAGCATTGTGTATCCGTATGTGCCGTATAGTCCTTTTAGGTCCTCCCGCCCGTCCTCGAATGTCCTGAAATTTGCCTGCACTATCCCGTCAAGCAGGCGCACTCCAACGACGACCACAGACTTGCATCCCGGCAACACTTTCGTCGGGTGCCGTCCCTCAGGCGAGCCCGCAAAGCGGTCAACGCTTGCGACGCCGCATAAATCCATCCCGTTACCTAATGCGTATTCTTTAATCATTGCCTTGATATCCATTTCATTTCTCCTTTACAGTTTGATTAACAGCATTTTCAGCAGCCAGGTAACCCCATGTGACCGCCCGGCCGTGGCTGCTGCCCGGAATAATGGTGGGGTAATCAACGCCATACAGGCCTCCCGCAACGTTGCCTATGGCATAAAGGCCGTTTATCGGGTTTTGCTCGTTATCGAGTACGCGCAGGCTCGTGTCGACCAGGAGCCCTCCGGTAACTGCAAGCATGGCAGGCCCGAATTTCGAAGCGTAATACGGCGGTTCCTTTATTGGGAACAATAGTTCCGGACGTTTTCCGAAATCTGCATCGTCCTTGTTGTCAACCATAGTGTTATATCTGTCAACTGTATCGCGCAGTTTTTCCGGTGGGATTTCTATCATCCCCGCTAGCCCTTCTATGGTGTCGGCGCGTTTGACAAGACCGTTTTCCAGGCCTGTATCAACAAACATTTGCTCGCGCTCACCGGTAAAGGGCTGCCCATAGACTGACACGGAATTGTCGTTGAACAACCCGCCGCTGTGAGGCATTCCAGTGATCATCTGTTCACGCCAGTTTGAATCAAATATGCAGTATGCGTAGTCTACGTTTCCGGGTTGCTTCAGGACGTTCAGGCTTTTTGCCTGGCACCAGGTATCCTCGTTCATGTATCGGTCTCCCCGAATGTTGACAAACAGGAAGAAGGGCTGCATTCTGTTGTAACCCTGCGGGTGCATGACTGATGGCAGCGGGGCGTCTTCCATGATTCCGCCCGCCCACAGCCCCATTTTGTGGCCGTCTCCCGTATTCGCGCCCGCCGGCGCGTATTGGCTGCTTTTTACTTTTAAAAACATTGGGCAGTACGCTTCCAGCATCTCCGGGTCCCCATGTATGTCTCCTGTGGCTAAAAGGACTCCTTTGCCGGCCCTAAAACGGATATAACCGCCGGAAGTCTTTCCTATTACAGCGGTTACATTCCCGTTTTCTTTTTCCAATTGTACGGCGGGCGTCTCAAAGAAGTATTCTGCGCCCAGTTTCAACGCATCCTCATACAGGTGCTTTGCAGTATCCTGTATCTTAAACAGATAGGCTCCATACATTTCAGTATAACTGGGCCCGGCATACCGCGGCGCCCCAAGCCTGGGAGTGTTGTCGTGCGCCTGAGCGTGGTCAACCAGCCAATCTATCGCCACTTCACTTTTATGCGCGTAGAGCCATACAATTTCTTCCCTTGCCCTGTTTCCGCACGCCGCGATCCACGCCCTTACGAAATCCTTTTTTTCGTTTGAAATGCCCGCTTCGCGCCAGAGTCGCGAATTGACGGCGCTGATGTGACCGCCGCGAACGTTCCACGACTTTGTTTTTTCAAGGACTGCAACGCTTGCGCCCAGCTCTGCCGCTCGTAAAGCAGCGCTGAGGCCCGACAATCCGGCTCCTGCGATGACAATGTCAACGTCGATGGTTTTGCTTATATCCGATTCCTGGACAGGCGGCGGCGGAACCTCAAAAGAAAAGCGCTTTTTATCGCCAGCATTTTCCATGTTAACGTCAATCCCTTCCTATATCTTTGCATAGCAAGACTTGCTGTATTCATAATACTCATTATCAATGGTATAGTAGGTTTTTTCAAAACTGCTTGTCAGAGATACTACAGCGCCTGAACCCGGCTTAACATGTGCCCCATAAGTCTCAACGAAACTGCGGGCATATTCGCATAGAGCCTCTTTAGTTACATCAGGATCATGCACAAGCTTCCCGGGCGGGCTGCATTTAACTGTTATCCTGTCCCCGTATTTACTGATAATCGCAGATATGTCATTTATCTCCTGTTGTATCTCAATCGCGTCAAAACCGATTTCTTCAACCATGTATGGCACGAAAGGTTCAATGACTCCGCAGCAGTGCGACACGAATTTCGTTCCACGGGCTTGAACAGCTTTGACAAAGCGCTTTGTCGGTCCCAGTATAGTCTTTTCAAAAGTGGCAGTCGAGAAAAACGGAGCGCGCATCGTACCCCAGTCGTCCGCCGCAATAATATAGTCAAATGGAACATGGTCGCGGATATGGTTAAAGAGGTCTATCTTAAAATCCGCAAGGCGGAACAGATAGGCCTCTACAGTTTCAGGCTCGGTGACTAGGTCAATCAGAGCCTGTTCAAATTTTTCCAGCATATGAAGGCGCTCGAATAGCCCGTTGCTCATCCTCATAAAGAGTGCTAGCGAGTCATCGCGTTCGATCCTTTTCGCGTCCGCCTCCCAGTCGAATTGGTCAAGATCGGGCCAAGCGATTTTGTCTTCCCACTCAGTGATGTCGTTCAATACATTACCCTGCGGGGTATTTGAACATTGAGCCTCAGAATATTTGTATTCTACGCCGAACCAGTCGGTAGTGTCCCGATCGCGCTCTATTGGGCTGTCGCGGGCGACAGCCGATTGAAACAGTTGCGATGATGCGTAAAGGTCTGGCATCCAAACCGGTTTGGATTGGTTTAGCGCCAGCATCAGGTTCTCTCTTGGCGAAATAGGGTATTCACGTTTTACCAATGGCCAGGGTTTTGGCATAACCGGTATACTATTGCTCATAATAGCCATTTCCTGTCCTCCTTCAGAATACTCAAGGTAGTTCACTGGAATATTATCCATTTTGTCTGGTTAATAAGAAATAGCCATTTTTGAACTCAGCCAGCCGTTTTTCTGTCACGCGAATTCATAGCTGCAATGTTACCATAAAAAAAAGCCAAAGTAAAGTATACATATAATTTATTTATGTGTTCATTAATGTCACTAATTACTCACTTTACAGCGGCAATTAACTGGCTTATAATATGCTCAGGCGGTCTGCGGACCGTAAGTGGCTGGTGGCTGGTGGCTAGTAGACGATGGAAAGGAATGAGCTTTAGTATGACATATCCACGCCCGGAATTTGGCAATACGTCGGTAAAAAGACAAACGGTTTCCACACCTTTTATGCCAGGCGCGTACGACGTCCCTTTGTTTGAGACCCCTGTCACAGCCGTTGAAAACTTCAAACTGGCTGCAAACAGGCAGACTCCATGCTGGCTCCCGAACTCGCTGACTGATTTTCAGACCCTGATGACGCATGATGTGGCGGGCCGCAGCCCGAAAGAGGGGATGCAGATACACTCTGACATTAAACGGGTGGCAACTGAGGATTATTTGTTCGAGGATTGGTTTGGCACTTCGTGGACGTGGGTCCGCAGCGCTGGCGGGGCTATGCTGACGCCGGGTACGCAACTTTTGAGCGATATCACAAACTGGGAGCGAGAGATCGTCTGGCCGGATTTTTCGCAATGGGGCTTTGAGGAAAAAGCTCGGCAATGGATGCGCGAGGAGTATGAGCCGGACAAAGTTATGCGTTATGACTTTGGCAGGGGCGTGACAGAGAGGCTTGTGTCCCTGATGGGCGGGTATACGGAGAGCATGCTGGCTCTCGCGGTCGAGCCTGAGGCTGTACTAGCCTTCTTTGAAAGATACGTTGATTTTCTCATATCCTTTTTTGACCTGATGTTTTCTTTGTATCCATTGCAGATGGTGACGTTGCATGACGACTGGGGTACGGAGCGCGATACTTTCTTTTCCGAAAAAATGATGGAAGATCTTGTCTTTGCCCCGACAAAGAGGTTTGTTGACTATATAAAATCCAAAGGCGTCGTCTTTGAGTTGCATACCTGCGGTAATGTGACCAGATTCATTCCTTATGCTATCGATATGGGAACGGACTTTTTACAGATCCAGCGCCGCGCGGTAGATATCCCCGCCCTGAAGCAGCAATACGGCGACAGGATAGGGTTTAACGCAACTCTTGAGGGAATAGTGCCTGGTCAAAAATATTCCGACGATGAAATAACAAAAGCCGTGAGGAAATCAGTTGACACCTACGGCAAGGGCGGCGGCGCATATATTGGGGTTTTCTTCCCGGACGCGCGGCAGATATGGAACGCGACCGGCGAACTATTCGCCTATAGCCGCGAATACTACGACGCCGAGCGCGTTACTCCCTGACCCCTAGGGAGTAATACACAATCCTACCATTGTCTGTACTCTTTAAGCACATCCCCTTTATCAGGGATGTCAGACTGTCTGTAGTCCCTCAGAGCTTCGGCTTCTTCATGCGCTTTTTTTGCAAGGTCGGTATAGAGCCCGTACTGATGCATCTGGCAGACTTCCGTGTATGACTTGTCAACTCGTTCAATGCGCGGCAGAGGCACGTCTTGGTCAATAAGGATGTTTTGCACTTTCCTAATGTCAACATCCCTTACGGCGACTCCATCCGCAACCGCAACTGCGGCTGCGACGCCCGCCGCCTGCCCTGTGCCGACGCATTGCGGTATAAGGTTCAGCCAGTCAATGGCTACATTGTCCGCAGAGATGTGGCGTCCCGGCGCAAGCAGGTTTTCGACATTTTTCGGCAGCATGGCCCTGTATGGTATCTCTACAGGGGCGCAGTCATTTATCATGCATATAGTCGAGTGCCACGCTATGACGTCGTCATGTTTAGTTGCAAAAGCAAAATCGTTAACTGTCATGACGTATTCTCCATTGAGGCGGTGGCTGCCCCGCGTGCCAAGCTGCGGCGCGATATCGTATATAAATGAGTTCCTGAATGCTACCGGGCACGCCTCTTTCAGGTATGCAAGAACGTCGCGCATCGTGTTACGTGTGTTCATCTCGGTTTCTGTAGCGTCTTTTATCGTTGAACAGTCGCGGTTTAAATGCCAGTTGTTTATCCAGCAGACGTCATTTTGTGACGAAGCAATTGGGGCGCATTTGAAGCCTGCTACTTTTGACATGTTTTCTCTGAGCGCCGCGGATTCCCCGGGGTTGTTTTTCTGCCATTCAAAGAATAGGTCCCAGTTAATCCCTCCGACCCTCCAAACAAGTGCTGTAGTGCTGCTTCTTGTCTTTCCGTCGCTGAGCGTGAAAAACGGTGCGCCAGAATGGCGGTAGATATCGCCGTCGCCTGTGGCGTCGATGACTGTCCCTGCTAAAATCGCCTTGCGCCCTTCCTTGCTTTCGAATATCACGCCTTTTACGTTATTACCGTCCATAATGGGTTTTGTTCCCCAGGTATGGCACATCACGCGTATGGATTCCCTATGCTCTATGAGCATTTTGTCCATCTCGATTTTTAGTTGGTTAGGCTCAAAATAAACGGCGCGTACAAGGCGCTTTGGCTCGCTTTCGCTTATGCATCCGTGAATGCGCGACCATGTGTTTAGTAGCACCGGGTCGTCGTCCTTGCCTATTTTACTCAGGTCGGGGCCTAATACCGCGTCGGGGATTGGTGCAAGACGTGTAAACCACTCCTCTTGTATGCCTCGCACGAAAGATTTCTCATACCATGAAAGCTTGGGGACCATTATCACATAACCGCCCGTGACGTCTCCGCCCATGTAACCATATCGTTCCATGAGAATGATATTTTTTGCCCCGGCGCGCGCGGCGGCTATAGCTGCCGAGTGTCCTGCGCTGCCTCCTCCAACAACCAGAATGTCGCATTCGTCATATACCGGGAGCGTTGCTGATGGTTCCACATATGTTTTCCCGCTCATTTCGAAGCCCCCCATCGTTTCTTATTGTGTTTGCGCTCATTCTTTGACTATATAGTACTGGTTGCGCCCTCTGTTTTTGGCTTCGTAGAGCCCTTTATCGGCGTACATGATGAATTCTTTGTCGGAATCCGCGTGGCCCGGGGTTGCGGTGTATACTCCCTGGGATACTGATACTACGTCTGAAGCGCTGCTGTATTCATGCTTGATAGCGACAGCTTCAATAGACGTTTTTATCCTGTCGGCGATCCTCTCGGCAACGGTTTCGTCAGAGTTTGTCAGGATCACGAAAATTTCTTCCCCTCCATACCTGCACACGAAATCTGTTCTTTGGCGCATTGTCGATTTGATCGCTTCGGATATTTTTATCAGCACTTCATCGCCTTTCTGGTGGCCGTAGTTATCATTATATAGTTTGAAATAGTCAACGTCGATCATTATGACAGACAAAGGCTGTTTCCTTTTTATATGCTCCTCCACGATCGCGGGGAAGTTTCTGTCTATAAACCTGCGGTTGTAAAGAGACGTCAGCGAATCGGTATGCGCTGTGGAGTATGCTTTTTTCCTGTTTCTGAAGTAAATTATTACAAATGCGGCGGTCAATATAACGGTGGGGGCGATAAAGACATACATCAGTATTTGCCTTATCTGGTCGATTTCATTTTCATAATGCTCAATATAAATATCGACTCCGAGCATCCCAATAAACGTGCCTTCCGCAGTATAGACAGGCGCGAGGCCGCTGATTACCCTGCCATATTCGTCATCGGTAAGCGAATATGTGGGGATTCTGTCGTTGTATGCTTTTGCATCGTCGCCATGGATAAAGGAATATCTTTTCAGACTCTCGTAATAGGTCTCGTCATCTGCAAGCGTTTCTTCCGGGGTGACGCCAACAACTACGTCCACCAGCCACATGACATTGAGCGGGGTGCCGGCCTTCGCTTCGTAGAATTCCTCGTATTCTTCGGTTACATGGTACCTGATTTCATCATCTTCCAGCATGACCATAATATAGGTAAACCTGATTTCATCGTTGTTGAAATCTTTGTCAAACATTTCTGTAAGCCTGATGTTAGCCGGGTGTGAAACCAGGTCTTTGAAATCCAGAATTCTTAATTCGGCGACTTCCTTATCCGTCAAATGGTAACTCTTTGCCGCCAGTATAGCAAGGTCCCTTGCTTTTGTGCCAATAAGGGAAAATTCCCTTTCCGACATCATATTTGTCGCAAGGTTTGTGATTATCATGCCAAAAACCATGTAAATAATAACTAACAACACATAAATAACGCTTCTATATTTTCTGGCTAACATTTTCTATGATATTACCCCTTGTTAGTTTTGTTAGTATACAGAGGGTGTCTATATACTAATGTATACTAATGTATATTATAACATATTTGTCAAAATTTTGTATTAAAAGTGTATAAATGTTGACATTTCGCCAGCCTCCGTTATATTGTATCATCTAAAATAACTCTATGTAATGATGCAGCGGGAGGTTTAGCGGGAATCATGATACAGCCAATAACAAGTTTAAAAAACGCTTTTAGCCTTTCCGGCCAAAACGCCATAGTGACGGGCGGGAACAGGGGTATCGGCCTTAGCATCGCCGACGCAATGGCACAGGCCGGGGCAAACGTAGCTGTTTTCTGCCGGGATATGGATAAGGGGAAAGAGGCTCTTGAGATATTAAAGACCTATGGAGGCAAGCACGAATGCTTCGCTTGCGACGTTGCGGACCTCAGGAGCGTGAGAAAAGCCGTAGCGGAAGTATATAGTTACTACGGGGGGATCGACATCCTTGTCAATAATGCCGGCGTAGCCGCTGTTGGGGCGTTCCTTGATATGGATGAAGATCTGGGCGACTGGTATCGCGTTATAAACACCGATCTTAACGGGGTTGCCCATGTGACTTATGAGGTCGGCAAGCGGATGCGCGAGGCCGGTAAAGGCGGTTGCATGATAAATATCACTTCCGTATCCGGCGTCGTCGTACACAGGGATGGACCGAGAAGCTCGTATAACGCCGCAAAAGCCGGGGCAAATCATTTTACCCACGCTATGGCGGTGGAACTGGGGAAATACAATATCCGGGTCAATGCCATAGCGCCCGGGTATATCCGTACAGGGTTCACGGCAAACCCGACCCCTGAATTCGAAGCTTTCGTTAAGGCGCACCAACCTCTGGACCGGCTGGGGGAAGGCATTGAGGTTGGCGCGATGGCTGTTTTCCTGGCGTCTCCCGCTGCGGGCCATCTGACCGGGACGATTCAACTCATCGACGGCGGGTTTACACTTTCGTAGAAAGGTTTGGTTATTATGGGAAAGAAAATAGATTTTATTGATACAACTACCCGGGACGGTTCCCAAAGCAATTGGGCGGCGGGGATGCCTGCGGGTATGATGGACGTTATCATGGAGGACTTGGATAAGGTGGGGTATCGGGCGCTGGATATCCCGTAC
>Ga0082212_10008392_pt1 | contig 13500 bp, 8 predicted proteins | sample TergutNt197P3_FD_71548 | JGI IMG/M metagenome (GOLD analysis project Ga0082212, IMG submission 71548) | Neocapritermes taracua P3 segment gut microbial communities from Petit-Saut dam, French Guiana - Nt197 P3 | ecosystem: Host-associated > Arthropoda: Insects > Digestive system > Gut ... | reverse complement strand
TATCAAACACGCCGTCCGGGAGCTTTACGCGCCGGGCGGTGTTTTTGTTGATCGTCTCGTACAGCAGGTCGAGGATGGCGTTGTCGGCGTAGTCCGGGTCGAGCACCTCAAGCCCGCACAGGTCGAGGTACCGCCTCGCGGTGTCCGCTTCCTCGTTCAGCCTCTCGGCAATAGCGCGCACAGAGTTGCCGCGGGCTTTCATCTGAGGCTCGTATTGGAAGATGATGAAGAACCTGTGCGTTGTCACCTCATTTGCGGCGATGAACGACACCTCGCTGATGTTATCCTCTATCATCTCACGGCAGCTATCGTTTTCCTCGGCGTCATAGTACTTCTTCATCTGCGCGATGTAGCCCTCGAGGTCGAGCCGCTGCGTGGCGACTCGTATCTGCAGGTTGTTCGGCGCGATCTTTAGGTACGACGCGAAATAGTAGATGATCGTCTGCTGCTCGTGCGGCGTTTTCAGGTGGAAATTCACCGGCATGACCTCTATCACTTTCACGAAGCGGCGGTCCCTTGTTATGACCATTCCGCTGACTATGTTCTTTATTGGGAGCCATTTCTGGATGCTCCCGTCGTATTCGCCACCGGCGTTATCGAGCCCTTTGACGGCCCCGCCGAAGATAAGCTCTTTCAAACCCACCGTAGTCGGCCTCCCCTCTGTAAGTTAGTACCCTGCGCTTCTTCCGCCAGCCGGCCCACGCCTTCAGCCATCGCGACAGGCTGTCGTCGCTGACGCCGATCAGGGCGAACCCCGCTATCGGTATGAAGATGACCAGCGTGACGATGATCTTTGTCGTCAGCTTGAACGGCAAAAGGTTGAAGCATAGGAGCAGCACAGGCGCGCCCAGAAGCAGAGCTTCTATCACGTTCCTTATTTCAAATAAGCCAAAGACCCTGCCCGCGTCAGTAAAGTTCGCAGGTATGTAGTATGTCTCATAATTCAACTTCTTTTTCCTCCTTGATATCCAGCAAATGAGAACGGTTTGCTGACAGGTCCGCCAATAGCGTACTCACCTGCAGCGCCCTGTTCGCGGCGACGGCCTCGAACGCTTTTCGGACCAATGGCTCGGCGCTCGCTGCGCATTTGTAACGCCCGAAGTATTTGCCGAACTCCAGATCGCTGATGAACTGCTGCGACACCCCGGCGGCTTCCGCAAGTTCCCTCGCGGTGATGCCGTGCTTGATACGCAGCAACCGCATCACAGTGGCCCGGCTCATGGCGAGACCACCCAGAACGGCCCGCCGGAGTCCGTGCTGCGCCCTGCCTCGTTGAGTATCAGGCGGAGGTCCCACTGCTCGTTTGACCTGGCCAGCGAGCCCGAGTCAGCTACGAGTACCTTTCCATCCGAGGTTATCCCGCGCAGGACGATGAAGTGCCCTTTGCGCGTGAAGTGGCCCGGACCCATTATCGCTATCACCAGCTTGCCTTCGTTCAGGGCATCCACAAGCCTTTCGGCGTCATGCCCTATGCCCTCGACTGTGAGCCCATAGTGGGCGCCGCCGTCCGGGATCAGCGACCGGTAAGAGCCGTTGCCTTCTGAGTAGTAGCCGTTGGCGGCTGCCCAGCTAGCGACCTCCGGTGGCGTGACTCGCTGGCTCGTGAGCGACGACACGACTATTGCGAGCGCGGACGGCCCGCAGGCGGAGCGCGAGATCGTGCCGGTCCTGCCGTACGGAAGGTCGGCCCACCTCGCGTCGAACTGGTGGTAGTACACCACCGTGGTCGATGTGTCAGAAAACGTGATGTTGCCATAGTTGACATAAGAGCCGCCGCCCCCGCCGTCCCTGTCGTCCGCTTCCGAGAGCTGCTCCTCTGAGAGCGTAGAGTACAGGAGCCGCGCCCAGTTGCGTTCATCGTCGTCGAAGCCCAGCTTGTCCATCAGCTTGTCCGGGTCAAGGTCTTCGATGTCGATCTTCAGCGTCCGTATCGTCGTTGCGCTGTCACCTTCGCCGACGATCCTGGAAAGTATCGCCGAAGACGAGACGATCTTGCGTATCACCATGTCTTTGATCGACTCCTCGCTCATCGAGAAGAGGTCCTGCTGGTGCGCGACCGATGTTATGGCGATGAACCAGTACATATTGGTGTTATCCATGTCTGTGTCAACTTCGACCTCGTCATAGTCGGCCTCACCATCCTCGTTCATGTGCGAGGCTTTAATCTCCTCGATTATCCTGTCAATCTCAGCCTGGCTGTAGTTTTGGACTTCGCGGTACGCCGCGTCGATGCTGAATGCCTTGTCGGTCAGCCTCTTGACATCGTCTACTATTGAGCTGCTGAAGCCGAACAGTATGTTCGGGAGCGCAGCGAATATGAGCGTGGGGAGCAGCAATATAGCCACTACTATGATGACAGCGGTCTTTATGATCTCCGGTAGGAATGTTTTGACCGCGCCAGCCGCCGCGCCATATACTCCGCCAGTCGCCGCGCCTGCGCCGACGTTCGCCAGTAAAGACGCTATACGGGATCCGCCGCCTGAATTCTTGTCGTTACCCACTTAATCACCTACTTTTTGCCTTTTCTGTTCTTTTTTGCACGCATGCCTCTGGCTTTTTTACGGTTGCCGCTTGTTTTCCCGATGCGCACGGAGCTGCCGGCAGCCGTCGCCGACTGGCGTGTGCCCGCCATATCCGGTTTCCTGACAGGGTATGGCGTATTAGGGGGACGTGAGACCTTTCCTGCCGCCCCGGGCGTAGGCTTGCGCGATGATTCCAGCACGCTCGTTCTCCGGTGCGGGGGTTGTTCCTGCCGCGCCTGGTCCTGGCTTGCGGCAGTGTTTCTTTGGCTGTTCGGCGGCGCAGCGGAATTCCTGCCGCCCCTTAAAGTATCAGTGGATGGTTTACCTGACGGAACCGGCGATGGCGCCGGGCTCCTCCGGGTTTCGCTCCCTGCCGCCCCTGTGGTGTTACTTAGCACATTGGCAGGTGGTGAAAGCGTCCCTGCCGCCCCTTTTGGATTGTCTGTTGGTACGGAGGTTATTCGCGTTCCTGCCGCCCCTCGTCGCTGCAAACTACGCTCCGCTGCGCCCTCGCTGGCTCGGCTCCCCGCCGCGCGGATTCCGTCCGCTCCACTTCGTTGCAGCTCCTCTCCGCTCGCAATCGCTACGCTGGATTGCTCGCGGGATACGTTGGATGCGTTTATGTTTGCCTGGTTCCGCGCGCTTATACTCGCGCCGCCCTGATTGACGGAAGGGCTCGACGGGGTTCCTGCCGCGCCGGGGGATGCCGCCCTGTCTGTGGTTGCGCGGGCGTTTGGCGGTACCGCGGAATAGCGCGCAGGCTTTGACGCCAAAGGTTGCCCCTGCGGCGCCGGGGGGGCGATGGCGGATGCCGTGCTTTTTTCGGCGGAGCCGGAACGCGGGATCGGCGGGTGCAGAGGCTCGGCCGCCTTGCCTGTACGCTGCGCCTTTCCTGCCGCGCCTGCGCCGAAAACTGAAGCCCTCGCGTTGCTTGCGCTGCTAACGGAACTGCGTCGGCTGTTGTTGCTCTGTGATGTTGAGGAAGCCTGCTGTGAAGATACACCGTTGACTGTTGTCTGCGGAGAAGCCTGTCTCGTGTCTTGCGTGTGCATCCCTGCCGCCCCGGGGCTTGAGTGTGATGGCGAAGCCGTAGCGCTGACCGGGGACGTCCCTGCCGCGCCTGCAATTATACTTGATGACTGGGTGTTCATACTTGACAATCCTGCGGCTGCAGGAGCGGCGTTTGCGGCCGCATTCTTGGCAGATTGCGCAGTACTATTTTGCGCGGGCGTATTTTGCGCAGGGGTAGGCTGCGTTTTCCCTGCCGCCACAGTTTTCGCCGTTTGAGTGGAGTTGCTGGTATTTCCTGCCGAAGCCTTGGCGTTGTTGTTTACGCTTGATTGCTGCGACGCAGAGCTGCTGTTATTTGAGTTTGAGGCACTGTGATAAGCCGCCCCGGCATGGCTGCCCCTGTTTGGCGCGCCGGACGGTTTGGGGCCGCCATTCGGCGGGGCTTTCGACTTGCCCGACGCCCCGCCGCCAGCCGCCTGCATGATATGCGAGGTCGCCATCCTCATTACCAGGAACGAGAGCATCCCCGGCAGCCCGCGCCCCTGGCCGCCCGTGTTGGACGGGCTCAGGCCGATGCGGAGTATGACGCCGTCGATCTTTTTAGCTGTGCGTGCTATCGCTACAAGTAATATGAGCCATGGGACGACGCCTATGTTGGTCGGCATTATGCCCATAGCGCTCAGCAGTATCTTCAGAAACACCACGTTGAGCACCATCATCAAACACATGGAGGCGAACATCCGCGCCCAGCCTTTGAAAATCTCCGACGTGTTCCTGCTGCCGCCCATGGCAAAAGCCCAGGGCGCGAGCAGCGTCAGCACCGCTGTCAGGAAATACCTCTCGCCGACGGCGAAGAACAGCTTCACGATTTGCCACATAAGGACGACGCCTACTATGAGGACAAGCAGCCAAGAAGCGCCGATGTTGAAGAAACTCTCCTGTGGTGTGTGGATGGAGATGCTGCTCGGTATTTGCAACAGGACGATTAGCATCTGCGATATGCCGAGCCCGATATTGCATATCTGCCGGCTCGCGAGCAAGAAAAATGCGAACACGAATGTCCGCGCGAACAGGGTTTTTGGGTCCTCGCCCTCGAAACCGAGCCCCGACACCATGCTCTTCGACGCCTGAAACACGAGGTTCCCGAGGAGCAGCGCCCAGCCTGTGGCGAGTATTATCGTAAATATGTCGCTTGCCACGGGGATCGACGCCTCGAAATACGAGAGGTCCATCGAGAACACGTCGAGCAGGCTGTTGGCTATGTATTCGACCATCTCGAGCACGAGCCCGTACAGCCACTGCAGCAGGCCTTTGAGTATTCCTTCGAGCATATCACCACCACCAAAAAACAGATTGAAAAGCTAAAAAACTCTTGACATAACCCCGCTTAAAGAGTTATAGTCACGAGGTAGATTGATTCTACGTTTTTACTCCCCCCGGCAGTAGACAGTCCAAGTTCGGACATCAGTCGAACCCGGGGGGGTTATTATTGCCTTTGAAAAATTATGAAAACCTATGAAAACATATTGACACAACCGGCACAATAGGATAGACTGTCTGTGTGATTGAGTTACAGAAACCTGTGAGGCCTGTGACCGGGAGGGTTCCTGCGGGAGCCCTCTTACATATTCAGAGGTGGTATTTTGCCTATCAACAAGCCGTTCCTCTCGTATACGCAACAGCTAGATAAACTGGAGAACGAAAAGAACCTTATAATTTCTGATCATTCTTATGCTGAGGCAACGCTGAGGCGGATCGGATACTTTGCGCTTGTTAGCGGGTATAAAAACCTGTTGAGGAATCAAACGACAAAGAAATATAAGGATGGCACTACTTTTGAAGAAATTGTTGCTCTATACGATTTTGACGAGAGTCTTCGCGGGCTATTCATGCAATATCTTCTAAAAGTAGAGCAAACAATGCGCTCGCTGATTTCATATAGCTTTTCAGAGATGCATGGGAATAAGCAATCAGAGTACCTGACACCGTTGAATTATGACCATAATCAGAGAAAAGCAACTGATTTGAACCGTCTCCTTGCGATGTTGAGCAGGATAGCAATAAAATCAACAGAATACAGCTATATAACATATCAACGTAACACTTATGGAAACGTACCTTTATGGGTGCTGGTCAAGGTGCTGACTTTTGGCAGTATGTCAAAGATGTACTTTTGCCTTCCACAAAACCTTCAAGTGAAAACAAGCAAAAACTTCAAGGGGGTTAATGAAAAGCAGCTTGAACAGTACTTACGTGTACTTACGATATTCAGGAATGTATGTGCCCATAATGATCGGTTGTTTTCATATACAGCAAAAGATGATATTCCTGATACGTTACTTCATTCAAAGCTGATGATTGCTAAAAAGGGAACGCAATACGTTTATGGAAAGAGGGACTTGTTCGGTGTCGTCATCGCTTTTCGCTATCTTCTACAGAAAGACGACTTTTGCGTTTTCAAAGGTGCTTTAAGCAAAGCCATAGATCGCTTTATCGCAAGCACAGCGCACGTTTCTAGCGGCGAACTGCTTCATGAAATGGGGTTCCCAACAAACTGGAAAAAAGTATCATCCTTTAAGGTCTGAGCAACCACCCATTGTTAATTAGCGTTATCCCACACAATGCAAGCGTTTTCAAGCACTATGACGCAACAGCTCGCTGTTGCGTCATCCAGTAATTTCAAAACTCTATTTAAGCTATACATCTTTATTTTCATTTCACAACGTCATGTAATGGTGGCAAGCCCGGAGAACATGGGCACCACATACGAAATGAAGGCTCCAATTCCGTTTATTATCGCCCACGCGATCCAGATCCGGCGCAGCCAGTCCCATGCTTGGTCGACCTTGTGCTGGTTGTTCGAGAGCTTCGCGCCGACGACGGCGACGGCGGACATCAGGCCCGCGAGCACCGTGGAGATCCCCGCGATCTTGTTGTAGACGTCCACGATGATCCTGTGGGCGACCTCCCACATATTATCGACCGCCAGGGCGGTCGGCGACAGGCATAGGACGAGGATCACTGCCGCCATTATGTATATGTAGTATCTGTAGAGTTTCGGGCCTATATGCCCTTGAAAAAAACGTTTCATGCTGCGCCTCCTCGCATTTGCAGGGCAGCCCCGGCTTGGGGCCGCCCTGCTTTGGATAATGACCGGCTTTGCAAGCCTCAGCTCACCAGCGGGTCGCATAGGTACACCGCGCCCTCGTAGTACGCCGCCCTGCCGGGCACGTCGTTCAGGCTCGCGACGAACTCAATCTCGCTTGCCCCTGATATATCTATGGCAGCGGCGAAGGCGTATGACCCGGCGCCGAGCGTGGCGGACCAGAGCACGTCGCCGGTGGCGCAGTCGATGACCTGCACATGCGCCGGGTAGCCGCTCAGGTTGTATGCAGTGAAGCTCAGCTCGTAATACGCCCTGTCCAGAGCGTAACGGGTCCTTGTCTGCAGCCCCATGTAGCAGTCAGCCTTTATGGCCTCGGTATGTGAAGCCAGAGTGTTGCCGAAGTCGTCGGCAGCGGATGGTAGCTCGCCCCTGTTGGTGACCTTGACCCACCTGCATATGCTGCCGGCAGTCGTCTTCGTGCCCTCGTCCGTGGCATCGAGGAATGACCTCGGCTGGACATCTGTTGTGCCGATGAGCACAGCCCTCGTCCCGCCGTCCCATTCCACCGGCAACCCGAGCATGTCGCTGACCGCCCTTATCGGGAGGTAGGTAGTCCCGTTGTACATCACAGGGTATACAGGGTTCCCGTTAACGTCTTTCATTGCCTGTACCTCGCCGTTGTACACCACGGTTATGTCAGGGGACAAGAGCGCCTGTATCCCCGTCGGTGTTATCGGCACTGCAGCCGCCGCGACGCATGACGCGGCAAGAATTATTGTGGCTAATGCGATTATTGCCTTTTTCATGTCTATTATTTCCTCCTTTATGCGGCGGGACAGCCACTAAACAGGGCTGTCCCGCAAAATTCCTATATTGCTGATTGGTTTAGTACCCTGTCCTCGGCAAGTCAGGCGGCGTGCTGAACCTGACCACTTTCGTCACCCACGCCGTCGTTGACACCTGCGGGGCGCCGCCGTACCTGCCCCCGGCTTCAGCGCGGTTGATTATCTGGTAGCCGTTGGCAAGCGTCGGGAGTGTCTGCACCGTTATAGTCGGCCTCGTGGCGCTCGCGAACCCTGCGGCGACTGTCCCGAACTCGTAGCGCACGTGCGTGACCATCTCGCCGCCCATGAGGCCGAGCGCGGCGGCAGAGAGGCTATAAGAGTAGTTGTTCGTGCTGAGCAGGTTCGACGCGAGTATGCGCCAGTCGCTGTAGTTGGTCTTGTACAGTACACGGTAGTACAGGCGCTGGTTGTACGTCCCCGTCGTTATCGACTGCACCCTGGAGGCATCAGTGGGCAGCCTGTCCTGCCAGTAGAACTCGCTGAGCGGCACGTTCGACGTGTTCGCTATGGTGAAGTCGTAGCGCATGCTGTCACCGGCGACCACCTCGACATTGCCCACCTTGCGGATATCAATGCCGAGGGCCGCGCTCCTGTTGTATGCAGACAGGCGCGCTATCTGCCCGGGGTACTCGAGGTCGGCCTCCATGCGATCGCCGGAGAGCTGGTAGTACTGAGGGGCTGTCACCTCCGTCACGTAGTACCTGCCCAGCGGCAATGGCTCGGAAGCCGCGACGCCCCGGGCGTCGGTCGTTATGTATCCGACGACGGCGCCGCTGCGGGCGCGCGTTATCTCGAACACCGCCCCGCTGAGCAGGCTGCCGGCCGGCGCGCCCGTTATGCTGTTGTAGTCTGACGAGTATTTGACTATCTGTATCTGCGCCCGAATCGGCGTGTTTTTCCATTCGACGTGAGTGGTCCTACCGGCTTCAATGTATATGGTTTTCCACTGGTCGTCGCGCTCGTAGCCCTCGGCGGGCTCCAGCTCGCGTAGGTAGTACCTCCCCGCGGTGAGTTCGTTGCGGACATACGCGAAGCCGCCCTGGTCGGTGACGATCTGCATTATCGGGTTCCTGCCGGAATCGTACAGTATGAAGGTCACCCCGTATATGCCCGCGCCCGTGATGGAGTCTGTCTTCTCTATCATCAGGGACGCCGCCCTTTGGTTCGTTATCCTTAGCGGCGTTGCCGCCCCGCTCCTGACCTCGACGTTACGCGGCGATGGGTCGAGCAGGTACCCGGCGGCCGCCTTGGTTTCGGTCACCGTGTACCAGCCGTCTTCGAGCCCGTGCAGGTAGATGTTGCCCCAAGCGTCCGTGATGAAGGTGTTCGCGGACAGGCGCTCGCCGTTCATCCTTGTTATGGAGAACTCCACGTTCGGGATCGGTCTTCTCGTGTCCTCGTCTATCTTGAGGATCTGCAGACCGCCGAGCGACCTGTTCTCGAACTCCAGCCGGATGAACTGGTTGCCCGTTACCTCGAAGTCTTTCGGCGTGTCGTCGAGTATGTAGCCGTCGGGCGCCCTGGTCTCGAACGCCTTGTACCACCCCGGCTCAAGGTTGGGGATCACTATTAGCCCGTCGGCGTCGGTCGTGTAGTCGCCTATGACCTCGCCGTTCGCCCTGACAACGCGGAAGCGTGCATCCTTGAGTGGCTGCTTCGTGTCCGCGTCCACCTTTATAATCTGCGCGCCGCTTCTGGGCGAGTTGTAGAATGTGAGCGTATGCGTCGCGCCCTCCTGTATCCGCACCGTCTGCGGCGGCGCGTCAAGGTTGTAGTCGTCGGGCCCTGATATCTCAGTGACTATGACGGTGGAGCCTATAGGCAGCCATTCGTCGATAATTATTATGCCTGTCGGGTCGGTGGTGTATAACCCGTTGTTCGGGCCGATGACCGCGCCGCTGCTGTCAGTGACGCGGAACGTCACGCCGGCGATTGGCAGGTGGTTAGCCGCGCTGCTGCGCTTCTCTATTACCAGCCTTCCCATACGCGGGTTGCTGAAATGCAGTTCCACGACGCACTGGTCGGAGTCCGTTATGACCGCGGTCTGCACTGACGGGCTGGAAAGCTGGTGCCCCGTGGCGGGGCGCATCTCCTCCACGACGTAAGTGCCGGGCGCGAGCCCTGTGATGGTGATCGTGCCGTTCGGCGACGTAACGCCGGTCTTGATGACCGTGCCGCCGCTTCCGGAAGTCCCGCCGAGGTAGCGTATCTCGAAAGTCGCGCCCTGCAGGGGCAGTCCGTTTAGGTCAGTCTTGTGTATGATCAGCGCGGAGCGTGGTATGTTCTCAAACTCCAGCGTCTTGTCCTCGCCGCCCCGGAGGAATATCTCCTGCACTGTCGGCTCCTTCATGATATACCCGGCGGCAGGCTCAAGCTCAGTCACGCGGTACCAGCCGGATTGCAGGCTGTCGTCAAGGATAATGCGCCCGCTTTCGTCGGTAGTGTAATTGCCGAGGTCAACGACGCCGCCTGTGAAGTTGGCGGCGGGTGAGAACCTGACGTTGAATCGGACGTTCCTTATCGGGTCGCGCGTGATGGAGTCGAGCTTCAGTATGGTGAGCGTCGGGCATCTGAGGTTGTCGAACTTGACCTCAATAGTCCTTCCCGGTTCAAGGTATACGTCCCTTGAAGAGGGGATGCTGTTCAGGTAACCCGGAGGCGGGGCCATTTCCGTGACTGTGTACCATCCCGGGTCGAGCCCGTCAAGCCTGATAAAGCCCTCGCCGTTGGTGAGACCCTCGTATATGACACTGCCGCCTTTATGCGCGATGGAGAACTCGGTATCCGGCAAGGGCCGCGCCGTCTGCTCGTCGTATTTCCAGACGATCAGCGACGGCTTTCTGATGTTCTCGACGACTATCTGCGAGGTTCGTCCGGGAAATAGCTGCACATGGTGCTCCGTTTCGTTTAGGACATAGCCTGACGGCGCGGAGATCTCCTGCACAGAGTAGACGCCCGGTTCAAGGCCGTCGATGCGGATGCGACCGTCTATATCGGTGATGCGGTCAAGGTAGCGGCTGCCGTCCTCGATTCTCGCTATGCGGAACGTGGCGCCGCCCAGGTATTCGTTGTTGATGGGGTCGTACTTGACAAGCTCAAGGGACGGCATTTTTGTATCAGTGAATACGAATACTGCGTTTTCACCGGGATTTATCTGAACGGTGCGTATGCTGTCATCGATTAGGTATCCCGTAGGCGCCTTGACTTCCTCTACCGTGTACGCGCCCGGTTCGAGCGCTGTAAGGTTGACCTCGCCGTTTATGTCGGTTGTGAACTCCTGTATGAACGAGCCGCCTACTTTCGATATGACGAACGCGGCGTTGACCAGCGGTTGCATAGTGGCCGAGTCCAGCTTCACAAGATGGATACCCGGCTTAAGGCTGTTCAGGAATATGAGCTCCGAGATATGCCCCTGACCTGCGGTTATCTCTATCCACTGAGCCGTCGCGTCAAGCACATATGGGGCGACCGTGGACTTCTCCCGCGCCGTATATGTGCCCGCCGGGAGGTTGGTGAGCAGTATCTCGCCCATGAAGTTCGTCGTGTACTCGCCGAACAGTGCGCCGTCATGCCAGACCTCGAACACGACGCCCTCAATAGGGGCCGAGCTCGCGCGGTCGAGCTTTTTGATGCGCAGGCCGGGGTTGGCCCGGTTCAGCAGCGTGTACGTCGCCACGCCCTGCGTCTGCGGGTGCACGGCGACCGTGTGGGCGGCTGTGTCCAGCGCGTAGCCTGATGGCGCGGTCAGCTCGCGGATCTCATAGCCGCCGATTGGTAAGTCCGTGAACTCAGCAACGCCGGAATAATCCGTTATGGCACTGTATATTGTGCCGCTTGTTATATGCCTTATTTGGATAGACGCGCCGCCCAGCGGCCTGCCGTTCGCTGAGTCCCGCTTCTCTACGCGGAGCGCCCCGTAGGGGTCGTTAGTGACAGTCACCATCGCGACCTCTCCAACGCTGACCTGCACTTGCTGGGAGGTATGCGTCGGCAGGATATGGTACTGGGGCGGGATGGTTTCTTTGATCGTGTATGTCCCTGCAGCCCCAAGCTGGATGTTGATCTCACCGTTCTCGTCGGTGGCGTAGCTCCCGAGGCACTGGCCGTGCGGGTCATAGACCTCGATCACAGCGCCGGGGAGGGGGATCAGCGTGCCTGTCTGCAGCTTGATGATCCGGAGTCCCATGTCATAAGGAATATCGATCTCTGTATATGTTCTTGGAATAACCGTTTGGAACGCTGTCGATACATCGGCTTTCCTGTCACCTTCTATGAGATAGGGCTGACCGCCGTTGCCGGAGTATGTGGCCACGTAGAAATTCATAGCTGCCATATCTACGGCTGTCGCTTTCAATGTTGGCATTGGAAAAACTGACTCATCCTCATGATCGACGAAGTACTGATCTACAAACTGTGCAGGAACTCGTATAGTTATCGGCTGCACACGCCAGATGCCCGCAGTCACCCTGTTGGCAGGCAGTGGCTTCATTGTAGCCGTGATATCGTCGTTTCCGTTGAGTACGACAGTGCCGGTGGGGAGCGTGCCGGTGCTTGTATCCCAGGAGAACTGCACATCGCCTGCTTGGCTGCCATTAGTCCCGATGTATTTGTTCGTCCTGACTTGGGTAGTCATCTCATACCACTGCCCGTCGGATGAAAGATGCCACGAGTTTGCTGCCGTCGGCGCGGGTATCCGCACTTCAGGCTCGGAGTAGCCCGCCCACATGTACGACTGGGCGACATTGTATGTGGCTATCGCTGCGTTGTATACGCGCAAAGCTGCCGCCTGGTCGGGGTGCGATGTGTTGACAGCGACACCGCCGCTACCGGGCGTGATCCCGAGGATCACCATCCAAAGGGCGATTTTCGTGGCGTAATACGCCTCTTCGACACTGTTGACGCCCAGCGATGGGTAAGTGTTGTGGGGGTACCCGGCTTCCATAATCGTAATGTAATCAGCGCGGGTGATCCTATCGCCGGTAATGTACCTTGCAGTGTTGGACTCGTCGCCTGTTGTTCCATCGTCGCGCACGAGCTCGAACGCGCCGCGCATATCTGGGGCCATGCAGTAGACCGGATGCTCCTCACGAATGCCGTCCTTAGTAAGGAACCAGAAGTAGGTGTACCTGAAACCCCTTACACTACCGTTAAGGGTCAGGTAGTTCATCATGTTGCTTTGGTACCCGATGTTTAACGGCTGCCCTGTCTGCACCCAGTCGCCGTCCGCCCAGCTAGCAAGGCTTATCCCCTGGCAGACCGTCAGGACAAGCATGAGTGCCAGAATGCCAGTTATTATTCGCTTTTTCATATTTTTCCTCCATTATTTCTTGAAAATGAAAGCAGCCCCAATGTCGGGACTGCTTGCCTAGAGTTATCAATGCTGTGCTATAGTGTACTACCAGGCACGAAAAGCTCCTTATAGTACATTGTCGATGTTGGGAAGTCTTCAGTGTATGTATAGCCGGTGTTTGCCGTTACTGATGTGTCGCTAAGTATGATTCTCCCTCGTGAAGCGCTCATTGTGGCATCATAGAAATGCCATCTCCCGTCAAAGTACACTTCATTCCATGCGTGGCGCCCTGTTGTTACTACTGGTAGCTGTTCACCCCGCAAATAGAGGCATGGTAACCCGATGTAATGGCAAATGTATTGAGCCATTCGAGAAAAATCCTCGCACACGCCATACGCCATGCCTGTCCAGAAGTCATCGCCAACAAATGATGCACCTAACCTGTACGTAATATGCGAACTCAAAAAGTCGTTGATACTTCTGATTTTGTCGTAATCTGACATCTGAGCTATACTGATAAAAAAACGGTTTGCTGCAGATATAGCTTCATCGCTCTGTGGTGGTAGGTTAGTGCCCCAGTTTACATTCGTCCCTGTATCAAGGACGCGCTGCCGGTCTATGTTGTATTTCTCACGAGTATAATAGCTTACTTCGAATATGATCGGATTCGCCTCAAGCGAGTAGTCGACAACAGTCCCGCCGGGGATATCCGTCTCTGACTCCGGG
>Ga0082212_10008391_pt1 | contig 13501 bp, 11 predicted proteins | sample TergutNt197P3_FD_71548 | JGI IMG/M metagenome (GOLD analysis project Ga0082212, IMG submission 71548) | Neocapritermes taracua P3 segment gut microbial communities from Petit-Saut dam, French Guiana - Nt197 P3 | ecosystem: Host-associated > Arthropoda: Insects > Digestive system > Gut ... | reverse complement strand
ACTCCTGTGAAACCTCCATTGGAACCATCCTCGTCTGGTATGTCTACCGGTTTCGTGTCGTGTTGGCGACACTTGTGTCGTGGATGACTTCGGAATCCGGGTTCATGGGGTTTCATCGCGAGGGCGCGCAAGAGGGTATGGATATGATTTTTCATTTCAAAAAATATATGCAAATATTGCAAGTATTTTTTAAAATGAATTATATTTGTGCAGGCAATCGTGTTTACGAACCGGTTTTGATATTTTTTAGCGTTACGAAGTCTTTAAGCTGCCTGATGCCGCCGCCAAGCGAGATCGCGCGGAATATTTCGTCCTTTCGCGAGTTGTCCCACCATGACCCGGCCAGCCGTGTTACGCGCGAACCTGCCCAGCCCTTGGGAAACATCGGCGTTGAAGCGCCCACCATCACGATTTCCCTGCTTTTGACGCACATTGAGAGCAGGGAATCGATGCTTTGATTGATGACCGTCGTGCCGGAAAGAATAACGATATCGCATCCGGGTAAAAACCTCGGCTGCGCGGCGGTTGGAAATATCCCGGGCGCGCCGCCATGACGCGCAAGTCCCTCGTCAAAAACAATCATTCTGCCCGCAAGCCTGCCAAGTTTTTCCGCCACAGGCCCGATCATGCCGATCATGCCGACGGTATCATTTGGTTTTACTTCCATGCCGAACGGCTTTTTAGGATCATCCGTGTCGTCCGGAATCTCAAGTCCGCGGGAAGCGGCAGCAAGGACCGCGTCGGCAATGCCGCGCTGAAGGTCATCGCCTCCTGTAATAATCCATTCCGCGATTTCGCGCGCGGGCTTGCCAATCGCCTCCGGAATATAAGGAAAAACGGAGCAGCCATTGGGCAGGCTGTCGCGCAGCACATAAGAAACACCGACGTCGCCGCTGTCGAGTTCGCATGCGGTCATAGAGATGCCGGCCACCAGATCGCGCACAGTTTTGCCGGCCAGATGTTCCTGTGCCGAGGTCAGGACTTTTTCCATAATCATAATTATCACCCTCTGATGTTTTATCCCATTACATATTTCAGTATAAAGCAATGTTGATTTTAGTGTGGAATTTCGTAATATGGTATTGGTTTTTGCATGGAATGAGACGTGACGCCATTCAAAAAAGAGGTGATCTTATGACGGATTTTATAGGCCGGGTTGAAGAACTGTCTTTCCTTCGGGACGAATACGGCAAATCAGCGGCATCCCTTGTTGTCCTTTACGGACGGCGCAGGATGGGCAAGACATCGTTGGTGTCCGAGTTCGGGAAGGACAAAAACATGTTGTATTTTCTCGCCACTGATGAATCGGAGGCGATAAACCGAAGCCGGTTTAAGGATATTGTTGCGGAATATACGGGCGATGAAATGCTGAAAAGCTCGGTTGCGGAGGACTGGAAAGTCATATTTGACGCTCTTGCCGAATACGAGACAAAGCAGAAAAAACTGATCGTCTTTGACGAATTTCAGTGTATCGGCAAATGCAATCCGTCCTTTCCGTTGATTTTTAAAAAGGCGTGGGAAAACCTGAAGAAACAAAATGTGATGGCGGTTTTGTGCGGATCCGTGATTCCATTAATGGAGGCACAGACGCTTGCTTCCGGCAGTCCTTTACATGGACATGTAACGGCGCAAAAAAAGATAGAACAGGTTTTATTTCATCACTACCACGAATTTTTCCACGAACAAAGCAGAAACGAGCTTATCAGGTATTACAGCGTTACGGGCGGCATTCCCAGGTACATTGAAATTTTCCGGAATGAGCCCGATGTCGCGGCGGCCATTGAAAAGCACGTGTTGTCAAAAAATGGCTTTCTCTATGAGGAACCGGTTTTTCTGCTTAGGGAAGAGGTTCCCGATGCCGGGAATTACTTTTCTTTGATCCGGGCGATTGCCTACGGGAAACAGAAAATGGACGTCATAGCATCGGCAACGGGAATTAAAAAGACAAGCCTGACGAAATATATACGAAACCTGGTCGATATGGACATCCTGGAAAGACAGGTTCCCGTCACCAGGGGCGACCCGGCCAGGAGCAAACCCGGCATATACCGGATCAAGGATCACTTCCTGGAATTCTGGTTCAAATTTGTATACCCGAATCGAAACCTGATCGAGACAGGAAATACGCGGCAGCTGGTAAAGGATATTTTGAGTGAATTTATCGACCGCCATGTCGCGGGCGTATATGAGGATGTCTGCCGTCAGCGTCTCTGGCAGTTTGAAGCGGATGGGTGGCTACCTTGCAACTTCAACAAGGTCGGGCGATGGTGGGACGACCATAGAAAAATCGATATTGTGGCGCTTGACACCGATGGAATTGATATCGTTTTCGGCGAGTGCAGATATGCGGGCGATCCTATGGATACCGATGTATATGAAAAATTGCATGAGAAGAAAAACTACGTCCGGTGGAACATGTCATCGCGTCAGGAGTTTTTCATATTTTTCAGCGTTAACGGGTATACGCAGCAGATGAAGGATCTGGCAGTCGGCAAAGCAAACGTATTTTTATATGAATAGAGACAAGGCATGCCTTGTCTCTACATTTGGGCGGTTCGCGAACCGCCCCATACATTTTGAACGCGCGCCAAAGGCGCACATTTATTATTTACACGACCGGCGGGGACGCCGGCGCTCCCATGTCTCCCATGTCGTTACCTGTAAGTTTCGGTATTTTATTTTAAGTATGAAATATCCAGGTTAAGATTCCAGGAGCCAGTCCACTATGTTTATCTGGCGTATTCCATCCTGCCCGCTAGGCAGGTCGTCCATAGACAGAACGAATTTGGGATAGTGATCCTTGATGACTCGCAGCGGCGCAAACTCACGCTCAAATGTAACGGGGTCAAGCACACTGGCGGCGACCTGATAATAAACACGCCGATCCCCGGCGGTTGCCACAAAGTCTACCTCTCTTTCACCCACCTTTCCGATTTTTACGGTATATCCGCGGCGAACCAGTTCCAGATAAACTACGTTTTCCAACATTCTCCCGATGTCCCTGTTGCGTTCGCCAAGAAGGATATGGCGCAAACTGATGTCGGATACATAGTATTTTTCCAGGGACTTCAGGTGCTGTTTTCCTTTCACATCATACCGGGACGCTCTATATATGACATACGCGTCCATAAGCGCAGTCACATAGTTCTCTACGGTGATGGAGTTTGTTTTCCGGCCGTATGAGGTGAGACTATCGGCAATTTTATTCGACGACACCATGTTGCCGATATTGTCAAAAAGGAACCGTGTAACGCTCTCCAGCAGATTGATGTCGGTTATCTTCTTCCGGGCGACAATATCTTTAAGCAGGACGGTATTGTAGATGCCGCGGATATAATCGGAACGAATCTCGTCATCGACTATGGCTGCCGCCTGTGGGAACGCGCCGTTCAGGTAGAACGAGGCGAATGCATCGCGCTTGCTGCCCGCGCCATTAAGCTCATAGTATTCCGCAAAGGATAATGGCAGCATATTGATTTCGATATACCGTCCGGCAAGCAGAGTCGCCAGGTCGCCTGACAGCAGATGCGCGTTTGAACCGGTGATATATACGTCCACGTCATCTTTTATATACAGGCTGTCCACTGTACGCTGGAACTCCGGCACAACCTGTATCTCATCAAGGAAAACATAAGTCTTCTTTCCTGCCGCTAATCGTGTCACTACATACTCATATAGCTTGCGGTAGTCCAGCAGGCTCTCGTACTGCAAATCCTCAAAATTTATAGAGATGATCTGATCATCGCCGACGCCTTTTTGCTTCAGATATTCCTGAAACAGTGCCAGTAAAGTAGACTTTCCGCACCGGCGTATTCCCGTAATGACCCTGATGATCTTCTCGTCCGCCATTTTTATGAGTTTGTTCATGTACTGCTTGCTTGGCAGCGGTAAGTAATGAGGAAATGTCGTGAGATGTCGATAGTTTGGTAAAAAACATTTTGTTATTTCCATTTTATATCAGATGCTTTGTGCCTTTTCATTGCCTCTGAGAAAGTCTTATTTTGTTTCGGAGGCTTGTCCATAGAAGCCATCAATGTAGCATAATCACGCGGAGAAAGGATCGTTGCGCCAAATTCCCGCATGGCGTTGGTTCGGTCGCGAATCACATTTTCGCCATACTCGCGAATGGCGGACATAATAAATGCCGAAAGGGATTGTCCCTGCAATTCGGCAGCCTTTTCCGCAATGCTGCGGGTATAGGTGTCGTTGAAGCGGATTGTAGTTTGTTTCAATGCTGTCGCCATGGTTAAAACTCCCAGTAATTGTTTATGCCATAATGATACCATAATGACATCTCTTTGTGAAGGCAGCGATCCCGCTTGTATGACTGGCGTGTTCATCATTCGCATGAAATAAATCAGGGATAAATCCTGTAAAGCGTGCGGGGAAAAGCTATTGTTTCCCTCAGGTGTGTCAGTTTGCATATCCACGCGACCACGCGTTCAATGCCCATGCCGAAACCTGCGTGAGGGACGGTTCCGTATTTGCGCAGGTCGAGATACCAGCGGAATGATTCCTCATCGAGTTGGTGTTCGTGTATGCGCCGCGTCAGAAGATCGTAGTCGTGAATGCGCGCTCCGCCGCCGATGATTTCCCCGTATCCTTCAGGCGCGAGCACATCGACGCACATGGCGACTTCAGGCCGATCCGGGTCGGGCTGCATGTAAAACGCTTTCACTTCCGAAGGATAACGGTGCACCATCACAGGCGCGTCGTATTTTTCTGAAAGAATCGTTTCGTCTCCGCCGCCGAAATCGCCGCCCCATTTTATTTCAGAACCAGCCGCCTGTAGTTTCTCAACAGCCTCGTCGTAACTTAAACGCGGAAACGGCGGCGCGATTTTTTCCAGAGCGGCAGCATCGCGCTCCAAAACATCAAGATCAGCGCGGCGGCGCTCCAGCACTCTTTCCAGAATGAAACAGATAAGACCTTCGGCAAGCGTCATGGTATCTTCAAGCGTTGCCCACGCGACTTCCGGCTCCACCATCCAGAATTCCATGAGATGCCGGCGCGTCTTTGATTTTTCAGCGCGGAACGTGGGGCCGAAGCAGTAGACCTTTCCGAAAGCCGCCGCCGTCGCTTCGCTATACAGTTGCCCGCTCTGAGTCAGGCATGCTTTTTGATCGAAATAGTCCGTTTCAAAAAGCGTCGTTGTTCCTTCGCATTCGTTTGGAGTAAAAATCGGCGTATCAATAAGCGTAAAACCGTTGTCGTCGAAATAATCACGGCATGCCTTGATGATTTCGTGCCGGATTTTCAGAATTGCGTGCTGTCGTGAACTGCGAAGCCACAGATGCCTGTGTTCCATCAGAAAAGCCGTGCCGTGCTCTTTTGGCGTAATGGGATAATTTTCAGTTGTCTGAATGATTTTGAAATCAGTCACGTCCAACTCGTAACCGCCGGGCGAGCGTGTGTCTTTGCGAACCTTGCCGCTGATTTCAAGGCTCGATTCCTGCGTCAGCCGGTCAAGCTCGGCAAAGCGCTCAGGCGTGAAATTTCCCTTGAAAGCCACGCATTGCATGACGCCGGTTCCGTCGCGCAGCAAAATAAACTGTAGTTTTCCGCTGCTGCGCCGGTTGTAAATCCAGCCGCGCAATGTCGCTTCGCCGCCTTCGTGTTCGCCCGCGTTTTCAATGTAAATAACCGGCATAGTGCTTCCCGCGTTTACGCCCCTTGCGATCTTTGCGTTCTATGCGGTTAATTATAAAACCGCAAAGATCGCAAAGAACATAAAGAACTCAGATATCTATAAAAAAATCATTGATTGCGGCGTAATTTTTCGCTCGCCGCAATAGTCAATATATAGCGCGTAATAGCTTTGGCGGATAAACTGCGATTCCGTAACGCCAAGCTTTTTCGCCAGGTTCAGAATATCGTCTTCAGTTCCTTCCAGTTCAACATAATTGCCGATGGGCGTTTCATCAACGGCTAGATGAACGCCGCCAAGAGAGAATTCCTGACGATATTTCTGGTAGCGGAACTGCTGTCTCAGTCCTATTCGTTCAAATATCTCAATCGCGGTTTCGGGATTTTCGACGCCTGTTTCCAGTTCTTCGCGCGATTTGAAAATCACGTCCGGCCGCGGCGCGCCCTTGTATGTCAAAACGCCGCGCCCATTGACGGAACGGACGCGCAAAACGCAGCGCGCCAGGCGCAGGCTGCCGCCCGGAAAATCAAAAAGGATGTTGTCTTCCAGGCTTCTCTCCGACACGCGCCCCGCTCCGTGTGAAAGCGCGAGTCCGATAAAATCTTCGGCGGATTCGATTCTGATTTTTACTTCAGTTTCAACGCCCATCTTACGATTTTTTAGCCGTGAATTGCCTGAGGACGACGCCGCATTCCGAAAGCAGCGCGAGCGCGCGGTCGTTAAGCGGATATTCTTTATTGTATATAACTTCCACAATGCCGCTGTTGATTATCAGTTTCGTGCATTGCAGGCAGGGCGCGAATGTCGTATAGAGCGTCGAACCTTTCAGACTGATGCCGTGATATGCCGCCTGGGTGATTGCGTTTTCCTCGCCGTGGGAGCAGAGGCATTCATCAAGCGCCGTACCGCTCGCAGCCATGCCGTTGCAGCGCGGACATCCGCCTTCGTTGCAATTCCGGGCGCCGCGCGGCGTCCCGTTATATCCGGTTGAAATCACGCGGCGGTCTTTAACGATGATGGCGGCTACCTTGCGCTTCATGCAGTTCGCGCGCGTGGCCACGACTTTTGCTATGTTCATGAAATACTCGTCCCAGCCGGGGCGCACAAAGCGGCTCATCAGGGGCGACAGTATCTCATCCAGTTTGCAGTGCAGGGTTTCTTTAGTTTCGTTATTTTCAATAACGTTGTCCGCCAGCGCTATCGTGGCGACAAGCTGCTGCGCGGCGGGATTTTCAGATTCGAGTTCGCGCTCCTCTTCCGCCATGAACTGTTCAAATGTAGCGGCGGCGTTTTCACGAGCGCGCGCAAAACTGCGCTCAAAGCGTGTTTTCGCTGATGCTTCAATGGCGAACAAAGTAAAATCAGGCCGCCGCCGCAGGGCGGCAACTTCCGCCGGGTTGCGGATTGAGTCAATGACGTAATTATGTTCGCTTTCAAGTCCGGCCATGATGCGCTCGGCCAGAATGCCGGCTCCGCCGGTTTCGCGCATTTCGGTTCCGGTTTCGATTAGTCTTTCACGCGTGATTTCTTCGCCGCGCCGTTGTAGTTCAACGCGAATGGCGTCCGACAACGAAGCATATTCAAAACCGCTCGCACGCAGATGATCGCAAACCGCCGTTTTTCCCGCGCCGTTTTTTCCAGTCAGTCCAATAATCATAAGCTTAAAATACTAATCAGTCCGTCATGAAATTACAACGGCTCGTTAATTGCCGGGCGCGCGACATAAATGTTCAAGCCCTGGGAGCCATGGGAGCCCTGGGAGCCATGGGAGCGCCGGCGTCCTCGCCGGTCGTGTAATAAATAATATGAAGCGCGCCAATGGCGCGCGTTTATTATTCACACGACCGGCGAGGACGCCGGCGCTCCCATGGCTTTAATATTTATGTCGCGCGCCCTTAATTGCCCTTTCTCCTGTCGCCTTTGCGTCTCTCGCCTTTTCTACGGTTTTCTTCGCGTTGTCCTTCCTGTCCATATAAATACTTGCGTAAACACTTGTGAACATCGTCCAGGTTCAGGGGTTTGCCTATGTGGTCGTCCATGCCCGCAGCGAGGCAGTTCTCAACATCGCTTTTGAAAACATTCGCTGTCATTGCTATTATCGGCAGTTTTCTCTCGCGCTGCAAAGGCAGGGCGCGTATTTGCCGTGTTGCTTCAAGCCCGTCTATTTCAGGCATCTGCATATCCATAAATACCAGGTCATATTTATCGGGATCGGCTGTTATCATTTCAATAGCTTCTCTGCCGTTTTCGGCGCAGTCTATGATCAGTTCAGTGCCTTCCAACAGAGATGTCAAAATTTCACGGTTTATATCCACATCTTCAGCGACAAGCACTTTCTTGCCAGGGAATACATTTTTCCGTTCAGCTCCAGAAGCTTCTTCCTGAGATAAATGTTCTTCTTTCGAAGATGAGATTACTTCATTTTCGCTGCGCTTTATTTTTATGGTAAAGATGAAACGCGAACCTTTTCCAAGTTCCGATTCAACCCAAATCCTTCCATCCATAAGCTCAACAATGCGTTTTGAAATGGCCAAACCAAGTCCAGTTCCTCCGAACTTGCGGCTTGTACCGCTCTCTGCCTGTTCAAACGCGCGGAATAATCTCGCCTGTTGTTCAGGCGATATCCCGATGCCTGTATCGACAACATCAAAACGCAGTTCGCAAAGATCATCCTTTTCATCAATTAGTGAAGCTTCAAACCTGATTTGGCCGCCTTCCAGCGTGAATTTAACCGCGTTTGACAACAGATTCAGGATGACTTGCGCTAATCGCTGGGCATCCCCGATCATATATTGCGGCACTTTTTCGTCTATACTGATTGAAAATGTTTGCTGTTTTTCGTCCACGCGAAAATTGATAACAGACATAACGCTTTGCAATATAGTTTTAAAACAAAAATCAACAGGCGACAGTTCCAGCTTATCCGCTTCAATTTTTGCCATATCAAGCACATCGTTGATAATGCGTAGAAGATGCGTGGACGCGTTTTCAATCTTGTTGAGCGCGTAGTTTTTGCGCTCCATTTCCGCCGATCTTTTCCCAATGGTCGTCATTCCGATGATCGCGTTCATTGGCGTTCTCATTTCATGGCTCATGTTTGCCAGAAAGTCGCTTTTTGCCTGAGACGCGATTACAAGAGACTCCATGGTCTTACGCAGCGGCCTGAGAAGTCCGGCAATAAATATGTTGAATATTGCAAATATTATGGCAATTACTGCTATAACAAAAATAAACAGCCAGGTCATGGGAGTATTGTAATCTTCTATGCTGTCGGGGATGACGGCAAAAATATGCCATTCAAGCGAAGGGACTTTTCCCAGAGCCACTTTCCCTAACGGAGTGTCTAATATCTGTATTTTTTTACTGTCGGGAATTTTCGATTTATAAAAAATATCAAATCCGGTTTCGCCAAATTCATCGGTAAAGTTTCTTTTGGATGTCACAAGCTCAATGTTTTTCGCCCCAGTTATTTCGCCGACGGAATTAAAGAAATACAGATCCGCCCTGCCCTCATAATTCATGTAAATTGAATCAATAAATGATGTAATATTAATGCCTGTTCCCAGCATGCCAAGAGGCTTGCGATTTTCGTCAAAAACAGGCGCGTTGACCCATAGATTGGTTACATTGAGATCCGGATTATAATTAATATTAAAATTATACACTTCGGTTTCAAAAAGAGTCATTGGATACCAATAATTTTCCGGCCTTGTCGTATCAAGCGGAAATGGCTCGTTATCGTCAGAATAAAACATTTTATCGGCATCATTTATCCAAAAAATCGTTTCGCTCTCAAAAGAGTACCGGTAAGCTTTAATTTCATCAAAAACAACATTTTTCAATTCGGCAGAACCAACGGGGTCGGCAAAATACCGTTTTATTAATGGCGAATCCGCCAATAGCAGGGCGATGACGATTTCGTTATTTACAAGAGTTTCAAGCTTAATTGTCTCAATTTCCAACATTTGCAACAATTCACCGCCCTTGTTGTTCCGTATAATCTGACGCATGGATAATACAAAAAATCCGCTGCCCGCTATGCTGATAATCAAAAACAGCGCGACTGAAAAGATAATGAACCTTCGCATTACCGGAGGTTGTTTATTTTGTTGGGCATGAACTTGAAATGCATCGTTCGCCATTTTATGACTCCTTTTTCACTTCAACCCGTGAAAAACGCCTGTTACGGGCATCAGACAGGTCAGCCGACAGCCGTGCCTGATCGCCGGATTCCATCAAAGAAAATACCTATGCAATTATACTGATTTCCGGCATAAAATCACTATTTCCATTACAAAGACTGATGCCAATGTTATTGTTTTTGGCCTTAACCCGGTTATTTCTTGAGGCAACCTCCGAAAACCCCGAAATCAAGGCTTGCGACCGAGACAAAAGCGGAGTTTACATATAGGTAAATGAGCATTTTGTCGAGGGAGCGTAACGCAGAGTTCGGGGTTTTCGGAGGTTGCCTTGAAATTATTCAGGCAGTTTGCGTCCTTTTATCCAGCGGAGGGAATCGGGAGCGCCTGTTGTGATGGAAGAAAGCGACTGGCGGTAATTGCGGACTTCATAGCTAATCATAAGCGGATTGTCGGGCAGATTCAAAAAGCTCCATTGGCCGTTTCGGTCATCGGCGGCCCGTATTACAGGAATAGACGCGGTATTTCGGTTTACCTCTACCGTAACGGTTCCTTCGTCGATGTAACTGAGTTTGGACGCAACGCCATTGAGGTTCCATTTAGCCGTTTTCTTCTCCATTAATTCCGTGAAAACGCGGCGGCTCAGCCAGAGCGCGGTTTCGTTCTTTGTCTTTTTATCCTTGCCGCGTGCAAACAGCGATGATATTTCGTATCCTCTCGCGTCCGCGACGGCTCGCTCCGGCATTGATATCGTTCCCTGTCCTGATTCATTTTCCCATTCAAAAAAACGGTCGGGCTTGAAAGAAGCGAGACGCGCAACGAAACTTTTTTCGTATTCCGGCCCTTCGATTTTCCAGACCAGAACAGTGCCAAGACCGAATTCGGGAATCTGAAACTCCTCTGCGCCGCCCGTGCGGATCGCGGTAAAAAGAGCAAGAACAATGAATGTTAATGCTGGGGCGTAGCGTGCTATGCCCCAGCGCGCTGCGCCCCTGTAACGAAATATCCGTGCCAGCATGTTAAAAACCTTGTTCCATTAGATATTCGGCGGTCAGTTTCGATTCGGTTTTCAGGATTTCCGGCGAATTTTCCGGATTTCCGGCAAGCCCCAGTTGGAAATACCGCTCGAAATATTTTCCGAGAATATCGGTTTCGAGATTTACCGGGTCGCCGGGCGCGAGTTCGCCGAGATTGGTGACTGAAAGCGTATGTGGGATCACCGCCACGGAAAAACTTTCCGTTTCGAGCGCGGCGATTGTCAGGCTGATGCCGTTGATTGCTATAGAACCCTTGTAAACGAGATAACGCTCCAGCGCGCGGGGAAAACTGAAAGAAATTTCGAAACCTTTTCCGGACGGCGTTCGCGAAATCATCTGGCCGACGTCATCAACATGTCCCTGCATAATGTGTCCGCCCAGCCGTCCGTTTGCCGCGAGCGCGCGTTCAAGGTTCACGCGCGCGCCGATTTGCGCTTTCCGGAACGCGCTCCGGCGCAGCGTTTCTTCTGAAATATCGCAGACGAAAGCGTCAGGCATAAGGCGTACCACGGTCAGGCAGACGCCGTTGACCGCGATGGAATCACCGATGGCGATTCCGGCAATTTTTGATTTTTGATAGCCGGTTTCCGATTGATCGATTCCCGGCAGAATCCTGTTTGCCGCGACGGTAATCGCCGCGCCGCCTGCCTGAAAGCGCAGCTCCCGAATTATTCCAACTTCTTCAACAATGCCAGTGAACATAGGTAATCCACAATCCACAATCAAAAATCCAAAATCCTCTTAATCTCTTCCTGCTTCAACGCGCGGTATTTTCCAACCGGAAGTCCCCTGTCCGTCAGAAAACCGATGCGGACGCGCCGCAGTTTCTGCACAGGATGGCCGACCGCTTCAAACATATCACGAATCTGCCGGTTTTTCCCCTGCGTAAGCGTCACTTCATACCAACTGTTGGCGCCTTCTTTAATAGGCTCGATTGTACAGGGAGCGAGTTTGACGCCGTCGAGGCGCAAGCCTTCCCTCAGACACGCGAGAGCATGCGCGTCGGGATTTGCCCTGACTTTGACATGATAGACTTTCGGGAAACGCTTTCCAGCCGATGAAACAATTTTCGCGAAATCCCCGTCGTTGGTCAGCAGTATCAGCCCTTCGGTATTGTAGTCAAGCCTCCCGACAGGAAAGATGCGTTTGTGCGCCGGAACCAGGTCGGTGACTTTTACACGTCCTTCAGGATCTTCCACGGTTGACATGACCTGCTTTGGCTTATTCAGCAACAGATAAACTTTCTTTATCGCCTCCAGCCGGATGCGGCGGCCATCCACACGGATGGAATCGTTCTCAGGGTCGGCTTTCGCTCCGAGTTGCGTGACTACCTGCCCGTTGACGGCAACCCGTCCTTCCTGAATAAGCAGCTCGGCCTTGCGGCGTGACGCCACTCCAGCCTCTGCGATTATCTTTTGCAATCTTTCTTCCATACGCTTTCGCCGCGCCCTTACTTCGCGCGCTTTCCGATAAACGCCAATTATATCGTATAAAATACAAATTACGAATGGGTGCGCGTTATAAAAAGTTCCAGCCCTGGGAGCGCAGACCCTGGGAGCGCGGGTCCTGGGAGCGCGGGCATCTTGTCCGCATTTTTAATAAATAATGCGGGCCAACGGCACGCTTCAATTGAAGCGCGCTGTTGCGCGCGATTAATTGTAAAAATGCGGACAGGATGTCCGCGCTCCCAGCAATTGAGGCGGCTCCGGTGTTTTGGACAGTTTTCAACAGGAATTAAGTGTAATCCAGCATGGTTTTGGCGGAATCCGGCGGCCCTGAGGCAGTAGACCGAAGGGCTGACGGATTCCGCCTCTTAAAACAGTTTCCGAGGGCAGTTATGTCAAAAAAAACAGTTATATTCGTTGCGTTTGTTTTCGTGATAGCGATTTCAGTGTTTTTATATAGACAACGCGAGTCAATGCAGGGCTATTCCAATGCGGAAGTTTCAGGGATTGTTTCAAACGAGACGCCTCAAACTTCAGAAACATTGAACATGCCCATTTTACAGCCCAATCAACCTATGGACTCGTGGCCTGATCTTTTGTCGCTTAGCGTGCCGCCGACTCCTACTCCTATTAGCTGGCTGCGTGAAGTTGCGGCGATTATCCCGCCGTATCAATATCCGTTTCCATTTTCCGAGGATCCTGATGAAGTAAGAGAAGAATTGATGGGTCGTCCTTTTTACTCGAGAATGAATCCGGAAGTATTTGAAGAGTGGTTTGAGGACGAACTTCAAGCGCGTAAAGAGTATAATGAAATAAAGGGCAGGCATTATACTTTTGAAACAGTTGAAGAATACAGGCAAATGCTGGTTGATAAAGTCAAATTTGAAGAAGCGACCGGAATTATTCCGGAAAAAATTATGACAACCAGCCAAAAATCTGGCATGTTTCTCAATGACGACGGAATCATGGAAAAATATAACGAGAGAACGCGGGAGCTGGTGCAATTACCAACCGCCGACGAACTGAAACGTTTTGATTCCATGTCTTACGAAGCGCAGGAACGCTTGGTTTTTAACTATAACCGTCCTGACCTGGCTTCTATTGATGCGAAGGTTAGGGATGCTCATGAGTCTGCCTCCAATGCTCCAAAAGACGAGGGGACTAACGGCACACAGATGATGGTGCCATATATTAAGGAAGATGGCACACGCGGCATGAGAATGACTACGGTAT
>Ga0082212_10008390_pt1 | contig 13501 bp, 9 predicted proteins | sample TergutNt197P3_FD_71548 | JGI IMG/M metagenome (GOLD analysis project Ga0082212, IMG submission 71548) | Neocapritermes taracua P3 segment gut microbial communities from Petit-Saut dam, French Guiana - Nt197 P3 | ecosystem: Host-associated > Arthropoda: Insects > Digestive system > Gut ... | reverse complement strand
CCCGCAAAGCGCGTTCGTCTACAATTTCGTCTATAACCATGCGATCGTCTTCCTGGCTGTTTACGGCAAAATGTTTTGGGCAGGCGGATATGCCTTCGGACTGTACGCCCCTGATGAAAGCGGCGGCAAGCTTTCCAGTCAGGAACGGGTCTTCGGAATAATATTCGAAATTCCTGCCGCCCAGCGGGTTGCGCTTAATGTTGAGCCCCGGCCCCAACAGGACGCCGACGTCATGCGCGGCGGCCTCGCGCCCGATGCATGCGCCCACCGACTCCAAAAGGGCGATATCCCAACTGTTGGCCAATGTCGCGGAAGTCGGGAAACACGTCGCCGGGATACTGTCATTCAACCCGAGATTATCTGCTTCGCCGCCCTGTTTTCGTAACCCGTGAGGCCCGTCGGTGAGCATCATAGACGGAACGCCGAGTCTTTCCACGGGCTTCGTGTTCCAGAAGTTTCCGCCCGATGTCAAGGAGGCTTTCTCTTCCAATGTCATTTCAGCGATAAGTTCCCTGTACTTCATGGCAACCTCCATCCGGCACTGTCCGGACCCGATAATGACAGAATACGGGATAGCGGACTATAAATCAATAACAAATCGTCAATTAACATGACTTTCGCTTTACGCCAATAACTGAAATATGATATTCTATGTACCGGGAGCAGTGAACCGGATTCCCGGCATAATTACTCAAGGATCGGAGGCGCGCTGTGAGAGATACGGACTTTAGCGAGTTGGTATTCATAGATATCGAAACGGAACTAAATGACCGTAAAGTCGCGGACATAGGCGCGCTGAAAGACGACGGGCGGGAGTTCCATTCCGGCTCTACCGCAGGATTTTTAGACTTTATTCGCGGCTGCAAGTACATTTGCGGCCACAATATTTTTGCTCATGATTTGAAGCATTTAAGCGATGAGATAGCCAAAAGCGACGCAGAATGCTTCATAGACACGCTGCATCTGTCGCCGCTGCTGTTTCCGAAGAAACCGTATCACCGCCTTGTCAAGGACGACAAACTGACCGCTGACGAGCTCAATAATCCGCTCAACGACGCGAAGAAAGCCCGCGACCTGTTCCACGATGAAATCACCGCGTACAAAAGCCTGGACAGGGGGCTGCGGCAAATTTACACGGGACTCTTAGGCGGCGTCCGGGAGTTCAGCGACTTCTTCCGTTTTGTAGGCGTCGACGACCCGCGCCGTGACGCCTCCGCGATTATCCGCGAAACATTTGACGGCATGATATGCGCGAAAGCTCCCGTTGAAAAACTTGCGGAGAAATATCCTGTGGAGCTCGCGTACGCGCTTTCGCTCATAAATGTCATTAAGTACGATTCCATAACGCCGCCTTGGGTACTAAAAAACTATCCTCGCGTTGAAAACATCCTTCACTTTTTGCGAAGCCGCAAGTGCGGGTCTTGCGCTTACTGTGATGAGTTTTTGGATGAGTCAAAGGCGCTGAAACGTTTTTTCCACTTTGATCAGTTCAGAAGTTACGACGGAGAACCGCTTCAAAAGAACGCCGCGAAAGCAGCGATCGACGGAAAATCCATTTTGGTCGTTTTCCCGACGGGCGGCGGAAAGTCGATAACTTTCCAATTGCCCGCTCTCATGGCGGGCGTAAATGAAAAGGGTTTGACTGTAGTCATATCGCCCCTGCAATCACTGATGAAGGACCAGACCGACAACCTCGAGACACAGCATAGTATTACGGACGCCGTGACTATCAACGCTTCTCTTGACCCGATAGAACGGGCGAACGCTTTTGAGCGTGTGGAGAACGGTTCGGCAAGCATTCTGTATATCTCGCCGGAATCGCTGCGGTCAAAGTCGATAGAAAGCCTGCTTCTGAAAAGAAACGTCGTGAGGTTCGTTATTGACGAGGCGCACTGTTTTTCCGCCTGGGGGCAGGATTTCAGGGTCGATTATCTGTTCATCGGCGACTTCATAAGAACTCTGCAGGAAAAGAAGGATATGCCTCAGAACATACCCGTATCATGCTTCACAGCGACGGCGAAACGCAGAGTCGTCGAGGATATTGTCGATTACTTCAGAGACAAACTTTCACTCGAGCTCGAGGTGTTCAGAGCGAGCGCAGCGCGTTCAAATCTGAACTACCACATAATCAGCGAAGATGGCGTCGAAGGGAAAAACCTTGTCCTCAGGCAGCTTTTGGAGGAAAACGATTGCCCGGTTATCATATATGTGTCACGCACGCGGCGCGCGGAAAGGCTCGCCGCCCGGTTGACCGCGGCGGGGTTCCCCGCGAAACCGTATCACGGGCAAATGGAAAAACAGCTCAGAACAGCCAACCAGGATGAGTTTATGCGCGGTGATATCGATATCATTGTCGCGACTACAGCGTTCGGGATGGGCGTCGACAAAAAGGACGTCGGGATGGTGATCCACTACGATATTTCCGACTCGCTTGAAAATTACGTGCAGGAAGCCGGGCGCGCCGGGCGCGACGAGAGCATTCAGGCAAGCTGCTATGTGCTGTATGCCGACGAGGATCTCAACAAGCATTTCATCATGCTCAACCAGACCAAGCTGACGCATAAGGAGATACAACAGGTATGGAAGGCCCTGAAAGACCTGACCAGATCCAGAGCGTCGATATCGCAATCCGCGCTTGAGATAGCGAGGGCGGCCGGCTGGGACGATTCAATCAAGGAGATGGAGACGCGGATAAGGACTGCGGTCAGCGCGCTGGAGCAGTCAGGCTTTATTAAGCGCGGTCAGAACATGCCAAGGATTTTCGCCGACAGCATCATGGTCCGAAACGCGGAGGAGGCAAAGGCGAGGATCGACAACTCGGCGATATTCGACGACGCTTCGCGCGATCAGGCGATCAGAATAATAAAGAACCTGATTTCGGCGAAAAACAAAGCCAGAGGCATGGACGAAGACGGGGAAACCTTCGTAGACTACATTTCCGACCGGCTTGGCATCGTCAGAGAAGACGTTATCAGGGTCATCAGAGCGCTGCGTGAGGAAAATATCCTGGCGGACGCAAAAGATCTCGTCGCGTTCATCAAGAGAAGCGACCGCAAGAATCACTCGCAGGCCATACTATCCTCCCACAGAAACATTGAAAACTTCCTCTTTGGTTATCTCGATGACGGGGAAAAGACATATAACATCAAAGAGATGAACGAGGCGCTGACGGAGGAATTTCCTGAAACATCGATCAAGCAGCTCAATACGATACTGATCTACTACGATATCAAGCGTCTTGTTAAAAGGACGCGCGAGTACAGTAGTAATCATGTGACGCTAAGACCGTACTTTCCGATAGCGGAAATACGTATGAAAAGCGGTAAACGATGCAGAATAGCTGAGGTCATCATTGACTACCTGTACCAGAAAATCAGCTATGGATCAAGCGCGGCCGCGATTGACAAAGCAGAGATTGGCAATGCAGCGATCGACGAAAGAGCGGCGGGTAAAATAGCGGCGGATAAAACCGCAGTAGAGTTTTCCGTTCTGGAACTCAAGGAGCAGTTTGCTCACAACCTTTTTGGCGAGGACGCCGACAGCGAAGAGATCGAGGACGCGCTGTACTACCTTCTCAAGATAGGCGCGATGAGCATTGACGGCGGGTTCCTTGTGATATACAACGCTATGCGCATAGAACGATTGGAAAAAAGTAGTAAAGCGCAGTATAGGAAGACGCATTATGAGCGGCTCAGCGAGTATTATGAAAACAAGCGTCAGCAGATCCATATAGTCGGCGAGTACGCAAAAAGACTGATCGGCGATTATCAGGAAGCGATGACGTTTGTCAACGATTATTTCATGATGGAACAAGACGCGTTTCTCCAAAAGTACTTCAAAGGCAGGCGCGAGGAGATCGGCCGGAACATCACTCCCGCAAAATTCAGGCAGCTCTTTGGCGAGCTGTCCCCCGCCCAGCTTGGCATAGTCAAAAATCAAGACTCCAGATACATCGTCGTGGCGGCGGGGCCGGGCAGCGGTAAGACAAAGCTGCTCGCTCACAAGCTGGCTTCGCTTTATATAATGGAGGACGTCAAGCACGAGCAGATGCTCATGCTGACATTTTCCCGCTCTGCAGCCACTGAGTTTAAAAAACGTCTGATGACGCTGATAGGAAACGCTGCCAACTTTATTCAGATCACTACCTTCCACTCTTACTGCTTTGATCTTCTCGGCAAGGTCGGGGACCTGGAGAAATCGGATACAATCATCGAACAGACGGTCGAAAAAATAAACTCCGGCGAAGTGGACGTCCTGCGTTTGACAAAGACTGTTCTGGTCATAGATGAGGCGCAGGATATGAGCGCGGCCGAGTACTCGCTCGTCAAGACCCTGATGGAGCAAAACGATGGCCTGCGCGTTATCGCCGTCGGCGACGACGACCAGAACATATATGAATTCCGCGGCTCGAACTCCGCGTATTTTGAATCGCTTCTAAGCTCGCCGGGCGCGAAGAAGTATGAACTGCTTGACAATTATCGCAGCAAAGCAAACATCGTCGAGTTCGCCAACCGCTTTGCCGAAGGTCTCTCGCACAGGATAAAAACGAAGCCGATCGTACCCGTGACGGGTGAAAACGGCGTGATAAAAGTATGTAAACTGGTTACTGCGAACATCGAGAGCCCGGTCGTAAACGCTGTGCTTGAGATAAAACCGTCCGGCTCGACCTGCATTGCGGTAAGAACAAATGAAGAAGCGATAAACATTACCGGGCTTCTGCTCAACAACGGAGTACAGGCGAGACTCATTCAAACGAACAGCGATTTCAGTCTGTATGATCTGGCCGAGATCAGGGATTTTGTCGACTCCGTCGAAAACGCCGACAACGGCTATACGATAAGCGACGAAGTCTGGGAGAGTTCGAAAGCGAATCTGATCAGGAAATACCGCGCAAGCGAGGATCTGCCGGGAATGCTCAGGTTGATCGCGGACTTCGAGGATACGCACAAAAAGACAAAGTACAAGAGCGATCTTAAACAGTATATCCGCGAATCAAGGCTCGAGGATTTTGTGTCCGGCTCGGAAGGCACTATACTCGTATCAACGATACACCAAACAAAAGGCAAGGAGTTTGACAATGTGTTTTTAGCCGTCGGCGGCGTCTCAAGAATGACGGATGAAACGAGACGCTCGATATACGTCGCTGTCACGAGGGCAAAGCAAAGTCTGCGCCTTTTCTGCAACAGTGATTGTTTCGACAAAATAAGTGTCAGCGATATGGAGACAGTCAGGGACGATGCGGACTACCCGGCTCCGTCGCGCATCTGCCTGCAATTGTCTCACAGGGACGTCGCGCTAAGCTACTTTACCGCTTTCAGGCGCGAAATAGACGCTCTCATGAGCGGATGCGCGCTCTCAGTCGACGATATCGGATGTTCTTCCGGGAACAGGCAAATCGTCAGGTTCTCCGCGAAGTTTCGCGCCGGGCTGACCGAACTCAGGAAAAAGGGCTATACTCCCGTACAGGCCTCGGTCCGGCATGTAGTCTTTTGGCAGGGCAGGGAGATGGATCACGAGATAAAGATCATCCTTCCGGACATTGAACTCTCACAATGAAATCATCATTATAGTGCGATATTACGGCTAATATGGTGAAAACTTTGTAGATTTCCTATTGATTGAGTGTGAAATCAGTGGTACAATCAGTTACTGACCAATTGCGGCGGCAGACCGCTTTGGAGGTGACTGACCGTTGATGGATGAAGTGTTTGATAAAATGGAGCGGATAGTTATTTTCCGTTTCGATCTCTTTGGTCACAGTTTTGAGATCGGCAACACCATATTCATCACATGGATCATTATGGCGGTTCTTATTATTCTGGCGCTCGTTTTTACCAGAAACATGTCGGTCCGCCGCCCCGGCAAGCTGCAAGTGATAGCCGAGCTTCTTGTCGACACCGTCAGAAACATATGCAGGGACTCCATCGGGGGGCATTACAAGAAGTATGTGCCATATATAGGCACGCTTCTTCTTTATTTGGGCCTGGCCAATATCATATCGGTTTTCAACTTCATCCCCGGCCTGCATATTTACCCTCCGACTAAGGATATTAATGTGACCGCGAGCCTTGCGCTGATCAGCATTTTGGTGGTTCTCTACTCCGGATTTCGTTACAGAGGCTTTACCGGCTGGGCAAAGGGCCTGGCGGACCCCATGCCGCTCATGATCCCCTTCAAGCTCATGGAATACGGTACGAAGCCTCTTTCGCTTTGCCTGCGGCTTTTCGGCAACGTTGTGGCGAGCTTTTTGATCATGGAGCTTCTGCTGGCGTTTCTACCGATCGTCGGGGCGCCGTTCTCGGCGTATTTCGACTTGTTTGATGGAATTCTGCAGGCTTACATCTTCATCTACCTGACGGCCCTTTACATAGGCGAGGCTGTTGAGGAACCGGATGAAGAGACATAATTTAACATTCTACATACATTATCACACTGGAGGTACCTATTATGAACATAGCGGCATTAGGGGCGGGAATCGCGGTGCTCACCGCCATCGGAGCGGCGATCGGAGTCGGGCTCGCGGCAGGCAAGGGCGCGGAAGCTATCGCGAGGCAGCCGGAAAAAGAGAAATCCATCCGCTCGCTCGCGTTTCTCGGCATGATCCTTGCGGAAGCGTGCGCAATATACGGGCTGCTTATCGCGCTGCTCCTGTTTACCAAAGTTTAATAAGTCATGAACTTACTGAGCTTTAACATCCCGGAATGGATCTGGGTCGCATTTAATCTGCTGGTTTTGATCGTGGTTCTGAGAAGGATCCTGTGGAAACGCGTGGGAAAAGTCCTTGACGAGCGACTGGAAATTGCGGTCAAGACAGGTCTCGATGCGGAAGAAGCCGCCAGGCTGAGGATGGAGATGGAGCACCTCCGCACTTTGCTTGACATGGAAATGGACACAAAAACCGCCGAGATGATGCAGGAAGCGCGAACCCGCGCCGGGCATGAATACGACAGAATTGTAGCGGAAGCTGAGACTAAAGCGGGCCTGATCGTTTCCGCGGCGAAAACTAAGGCGCTGCAGGAACGCGACGCCGTGCTTGCGGACATGAGGCGGCAGGTCGCTTCGACCGCTGTGGAAGCCGCAGGCATTCTGCTTCACGCCAACATTGACAGCGAGCGGAACAAGAGACTGCTGGAAGACTTTCTGGCAGATGGGGAGGTATCCGCGTGACGCCTGGCTACGAAAGATACGCCGAAGCTCTGTTCAATACGGCTGAAAACCTTGGATGCCTGGACGATATTATCAGCGAGCTGCCCGCTATGGAAGAGCTTGTAAGGCAATGCGGCGGGTATTTGACCGATCCGCTCATCGGCACAGGCAAGAAGACAGATCTCCTTCGGGAGCTGCTTTCCGGCCAGGTGTGCCCGCTTATGCTTGAGTATGTCCAGCTTATGACCGCCAGGCGGCACTTGAAGCATTTCTTCACCGCTGCCGAACATTTCCGCCATTTGATCGTCCGCGATATAGCGGTGGTTCGGCTGCGCGTACCGTTTCAGCCCGACCCTGATATATTGCAGCGCCTTAAAAGGCGTCTGATAAAAGATAAGCTCATACCCGACAGCGTGAAAGACGCGGAGTTCCGGATCGTGGAGGACAAAGACCTGATAGGCGGTTTTGTGGCGTATTATGACGGATATCAAATAGACACTTCCTTGAAAACAGCAATCAACAGGCTTATGACGAAAGGCGCCGGGCACGGTTATGACTAGCTCGCCGAGCTCGCGGCCCTATGGGTTGTAGTCCGGAAAGGTTGATACATAAATATGATCGATGTAAATGAAATAAGCCGCACATTACTTGAGCGGGTCAAGCACTTGTCGGGCGCCGCGGATTTGGAGGAGGTAGGTTCCGTAATTCAGATCGGCGACGGTATCGCCCGGATAAACGGGCTGCAAAACTGTATGGCGGGTGAACTGCTGGAGTTTGAAAGCGGCGATATGGGCATGGCCATGAATCTTGAAGAGGACAACGTGGGCTGCGTCCTGTTCACCGCCGGCGATGAGGTCAGGGAAGGCGACCAGGTGAAACGCACGGGAAGAACGACGCAAATACCCGTTGGCGAAGCCCTTCTGGGCCGCGTAGTGTCGCCACTGGCGGAGGCGATGGACGAGGGTGAACCGATACCGATGGATAAACTCCGTCCGGTCGAAGCTATCGCAACCGGCGTTACCGAACGCCAGCCTGTTACGCAGCCGCTGCAGACCGGCATCATGGCGATAGATTCAATGATACCCATCGGCAGGGGGCAGCGTCAGCTAATAATCGGCGACAGGCAAACGGGGAAAACAGCTATCGCGGTGGACGCGATAATCAATCAGCGGGATAAAGGGTTGATCTGCGTCTACGTCGCGATCGGGCAAAAAGCGTCCGTCATCGCCGGAATAGTGAACACGCTGACGCGATATAACGCAATGGCGAACACGATAGTAGTCGCGTCGACCTCAAGTGATTCCGCGCCCCTGCAGTTCCTCGCGCCTTACGCGGGCTGCGCCATCGCTGAAGAGTTCATGTACGCGGGAAAAGAAGTCCTGATCGTCTATGACGACCTGAGTAAGCACGCCGTGGCATACCGCACCTTGTCGCTGCTGCTGAAACGCCCTCCGGGGCGCGAAGCGTATCCGGGCGACGTTTTTTATCTGCATTCAAGGCTGCTGGAGCGGGCCGCGAGGCTGTCCGAAGATCTGGGAGGCGGGTCCATCACCGCGCTTCCGATCATTGAGACTTTGTCCGGCGATATTTCAGCATATATACCGACCAACGTTATATCGATCACTGACGGTCAGATATTTCTGGAGTCGGAACTGTTCCATTCGGGGTTTCGCCCCGCTATAAACGTCGGGCTTTCCGTATCCCGTGTCGGGGGCTCCGCGCAGACTAAAGCGATGAAAAAGGTCGCGGCGTCTTTACGCATAGAACTTGCCCAATACAGAGAGCTGCAGGTCTTTTCACAGCTCGGCTCGGATCTGGACGCGTCGACGCGCTCCAGGCTGAATCATGGTGAAAAGCTGATGGAGACGATCAAGCAGCGGCAATATTCTCCGGTGCCGATGGAAGAGCAGGTTGTGATATTCTATGTCGCCAAACATGGACATATCGCCGACATACCGTTATATGACGTGGACAGGTTCCACCGTGACTTTGTGTCGTATGTGAAGGAAAACGACCCGGGAATACTGGAAGATATACGTAATACCAAAGACTTTTCACCGGAGACCGAGGCTCGTCTGAAGACCATCGCGGATCGTTACCAGAGCAGCTTCAAGATATCGAAACCCATGTGAGCGCGGCTGCAGCCGCACAGGAACCGGGAGTCAGGGCCTGCTAAACGCAGTGTATCGCAGTCGAAGAGGGCAACATGAACAATGATTTGCTGCACCGGATGAGAAGCATCCGGCAAACCGTGCAAATAAGCAACGCGCAGAAGCTTGTTGCGGCAGCCCATATAGGCAGGGCACGTAAAATCCTCGATGATTCGGAGGCTTACCATAAAAATGTACGGCGAGCTATCGCCGACATTCTGCGCCATTGCCCCGAGGTTACCAGCCAATACCTGCCCGGCTCCGGTACCGGCAAAAACCGCGGGCTGTTGGTATTGTCGGCTAACAAAGGTCTTGCCGGCGGATTCAACAGCAGCGTCGTTCACTTTACGGAGGCTTCGCTTGAGGAAGATCCGGCCGGGTACATGATCGTGCTTGGCCAGGCCAGGCAGTTTTTCATTCAGAAAGGGTCGCCGGTTGACGAGGATTACGACCAGCCTTTGGAGCCGCCTACAATGTTCACAGCCAGGGAGCTTGCCGAGAAAATTACCGGTATGCTTGAAAACAGGCTTGTTGATACTTTTGACGTCATCCACACCAAGTATATTTCATCCGTGAAGATGGAGGTCGTGCAGCGCCGTCTGTTCCCGATCGACCCTGAGGAGTTTAAAAACGAGTTTGAAGCTGAATCGAACAAGGGGCATTACTCGTTCGAGCCGAACCCGGAGCAGGTACTGCGCTTTGTCGTTATCAAGTACCTGAAAGGATACTTGTACGGATGTCTCGTGCATACCTGGCTCAGCGAGTTGACCGCGCGAGTGACGGCGATGGACAACGCGATGCGTAACGGCAATGATATACTTGACCGTTTATCCCTGGTTTACAACAGGGCGCGTCAGGCAGCGATAACTCAGGAGATCACTGAGATAGTGGCGGGGGCGGCCGCGATGACGGTTGAGGAATGAAAAGCAAGTAACAATCCAAGTGAATTGAGGTTATTTATATGGCGGAAAATATAGGGCATATCGTCCAGGTAATAGGGCCTGTGCTGGACGTCCGGTTTGAGCCGGACTCTCTGCCGCGCATCTACAACGCGTTGACCATCAACGCGCCCGGCGGCAGGATAATTGCCGAAGTGCTTCAGCATATCGGCAATAACGTTGCGCGTTGTATTGCCATGAATCCAACGGACAGCCTGGTACGCGGCGTGGCAGCGCTGGACACAGGCAGCCCGATCCGGGTGCCGGTGGGAGAAGAAGTCCTGGGGCGGGTTTTCAATGTACTTGGGGAGACTGTCGACAAACGCGGAGACGTCGGAACCGACCAGCTCTGGTCTATCCACAGGAGCGCGCCGCCGCTCGCGGAACAGTCGGGCGGCAGGGAAGTCCTGGAAACCGGCATAAAGGTCATCGACCTGATGGCGCCTTACGCCAAGGGCGGAAAAATCGGACTGTTCGGCGGCGCCGGCGTCGGTAAGACCGTCCTGATAATGGAACTGATACACAACGTCGCGACGGTTCACGGCGGATACTCCGTTTTTACCGGAGTCGGCGAGCGTACCAGAGAGGGCAACGATCTGTGGCTGGAAATGCAGGCATCCGGCGTAATCGACCGTACGGCAATGGTTTTCGGACAGATGAACGAACCTCCCGGCTCACGCATGAGAGTGGCGCTCTCCGGTCTGACAATGGCAGAGTACTTCAGAGATAAAATGGAGCAGGACGTGCTTTTATTCATAGATAATATCTTCAGGTTCACGCAGGCGGGTTCGGAAGTCTCGGCCCTGCTCGGGCGCATACCGTCGGCGGTCGGGTATCAGCCGACGCTTGCAAATGAGATGGGTACTCTGCAAGAGAGGATCACATCCACCCGGAGCGGTTCCATCACCTCTGTCCAGGCGGTCTATGTTCCCGCGGACGACCTTACCGACCCTGCCCCGGCTACGACGTTTGCCCACCTTGACGCGACGACGGTATTATCACGAAGTATAGTGGAGATGGGCATTTATCCCGCGGTCGACCCGCTGGACTCCACTTCAAGGATGCTTGAGCCGGAAACAGTAACAGAGACTCACTACCGTACGGCGCGCCGTGTTCAGGAGGTTTTGCAGAAATACAAGGAACTTCAGGATATTATAGCCATTTTGGGTATAGAGGAACTGGCCGACGCGGATAAGGTCCTTGTCCGCCGGGCGCGTAAGATCCAGCGTTTCATGTCCCAGCCGTTCCACGTTGCGGAAACATACTCCGGATACGAAGGCAGATACGTCCATCTGGACGATACTATCCGAAGCTTCCGTGAGATCCTTGACGGCAATCTGGACGACGCGCCGGAAGAGGCTTTCTTCATGAAAGGCGCGATCGAGGAAGTGTACGAACACGCCGAGCAACTGGCGAGGAGCATGTGACGATGGAAGCGACTGCGTTTACGCTAAAGATAATGTCGCCTGAGAAGAAATTCTTCGATGGCGAAGCAGTCGAGGTCGTGTTCTCCACCCCGGAGGGCAGCATCGGCATAATGGGCGGGCACTCTCCAATGATCGCCGCGGTCAGCGAGGGCGTCGTACGGATCCTCACGGAAGACGATTGGAAGATAGCCGCCGTCGGACAGGGTTTTTGCGAGATAACCTCAACCGTCGCGGAATTTTATCTGGACACGGCCGAATGGGCTGACGAGATCGACGTCGTCAGGGCCAGAGAAGCGCTGGAGAGAGCGAACCACCGCATCAATAATATCAAGAGCAAACAGGAATATCTCAGGACGCAAGCCTCGATAAGCCGGGCCCTCGCAAGGCTTAAGGCGGCGGAATCATACGCTGGAAACAAGAAATAAAACTCGCGGCGCGAGAATAACTCACGGCGCAAGAATAACTCGCGGCGCGAGAATAACTCACGGCGCGAGGAAAAAGGGGCGAACAGCCCCTTTTCTATGCAGCGGAGAGAGTTCCGGCGCAAGCGCGGCGCAGTGACGATTCACGCCAATGGCGCATCCTCCTTCGGCACAGAGCGCGCGTCGATGAGATACCATACGAACATCCACAAACCGCGCGCCCCGCAGCCTGCGGCAAGGGCTATCCATATACCCGTAAGACCGAGCGAAGTGTGAAACGCCAACACATAAGCGAGCGCCACGCGCGCGGCGTTTGACGAAGCGCTTGCCACGGAAGGCGGAATAGTTTTTCCCCGCCCCCGAAACGCCCCGGACGCGACGCCTTCAAGGCATCCCGGGATCTGCGCGAAAGCCAGTATTCGAAGATATCCCGCGCCGATACCTACTACAACTGTGTTATTCGGGATGAAAATACCGAACAGCGCGCCGCCGGCGAAAAATAGGATCAAACTTACGACGACGCCCCAACAGGCCATCATTACGGAGGAAACGCTGACGCCTTTATGTATCCTGGCCCATTTTCCCGCGCCGTAGTTTTGCCCGACAAATGCCAGAAGCGCCGACGCGAAGCCCCCTGAGATCAACCAGGTCAGACTCTCGATCTGAGAGCCGACGCGCGAGGCCGCCATAGCGTCCGCGCCGAATGACGCGACAAAAGAAGCCGAAAGCATCGCTAAAAATGTAAAGAGGAAGCTTTCGACAGAAATAGGCGTCACCCACTTAAATATCTGTTTCTGAATCGATCTATCAGGCTTGGAAATAAGCCTGATTTTTGTAAAAGGCCTGTTTTTGAGCCTGAGCAAAGCATAAGATGACAGGAGCGCCGCCGCGATCTGCGCAACGACCGTCGCAGCTGCCGCGCCTTTTATGCCGAGCCCCGCTGAGAAAATCAGTACCGGGTCAAGCGCCATGTTTAGTACCAGACCCGCGCCGTTTATCAAAAGTGTGATCCGGGTATTGCCGGAGCCGTTGAATATCCCTGTGACAGCGCCGGTAAGAAACGTGAAAGGAAGCCCCAAACCGACGATCGCCAGATAATCGCGCGCGTCCTGCGCGACGTGCGCTTCGCGGATGCCAAAAAATGCCACAAGCGGCCCGCGGCCCAGAACATATACGAATGCCAGCGCGATCCCGAGAACGACGCCGGTAAATATTGAGTTTTGCGCAAAGGCGAGGGCTTTCTCCCTGTCCCCTCCGCCGATGCTCTGGGAAACGCCGATCTCCGCGCCCATGCGGCCGAGCATCATGAAAGCCATAGAGAGCCACAAGTACAACCCGACCGTTCCGGACGCGGCGACGGCGTCGCTGCTGAGACGTCCGAGCCAGAACATGTCCGTCAGATTGTATGCCATTTGGAT
>Ga0082212_10008389_pt1 | contig 13503 bp, 6 predicted proteins | sample TergutNt197P3_FD_71548 | JGI IMG/M metagenome (GOLD analysis project Ga0082212, IMG submission 71548) | Neocapritermes taracua P3 segment gut microbial communities from Petit-Saut dam, French Guiana - Nt197 P3 | ecosystem: Host-associated > Arthropoda: Insects > Digestive system > Gut ... | reverse complement strand
CCATGGGGTAGCGCGTCGCGGGATCCCCACACCTTTTACATTTTACTTCTCCCCCTCCTGCTCGCGCCGCCCCTCCGCGCCGACCCCATCACCGTCGGCGGCGGCGGCGACGCGCTTCAGGACGCCATCAACAGCGCCAAGGACGGCGACACCCTCCTCGTCGAACCCGGCATCTACGACCCCATCTACTGCCCCAGCATAGCCCTCACCATCCAAAGCACCGACGGCGCGGCGGACACCATCATCGACGGCAACGGCACCGACCGCTGCGCGACCCTGAGCGCCTACGCCACCCTCACCGGCTTCACCCTCCGCAACGGCAACGCCTCCGGCGGCGGCGGCGCGTATGGCGACTTCACCCTCAACGACTGCATCCTCACGAACAACAAAGCGAGCAACTACGGCGGCGGCGCGTTTGGGTGCATCCTCAACAACTGCACGCTCACGAAGAACACGACGTACGGCTACGGCGGCGGCGCGTACGGCGGAACCCTCAATAATTGTACCCTCACGGGCAACACGGCGGGCGCCCACGGCGGCGGCGTGGAGGATTGCACCCTCAACGGCTGCACGCTCGCGGGCAACGACGCGCCCCTCGGCGGCGGCGCGTATCACAACACCCTCAACAACTGCATCCTCACAAACAACATGGCGACACTCTACGACGGCGGCGGGGCACACTCCTCCACGCTGAACAACTGCCTGCTCGCGGGCAACACGGCGGGGCGCAACGGCGGCGGCGCGTATTACGGCGACCTCAACAACTGCACGGTAACGGGGAACACGGCATCCTACTACGGCGGCGGGACGTATTACAACAGCACCCTCAACAACTGCATCATCTGGGGCAACACCAGCCTCGACGGCGACGGCGTACGCAGCAACTACTTCGGCGGCATGTTCACCTGCACCTGCACCGCGCCGTTGCCGGGCGACGGTGGAGACGACGACGGCGACGACGGCGGCGGGAACATCGACGACAACCCGATGTTCGTGAACGCGGCGGGCGGGAACTACCGCCTCCACGCCGACTCCCCCTGCGTCAACGCCGGGACAAACGACCTCGTCGTCGGCACCCTCGACCTCGACGGCAACCCCCGCATCTACGGCGGCGTCCGCGTCGACATGGGGTGCTACGAATACCAAGGCGCGGCAAGCGCGGGCGGCGGATACGCCGTCACCAAGATAACAGTCGGCGACCCCAGCGGCGGCGACCGCCCCGTCACCCTCCAGTTCGCGCACGGCGGCACCCTGCCCGCGAGCGTCAGCGTCACGGTGTGGTACAACCTCTCCGCCGCCCCCTCCGCCCCCCTCCCCCCCCCCCCCGCCGACATCGGCGGCGGCAAAGCCGAAGTGACGGTGAACGTGCCGGCGGCGGAGAAGAAGGCGTTCTTCCGAATCGAATAGTGGCGGATGTAAAAGGTAAAAGGTAAAATGTAAAAGGTGATTTGTCGACGTGGGTCGACGAGAATCGACGCAAGCAAAGGTAAAGCCATATGGAGTGCGGCGGCTTGCCGCCGCTTTCTGGACGGGGGCTTGCCCCCGTCCGCGAAGGTTAAGGATAAGGGGGATTGGGGTTGCTTGTGCGCAGGGGCGAGCCCCTGCGGTTAAAAGCGGCGGCGAGCCGCCGCACTCCATATTGCTTTGCCGCTTAATTGCGAGCGGCTCGCGGGGACGCTCGCCCTCCATGAGAGGGGGTGGTTCGCGAACCGACCTTCTCCAATTCCGACGGCCATTCCCTTTGCCTCCTATTCCTCCGTGACCACGCGGAAGCCGACGTCGAACACACGTTGCCAAGGGGGGTAGGCGACGCAGGAGCGGGGGGTGAGCTTGGCGGGGTGGGTGGCGAAGGAGCCGCCCTTGTCGCGAAGGGCGAAGCCCTTCCGTATCACAGCGTAGGGCAGCGCCCTACGTCAGGGCGGAAGAAAAATCTCAAGGCTGTAGGCCTTGCATCACGGATAGCGCACGGCGTCCTCGCCGTGCTTCTCTTGTACATGGCGGGGACGCCATGCGTTACCGATGCAAGGCTTACAGCCTTGATGACGTCACATTGCCTCCTATTCCTCAGTGACCACGCGGAAGCCGACGTCGAACACGCGTTGCCAAGGCGGGTAGGTGACGCAGGAGCGGGGGGTGAGTTTGGCGGGGTGGGTGGCGAAGGAGCCGCCCATGGCGATGGCGCGGCCGGAGGGGTCGTCGCTGGAGGTCCATTCCCACACGTTGCCGAACACGTCGTGGAGACCGTGCGCGTCGGGGGCGAATGAGCCGACGGGGGAGGTGACGCGGAAGCCGTCGTTGAGGTTCGTGTCGGCGGGGCGCCACGAGGGCAGCTTGTTCGATTTGTTGAAGGCCTTGTCGGCGAGGTTGGCGATGCCCGCGAAGTTGTCGCGGCCGTCGAGGGCCTGTTGCGCGAACCGCTGGCGTTCGGCGGCGGTGGGGAGGCGGTGGCGCTTGCCCGTTTTTTTGCTGAGCCATTCGCAGTAGGCGAGGGCTTGCTGTTGCGAGACGCGCACGACGGGCTGGTCGGGGTCGTCCATGCGGAAGCCGCGCTCGGCCGTGGAGAATTGAAGGAAGTCCCCGGTCTCGATGCCGCTGAAATGCGCGGGGTCGAATTCGGCGTAGTCGCGGTTGGTGACAGGCTTTTGCGCGATGGTTATTTTAGGGGTTAAGGGGTTAAGAGGTTCAGGGGTTAAGGGGTCAAGGGGTTCAGGGGTTAAGGGGATGGACGTGGGGCGCAGGACAGGGGGCGGTACTTCTTCTGGATTCCTTAACTCCTTAACCCCTTGACCCCTTGACCCCTTGTCCCCTTGACCCCTTAACCCCTCCCGCAGTTCGTTGTCCTCGGGGTCCTCGTCGATCCCGGCGTAGCGGTTGAGGAGTTCGCGGCGGCGGGCGGCGTAGTGCTTGACTTTCGCCTCGCCGACGATTTCGGTCCATGTGCCGTGGGCGGGGGTGTTGAGGTCGATCCAGGTGTTGAGGCGATCCCATGATTCGGGGTCGAGCTTCACGCCGTTATGCCCGGCCTCGAGCATTCGCACGAGGTCGGTGGTGTTGGCGTGGAACTCGCAGGGCATGAGCAGGTGCATGTCGCTCTCGATGGTGTGGCCGCGGATGCGTTTGCGGAGCTCGGTGTAGGCGGGCGGGAAGTGGAAGTCGGCGGCGCGATAGACGTCGGTCTTTTGCTGCACGTCGGGGCGGAGGGTGAAATCGGGTCGGCCGGCTTTCGTGCCGTCGTGGCATTTGACGCAGTGCCTGTCGAGGACGGGCTGTACCTCGCGGTTGAAGGAGAAGCCGCGCGCGGGGCCGTGCCACGGGGTGATCTTGACGGGCTGACGGGTGACGGCCTCGATGCGGTGCGCGGGGGTGCTGCTGTTGAGCGGTTCGTGGCAACCGACGCAGGTCTGCATCTCGCCGGGCATGGACATGACCCAGCTACGCATGAGCTGCAATGCGCGGCCGTCCGCATCGAGAGGCTGGATCATGATGGGCGTGTTGGGCGGTATCTCGAAGTACGCGCTGCCGTCGCTTTCGACGGGGACGGTGCCGAGGATACGGCGTACGTCCCAAGGGCCGTCGAGGCCGACGCGGTCGTACTGCCCGCCCATGCCGCGATACGAGAACGCGTACGAGCCGATGCGGAGCGACTTCACCGCGCCCCTCGGGACGCCAGCGAGGCCGGGGCCCGCGTAGATGTCCACAATCTTGATGTAGCCGGGCTTGCCCTTGGCGATCTGTGAGGGCAGCACGGGCGGGCGGGGCTTGGCGCGGATGAGCGTCGGCTCGAGGTACGCGAACTGCGGATCCTCGGCGATGAGGGTCATGTTGTCGAACATATCCACGAGGTACAGCCCCCACGGCACGGAGGGCGCGGGCTTCACGGCCGCGAGGAAGTAGGCGCCGCCGAGCGGTTCGGGGTGCAGGAACTTGGGCCACGAGTCGTTGACGAGTTCATCGCGCAATGTGGCCTCGACCTTCTGCCCGCGGCCGGGGATGCGCTGGACGACGCCCTCGGTCTCGAAGCGCCCTTGCGAGGGGTCGAACACCACGAGTTCGCCCATGCGGCATACACCGTGATGCCCCGTGACGATGCCCGCGAAACGGCGCGGGTCGTCGGGTATCGGCTTGGTGTAGAACACGGAGTTGGGCCAGTAGGAGTTGCTGCCGTAATGCTCGCGCTGGGCCGAGCCGTCGGGGTTCATCGTGAAGAGGATGCGCGCCACGAAATGCGGTATGTCGCTGTACTCCCAGCGCAGGTACATCACGCGGCCGTCCGCGAGCATGGTGGGATACCAGTTATGCTCCTGATCGAACGTGAGGCGGCGGATGCCGTCGTTGTCCTGACGGTAGATGTGCGCGATGGGCGAACTCCCGCGCACGCACGGCACACCGATCATCGTGGCGGTGGAGAGGAAGAGCGTCGCGTCATCCGCCAGCCAACAGCCCGCATAGTTGTCCACATCGTCGTCGGGGATCTGCGGCATCTCGGTCACAGCGTCCGGCGCGTCGAGGCTCACCTCATAGACGCGGCACTTGCCCTTCTCGTTGTTGGATGTGAACATCAGCCGCTTCGCGTCCCAGTGCAACGCGAGTTCGCCGAAGTAATCGTTCGGGCGGCGCGGCGCGACGACCTCGCGCACCTCGGGCTTGCCGCGCAGGTTGCTCATCAGCACGATCGAATTGTTCAGACCCTTGCGGTCAACACTGCACACGTTGTCCCAGTTCGCGGGGAGCGCAAGATTGTTGTGGCCGCGCTTGACCAGCAGCAACTGCGCGTCGCGCAGCATCGGCAGGTTCAGCAACGCCGCACGGATGCCGCCCACGAAACGCTCCGCATCCGCGACCACCGCCTCGTCCTTGGCATCGGGCAGACGCGCCAGCAGCGCGTCCCTGTCCGCCGCCAGCGTCGCGAGCCACGCGGGCGCCTTGCAGTCGGCGGGCCACCGCTCCGCCATGTCCGCCACCGCCAGCGCGACCGCCTCGACGTTGACCGCCTGAAGCCGCCGCGCCAACGTGCGGCGCGCGCCCGTCAGCGTCGCGATGCGCGGGATGCCCCACTTGCGCACGAGGTGCGCCTCCACCGCCTCACGCGCATCCTCCGAGAGCGCGGAATCGTACACCAGCACCTCCCCGACATCGCCACGGAAATAACGCCCCGCGCCATCGCCCGCCGCCCAGTAATTGCCCAGCGCGGTCGGCCAGTTCACGGGCGCGGCGGAGACCGCCGTCAGCACGTGCGCCTCGCCCAGCGTCTCCGCTTGCCCCTCCTGCGGCACGCCGTTGACGAAGAGCAGGCCGTGCGGCCCCATGAAATCGTTATCATTCGCCGCGCCGGGGAAACGCCACGCCGCGCCGGACATCTCCGCGCGAATGCCGTGGTCCCCGCCGCTCTGCCCCCACACGCCGCCAAGCCCCGGCCCCGCCGACAGCCTCGCGACGATGAACACCGTCTGCAACGGCGCGGAAAAACCCGTCGCGAGGCGCGTCGAAGATTTCTCCCCGAACGCCACGCCCCCGCGCCCGCCGAACGCATCAGGGTTGAACGCAGGCCGCGCCCCCGCCGCATCCTGCGCGAACGCGACGGCCCGCCCGTCCGCGTCACGCCACGCCGCCACGCCGCCGCCCTCGACGGTCAGCGTCTCCGCCTTCGCCGCATCCAGCCGATACACCAGTCCCTGCGTCGGTAACGCATCCTGCGCGGCGGCCGAAAGCCCCGCAAACAATAACCCCATGAACACCGCAAACCGTTTCATCGTGTGTCCCCTTCCTGAAAACATTTGAAATACGCCGTTTAGTTTGGCATAAAATCACGCGGAAGTCCAACACATTAAAATTGCGCTTGCGCCCACCCCTCATTCCGTCTATACTATCCCGCCTAATGTTTGTTAGGAAAGGAAATCACGTTATGAAAAAATGGATGCTGGTTGCGGCCTTGTCCGCAGGGCTGAACGCCTTCGGCGCAAACTGGACGAACTACGGCGGAGGCGCCCCGCTCCTCGAAGATCCCGACAACTGGAACGCCGCCATGGGCGAGACGGTCGCCGCGACCTTCGCCCCACCGAGCGGGACGATACAGACCGTCACCACCGTGGCGGGCTTCTCGAACGGTACCTTCACCGCGACCGTACCGTCGAGCGCACTCACGTTTGACATCCCGACGGGGCAGACATACTCCGTGTTAGACTTCAACCTGAGCTCTTCCCCCCATGGTGTTGTCATCGTCCAAGGCGGCGGAACGTTCGCCATACGAAACGTCACACGCTTTGGTAATTCAGGTATATTCAACACCCTCGTTATCACCAACGGCGCCTCTTTTCTCGCGCATGGAGGAGATTTCAACATTGCGTTGGGCAGCAATCTGGCATCTAACCTGTTCCTCGTATCGAATGCGCGGTGCGCGCATACTTCGGGTACTTTCTATGTCGGGAGAAACGGCCGCGACAACAAGGTCATCATCAACGACAACGCTGTATTCATTGGTGTTGGGACAACGCTTGGTCAGGCGGACAGCGCGTCGAATAACCTCGTGCGCATTGACAGTGCCACGCTGACAAACGGGTCATCCCGTGTGGGTCAATACGGCAGCAATAACCGTATCGAGGTCACGAACGGCGGGGAGTGGTACATGAATGGCGGGACGGTTTACATGGGGGAGAACCCTGGTGCTAACCAGAACGTAGTGGAGGTGACGGATGGCGGGACGTGTAACGTGGCGGATCTGCGTATTGGATGCAATATGAACTCGCAAGCGAATGCGGTGATTGTCAAGGGGACGGACGCTTCCATCACCGTCCGAGCGACAAGGACGGCGGTTGGGTATAACGGGCATTCCAACTCTCTAAAGATTTCGGAGGGTGCCTCGTTCTCTACCCCGGTGTTGAACATCGGTCATGATGCCGGAGCCTCGAACAACATCATGCAGGTCGAGAGCGGCGGAACGCTGACCGTCGGCACCACGCTGACCGTCGGCAACAACGCGACCGCCTCGAACAACACCATGCGCGTGGAGAACGCCACGGTGGACATCGGCGGGGCATTGACGGTCAACCACGCCGGAACGCTCACGCTCGCCGGGACGAATCCCGTGGTGAGGGTCAAGGCCGCGTCCAACAACGGCATGACGGTCAGCAACGGCTCGGCGCTCCGCTTCGAGTTCGGCGCGGCCGCACCCCAAAGCCCGCTCATCGACGTGACGACGCGCCCCCTGTCGGTCACCGACCCCGGCCCGCTGACGATTGACGCGCACGATCTTGGGCTCGCGGGCGGAGGCAAGAACATCTGCCTCATCCAAGTGGGCATGGACTCGGGCGCGGCGTTGACGGACTTGGAAAACAGTTTCGACGCGACCGCCTCCACAGGGCGCATCACCCTCTGGGTCGAGGACGACCTGCGCCTCCTCTGCAATGTCGCCGGCGAAGGCGGGACGGTGATACTGGTGAAGTAAAGGGCATACTGGGTTTGAGGTATGCTTATTAAGCGTCTCAAAATTGCATGGACATGAAAATTACGGCTCACGAGGACGTTCGCCCTCCACCTTGTATGTTTGGTGCCCCTCCACCTTGTATGTTTGGGGCCCCTCCATTTTTTTTGGAGGGCGAACGTCTATTTTTTGGGAGGGCGAACGTCCTCGTGAGCCGTAATTCAGTGACAACAAACGTGTCCATGCTATTATGAGATGATTAGTATCTCGATTTCTAATCGTCAAGAAGGAGGATGAAACATTGAAAACCAGTCGTCGGATGTTTTTGAAGAGCGCAACCATGGCCAGTGCGCCGTTTATTCTACCGTCACATATCTGGTCGGCGGAGACAGGCCCGAATGACCGTATCGTGATGGGGTGCGTCGGGATGGGCAATCAGTTGCGGGGCCTGATGAACGGGTTTATCCATCAGGACGGCGTGCAGGTCGTGGCCGTGTGCGACGTGGACACGACGCGGCGCAAGGACGCGCAGCGCATCGCGAACGAATATTACGACAAGAACCCCTCGAAGGGCACGGCGGATGTCGAGGGGTACAATGACTTCCGCGAGCTTATCGCGCGTAAGGACATCAACGCGGTCGTCATCGCGACCCCTGACCATTGGCACGCGATCATCACGCTCGCGGCGCTGAACGCGGGCAAGGACGTGTATTGCGAGAAGCCGCTCACGCATAATGTCAACGAGGCAATCGAGGTCATCAAGGCGTCGGAGAAAAGCAAGCGCATTGTGCAGACGGGGTCGATGCAGCGTTCGGCCCGCGAGTTCCGCGTGGCGTGCGAGCTGGTGCGCAACGGCGTGATCGGCAAGATCAAGCACGTCGTGTCCTCGTTCGGCGGCCCGGCGCGCCCGTATGACCTGCAGGAAGAGGAGATGGAGCCGGGGCTGGACTGGAATATGTGGCTGGGGCCGGCACCGGTGGCGCCCTACAATCCTGCGGTCTGCCCGCGCGGCGTCCAGAAGCGCGGCGCGGACTGGCGCAGCTTCCGCGAGTTCGGCGGCGGCCGTGTGACGGACTGGGGCGCACACCACCTTGACATCGCGCATTGGGGTCTTGACATGGACAAGAGCGGGCCGGTCGAGATTGTCCCCGAGGGAGACAAGAACAATGCGGCGCTGACCTACAGCAACGGCATCACGGTTTACCACAAGGGCGGCTTCGGGTGCGAGTTCCACGGCGAGGACGGTCTGGTGCGCGTCAACCGCGGCAAGTTCACGTTCCAGCTGGGCGACGAGAAGGTCGCGTGGTTTGCGGACGATAAGGATAAGGAGACGACCTCTTGCGAGGCGCAGGTGCTGAAGGCGGAGAAGGCGTACCTCGCCGATGCGAAGATCAAGCTGTACAACAGCAAGAACCACCTGACCGACTTTCTGGAATGTGTGCGCTCACGCAAGCAGCCCTGCACGAACGCGGAGACGGGCGGCCGCACGGCGATTGCCTGCAACCTGCTCAATCAGGCGTACTACAACAGGACGAAGATTGTCTGGGATCCGAAAGCGCTGACACTCGGCGGCGGCGGCAACCCGAAATGGCTGACGCGCGATTACCGCGCCCCGTTCAGCCTGTCGAGTGTCCTGTAAAATGCAAGGTGGTGCGGGCATTCCTGCCCGCAAAAGAAAAAATCACGGGAGGAATTCCTTGTAAGGGGTACATACAGCCCGTGCCACTTTGGAATCAGCCGTCTCTTTGCACATAAAGAGGTGCGAGCAAATTCACAACAAGTCTATTAAAAAACGCTTGTCTCAGCATCCCGGCGAGCGCTAAACCCCAGAGCGCATTTCACTTGGATATTGATTATTCCCTGTTGGATATTGGATATTCCGCAAGACCTACGGAGACGGATAATCATCCGTCTCTACCCCTCCCTGCTCCTTTGCGTCTCTGCGCGAGACAATCCCGAGGCACACCCCACTTGGACATTGGATATTCCCTGTTGGATATTGGATATTCCGCAAGACCTACGGAGACGGATAATCATCCGTCTCTACCCCCCTGCGCCTTTGCGTCTCTGCGCGAGACAATCCCGAGGCACACCCCACTTGGACATTGGATATTCCCTGTTGGACATTGGATATTCCGCAAGACCTACGGAGACGGATAATCATCCGTCTCTACCCCTCCCTGCTCCTTTGCTTCTCTGCGCGAGACAATCCCGAGGCACACCCCACTTGGACATTGGATATTCCCTGTTGGATATTGGATATTCTCACAAGACCTACGGAGACGGATAATCATCCGTCTCTACCCCTCCCTGCTCCTTTGCCTCTCTGCGCGAGACAATCCCGAGGCACACCCCACTTGGACATTGGATATTCCCTGTTGGATATTGGATATTCTCACAGGGCTTTCAGCTTGACGTTCTTGAACCAGACGCGGCTGCGGTGGTCTTGCAGCTGGATATGCCCGGCCTCGGCCTCGCCCCAGCCCTTATACTTCTTGAAATTGCTCGTCGCCACGGCGGCGCGGTAGGCCTCGGAGCCGCGCTCGTATGTCAGCACGTTCTTGCCGTTCAGCCAGTGCTCGACGCGCTTGCCTTTGCACACGAGCATGAGCGTGTTCCACTCCCCGGCGGGCTTGAGCTCCGCTTCCGCGCCCGGCGCGGGGAACACGCTGTAGAGCGCGCCGACCTTCTTTACCCCGTCGGCGTCCGGCGCCATGTCGGGGTGGTCGTGGTCCAGCAGCTGGAACTCGGGCGCGGTGCCGCCGTTCACGTCGGGGTCGATGAAATACTTGACGCCGCTGTTCGCGCGCTTGGTGAGCTTGAAGTCGGTGACAAAGATGAAGTCCGAATAGGTGGCGGTCGTGATGATGTCCCCGCCGCCGCCGCCGGGGATGACCGACAGCTCGCCGTCCTTGATCTCCCAGCCTTTCTCAGGGAAGTCCGGTCCCTTCATGCTCCGCCAGCCCTCGGTCGTCGCGCCGTCCCAGAGCAGCTTCCAGCCCTCCGCCTTCTCCTTGTCCGTCAGCGTGTTTTCCGCGCCGAACGCCACCGCCGCCGCCAGCAGCGCACCCGTTATCACCGTTACCTGTTTCATGAGAATACCTTTCTGTAAATCCAATGATAATAACACCCCGCCCGCCCGAAGTCAATAGGCTTCCGTCACCATGCGCGGCTCTGCGAGATGCCTTCGCCCTACCTTGCGGATCATTCCATCTACGCCGCTATTCTTTCTCGGTCTTGTGCTTCTGCATCAGGTCCAAGAATTTCTCGAGTTTGGCAAGCGAGGTGACGTAGGACGGGATGGCGTATTTCTCTTGGATGGCATCCCAAATGCGCGCGGACGCATCCATCGGGAGCGGGAAGCGGATAACGCCTTTGTTTTTCTCGAAGTCCTTGATGAACGCGGCGATCAGGACGCGGATGCACGCGGAAAACGGCAACCCCGTGACGCTTGAGATTTCACTCAGGCGCTCACGCTCATATTCGTCTAGCCGTATATGCGTCGCATCTCCTTTTTTCATACGGGGTCAATAATAGCATACGGGGAAAAAAGAATTTACACAAAAAACGTAGCACAATGTGTTACAATATAAACACAACACCTCCGTTGACAATTGAAAAAATATTTGTGGTGCATTGAGTTGCTTTTTTCGTTACACATTGCACTACATATGACAAAATGGTGACATCTTTTTCAATTGGAGAAAAAGGTTGAATGGTTATCAATTAACAAGGTTAAGAAAGGTTTCTGCGATGAATATGAAAAGTATATTGGCGACAGGTGTTTTGCTTGTCTTAACATCAGCCTTTTCCGGCTGTGGCGATGGTGGCAGAAAATCTGCATTGGTTGGTCGATGGGAGTTAAGTAAGGGGGATGCAAGAGGTAATCCTGAAAACATGGAACTTCTCAATGATGGAACTGGAATCGTTGATGAGGTGGGTTTTACATGGAAGACCGAAAATGGTCGTTTTTATATAACTAGTTCCTTAATAGCCAAATCATGGTATTACACAGTACAAGGTTCAACACTTTTACTTACTGATGACGGTACGCAACCTTTAGAGTATAAGAAAAAAAATCAAAGAAGTAAGTCTGCCGATACAACCATGACGAAAGAACCTCACGGCGATGGTTTCAAAAATGTATATCGGGATGCCAGAGGCAATATAGTACAAGAATCCCATTTTAGCGCCGATGGTGAACCATGCCTAACAGAAGATGGCTATGCAACAGTAAAGATGAAATATGATAACAATGGTTACCGGATACAAATGTCTGCTTTTGATATTAGTGGTAAGCCGTGCCTAACAAAAGAGGGCATTGCAACAGTAAAGATGGAATATGACAACAATGGTCGTCAGATACAAGCGTCTGTTTTTGGTATTAATGGTAAGCCGTGCCTAACAAAAGACGGCTTTGCAACAGCAAAGATGCAATATAATGCCAACGGCTATTATGAAAAAACATCCTATTTCGGGATTGATGGTAAACTAATACGTGAAGAGTCTGGAGGAAGCGTAATGGCGGGCGAACACCATCCGCCCCCCTCCCCCTCTTATCCACGATAACCTTTACTCCTCCGTGACCACACGGAAGCCGACGTCGAACACGCGTTGCCAAGGTGGGTAGGCGACGCAGGAGCGGGGGGTGAGCTTGACGGGGTGAGTGGCGAGGAGCCGTCCTTGCCGCGAAGGGCGAAGCCCTTCCGTATCATAGCGTAGGGCAACGCCCTACGTCAGGGCGGAAGAAAAATCTCAAGGCTGTAGGCCTTGCATCACGGGTAGCGCACGGCGTCCTCACCGTGCTTCTCTTGTGCATGGCGGGGACGCCATGCGTTACCGATGCAAGGCTTACAGCCTTGATGACGTCACATTGCCTATACGTAGGGCGTTGCCCTACGCTATGATACGGAAGGGCTTCGCCCTTCGTAACACAAGCGGGACGTTGTGGACGGGGGATCGCCCAAAGAGGTAGCGCATGGCGTCCTCGCCGTGCGCCATGACAAGCGTAGAGACGGATGATTATCCGTCTCCACGTGCCATTGCCTTCGGGCGACGGGTAATCATCCGCCTCCTCCCCCCCCCCCCCGAAATGTGATTAATTTCGACAAATTTTTGAATGATTTTTTTGTTATATTTCTTCTACAAATTGTGATTATGTCTTATATTCTCACTAATAGACATGATCGTCTGCCTCATTTTTGCTGTACAACTTACTAGACCAAGTTCCTTATGAGCGTCGAATAGCTTGTCTAAATGTTTCTGTCAGTGGCTGTACCATAAGTAAGTTCCCTCTTAGTAAGCTGTGGTAGCACTGAATGGTCCAAGGATTTAAATTTATTGGAACGATTTACAGATACAAGTAGCATCAGACTATAATTTCACAAATTGGAATTGTTTGGACATATGAAGCTCTCTTGTCTTTGTAGCACCCTCAGCTAGAGTACCAAGCTGTAGCGTGGGTACACCCGATACACTGCTTTTAGTGCTGTCCGCATTTCGATGGAATATGAAAAATGTTTGTTTTTTTACAATGACTGATACGTCTCTTAATGTCATATTTCGGTTAAAATGAACGACTAAATAATAGCCTATTGCGAATAAAATAAATAGAAATATATAGTTTTGTATTTTTTTGTACTTGACTGAAAATTTGTGAAGGGCTGCTTGTTATGATGGTCGAAGATTTTACGTTTATTGTAATAAATGCTGATAGTATCAGAGCTAAAGGGATTGGCAATGATAGGTGAATTCACACGACAAGAACTGTATGTTGTGCATACAGTCTGGTTCTGGTAATTAAATGTATTCAGAAGTTTAATCTGAAGACGAAATCTATTGATTCAAAATTTTTATATTTTTATGACCGTGCATCTCGTTATAACTTCTGGTAGGTGACCAACTTGACGCACAGTTCTTTTATATAATACCTTTATTTCAATCCTCTACATGTTTCGAGCAAACACGTGCTCATCATCAGGAGGTCAATTGTATTAATACAACATCTGGTATAGTCACTCTCTGTAAGTGGCCGTCCGGTACGGAAGTCGAGCAATTCCTACTCGACCTACATACCGGACGGCCAC
>Ga0082212_10008388_pt1 | contig 13504 bp, 10 predicted proteins | sample TergutNt197P3_FD_71548 | JGI IMG/M metagenome (GOLD analysis project Ga0082212, IMG submission 71548) | Neocapritermes taracua P3 segment gut microbial communities from Petit-Saut dam, French Guiana - Nt197 P3 | ecosystem: Host-associated > Arthropoda: Insects > Digestive system > Gut ... | reverse complement strand
GGCTGAACCCGCTGAAAAGGGCGAAAAATTCACGCGCATGATGTCGCGGGTCATAAAAAACAAAAAATACATGAAATTTATATTATTTATGACGCTCTGGCAGTTTTCAGTCAATTTATCGGGACCGTTTTATTTAGTATATCTGCGGAACATCGTAGTTTTAAGCAATACGCTTATTACTGTTTTAATACAGATTCTGCCGAGCGTGTGTTCTATAATTATAGTCAGGCGGTGGGGCAGGGCAATAGATTTGCACGGCAACAAAACCGTTATGCAGGTAACTAACGGCATATTATCTTTCGCGCCGTTTCTGTGGATATTTATTCCGGCTAATACAATAGCGGTATTTATGGTCGCGTTAATCTCGCTTATGCAGGGCTGTTTGATTTCCGGATTCGAAATAGGTTCGAATAATATCATGCTCGGCCACGCGCCGCAGTCAAACCGTTCAATGTATATAGCGGTATATTTTATGGCGACGTCAATGCTCGGCGTGGGACTTGCAAACGCGACGGGGGGCTGGCTTCTCGACAACGTGTTTTCAATATTCGAGAACATGAATCTTGTAATACTCGGCGTAAAAATGACGAGATATAACTATATTTTCGCGTTAACCGCAATTCTGAGATTCGCCGTGATATATATTGCGCTGCCGCGCTTGATTCAGGAAGAAAACAACACGCCCGTGCGCGAGGTTCTGCGCGGTTTTTCTAAATCAATTCGCTCCGTTTTACACAAACGATAACGCGATTTATATCGCTATCCCTCAAAAAGATTTTCCTGCTTAATTCTTTTGAAAGCGTAAGCGAATTTATTTCCGTTGTTTCGCTCTGCGTTTCAAAATAAATCTTGTTCTCGTCCGAAAGTTTATAAACAACCGGAGTTTGACAAAGCGTATAAGCAAGCGTATCTTTTTCGAGCGCCATTTCACGCGGCTGTTTATCCAACCCAAAATATACGAACTTCGCGGGCTGAACTAAAAATTCCGACAATCTAAGCAATGCGGGGACGAAAGAAATTTCGCCATTATTGACTGAAATGCCCAGTTCAAGCCGCCTTGTTAAAATTTCTTCTTTGACTTGTCCGGTCATACCCGGCTGCTGTGCGCCTTGCAGATACGCAGTGTGCGAATACGGGTCGAGCGGGAACGCTCCCCAGATTTTCGGCTCTTTATTAAATCCCAACGCCTGACGCAAGCGGTAATATGCGTCTTTTAATTCTTTTTTGCATGTATCGGCTTTAAAGAAACTCTCGCAAACGCTCAATATAAATTTCGCGTTCTGATGCCAGTATATACAGCCTATGCCCTCGAATTTATACATAATTCCCGAACGTCCGGTAAACTCGCTGTGCTTGAACATTTCTTCATAACATTCGCTGAGGTTGATATATTCTATGTCGACTAAATCTTTGTAAAGTTCGTCTTTTTTCAATTCGTCCAATGCTGTAACAAGGTCATGTAACTGCACGATATTCGCGTTTAATCTGACGTTGCCGTCCGCGTCTTTTATAACCAACGCAGTATTGTTATTTTTAAGCAGAGCGTTAATAAGCGGCGAACCGTCCGCAATATCTTTGGTTATGATATTTTTTTCCATGAAAGTTTTAAGTTTTTTCAGCGGGTAGAGATAGAACGTGTCCTGTTCTTTACTGTATAAACTGCTTTTCTCCATCGTTTCGATAAGCGACGCAAGCTCGTCGGGTAAAAGCTTGCCGCTTCCCGCGACGGCGGTTTGCCCCTCGAGCATGGGGACCATAGGGGAGATTGTCAGCGAATTTTCAGCGTTGTTAAGTCTTAAAATATTATAAGCGTTATAAAATCCGTTTAGCTTATTCTCGTCTATCGTTGCGTCAATATATTTTAACGCTATGTCAAATAATTTCACGAACGAATCATAATTAACTGCGGTTTTGCCGCTGAATCCCGCGTTATAAATTTTGTCCCTGTATTCGCTGAAATTATAACCCAGTTTATCAAGTATTTCTTTTTTTGTCTTATCTGATTTTACAGAATCCGCGTACTTTTCAAAAATGTTCGCAATGTTTTCGCTGAACGCAACAACTTCGTTTGAAATTTGAGCAGTTTTGCCCGCATAGTTTGACAACAGCTTTTTGCAGAATAACAAATGCCTGCGTAACTGATAAACAGTCGCCATTGACAAGCCGTTGCCGACGATTGCGTTATTAGCGTCGTTCCATTCGGGTCTTTGCGTGTTCATCCATATCCCGCCGCCTACGACAAGATTTGATAACTTGGCTAAAATCGGCACGATAAGTTTTTCTATAAACGAAACATGATAAACAACCCCGTCTTTGAAAATTAATTTTTTGTCAGAACCTGATTCTCTCGCGTCTTTTAAAATCGAATCGTGCAATCCGTAATCAAAAGCTATAGTATATTTGCTGTTTTCTAAGATACTGTCGTAATTTTTTATGCGGTACGGAATATTCGCGTAACTGAAAGTATCGTTATCAAATAATTTATCAAACGCTTCGGGATTATGCGCGTATAACGCCTCTAAAAGTTTTGTCAGATAAACTATCTGGTGGTCGCCCCAGTAACCCATGCCGCTGAAAGTATTATGCGGTTCGGGGACTTCCCAGTCGATTCCCTCCGTAGCGAGCCTGTACGGATTGAACCCGTCTGCTGTTGAAGCGTTGACGAATTTCGCGATTATATTGTCGAGGTATTCGGGGAAGCTCAGGCACATAGATTCCCAGTTCTGGAAAATATCGCGCCAGTTCCCCTGATAATGATAAAGCTTTTTCCCGTCCGCGTTTTTTAAATTAATCTGAAACCAGTTCCACGGTCTCGACGGGTCGCCGTGCCGTCTTGAGAAACAAACCGGAAGAAATTCCATACATATGCGTATTATATCAGCATTGCCTGTTTTATACGCGCACTCTTTCAGACAGATAATAGTCTGTTCGGGACAATTTTTGACTTTCTCGAAAAACTCTTTGTTATTTTCAAGCAGCGGAGCGTTACGCATTTTCACGAATTTTATCAACTCGTCATAATCGAAAGAATAACCGTCGTCAAAAATTCCCCCGCGCATGTTATTATATAAAACGTTGACAAAATGATGTTTTGAAGCGGCTGAATCATTTGTGCACTGCATGCCGTCCGCCGAAGCGACGTTTAATTGCAGCTGCCGCGTACAATCAATTATATCAGCTTTGATTTCGCCGAGAATAATATTTTTATCTTTGCGTATTTTATTTTGTAGTAAAGATACGGCGTTCTGGTCGAGGCAAACGTCCATAACCATGACCCATTCGGCGGATTGGTTTTGGTCAAGCGAAAATTTTTGTTCTGTAAAATAAGCGCATTTTCTGCCCAAAGATAAAGTCTCGGATTCTAAATCTTCACCCGCGCAGAATTTTTTCATTTGCCCGTCGGATAAAACGACAACGCCGTTTTCGGGCAAAATACTCCAGACGACATTTGAGCGCAGGACTTCTATTGCCTGCGGAATATCAACGATTTTATTAGTCAAAGAATAAATCGCGATTCTTGTTTCGCTGTCGATTTCGGCGTGTTTGTAAGCGTCGGCTAAACAACCGGGCAATCCGCCGTCTATACCGTATGGCATAATATTACGCACTCCGTCAAAAACCGAAATTTCTCTTTGCGCGTTTGATAAATTCGTAATACATGAAGTTCTTACAATCCCGAACTTTTCACTGTTTTCCCATTTGTATCTGAAACTGATATTTAAAGTATGATTTATTTCTTCGTACACAAGAGCGTTGCCCCAGATATTTTTATATAAATTCCGCGTGAACTTATATGGATTAACTATAGATTTGTCAAAAGGCTCCCAAAGTTGTATGTTATTATTTTCTGTTATTCTTACAACCGTTTTCGGACCCGTGTAAGCGTCGGTATGTATTTTGTCGTCAGTTTCATACGGGAAAATTGCGCGGCTCGCGTCTTTTCGTCCCGCAGTCAGAGAACCGTTTGACGACATAAACATCCAAATATCTGAATTACTCGCGATATTGATAAAAAACGGAGGCATATCCTGTACATTTGATATTTTATAAAATTCGTCGTTGTCAAACAATTCGAAACTGCCTGTTATTTCTTTTGAATTATTCATTATTTGTATCTCCCTTTAAAAATTTTATTATTATTTATCATGATACACTATGCGGGCAATTTTGTCAATATAGGGGAAATTTATTTGATAATTTTTAATTTCTTATTGACATATTTTATTTTCTATGCTATTATAATAATATAAACTGAGCAGGCGATAAACTTTGTATAAGTTTGTGGGGCTGGGTTGCGGTAATCGTGACAACAGATAACATCTGTGGGACAGTAGAATCGAACGGAGTTCGATTAATGTTCTATAGGTGTATTTTTTTATGCCGGAACATATATATATTTAAATATATGGAGGTAATATGCAATGACAAACAATTATTCAGGTTTGACTTCAAATGAAGCGAAGTCGCTTCAATTAAAGTTCGGCAAAAACGAATTGTCCCCGAAAAAGAAAGAAAGTTTTGTTAAAAAGATATTTCACACAATAACCGAGCCGATGTTTTTACTGCTCATAATTGCCGCGATAATATATTTTATTCTCGGCGAACCGGTTGACGCTTTGATAATGCTTGTATTTGTCGTCGGTATGATAGGAATAAACGTTGTGCAGGAATGGAAAACGGATAAAACTTTGAACGCACTCAAAGATTTATCCCCGCCTTTTGTAACTGTTATGCGCGACGGTGAAGAAATACAAATCGCAAGCTGTAATCTTGTCCCGGGCGATATTATGCTGATTCAGGAAGGCGCGAAAATCCCCGCCGACGGTTCAATAATCAAGTGCAATGATTTATGCGTTGACGAATCGTCGCTGACCGGAGAAGCCGAAGGCGTCTGGAAAACAGCTAATGATTATTGTTATGCCGGAACGCTTGTGATTCAGGGCTCGGCTGTTGTGCGCGTTGATAAAATCGGCGCGTCAACAGAATACGGAAAAATCGGGAAGTATGTCGTAGAAGCTCCGGAAGAAAAAACGCCGCTTCAAAAACAAACAGGCGTTATAGTCAAAACATGCGCGGGTATTGCGGCGGTTTTGTTTGTATTAGTAGTAGTTATAACATGGTTTAATCTTGACGACCATCTTTTCATAGACAGGTTAATCGAAAGCATACTTGCCGGAATAACGCTGTCTATGGCGATGATACCGGAAGAGTTTCCCGTTATTCTGGCTGTGTTTTTATCTATGGGAGCATGGAGATTAGCGAAAAAGAAATCGCTTGTACGTAAACTGCCCTCTGTTGAAACGCTTGGCGCGGTATCTGTTTTATGCGTTGACAAAACGGGAACGATTACTATGAATCAAATGACCGTTCAGGACGAATGGATTGCATGCGGAGACGAGGATAATTTAGTTGAAATCATGGGGCTTGCGTGCGAAACTGACGCTTACGACCCTATGGAAAAAGCTATGATTGCACACTGCGAAGAAAAGCACGGAATCACGAAAACGCATTTGTTCGGCGGCAAGCTTCTTGAAGAATACGCTTTTACGAACGAATTAAAAATGATGGGGCATATCTGGCGGCACGACGGCGAAATAATAATAGCGGCAAAAGGTTCGCCCGAACATATATTTACCGTTTGCAATTTAACAGACGAAGAAAAAATTTCGGCGGAAAATAAAGTGCAAGAGATGAGCGGACGCGGATTGCGCGTTATTGCGGTTGCCGAGGCTAAGCTATATGACGAAGCAGATATACCCGAGGATATAACGCACTGTTCGCTGACTTTATGCGGGTTAGTCGGACTTGCGGACCCTCCGAGAGAATCTGTAAAAGAAGATATTGCGATATGTAATAAAGCCGGAGTACGCACAATTATGATTACGGGAGATAACGGGATTACAGCCGCGGCAATCGCGGAAAGAATCGGCATGAAAAATAATAAAAATCAGGAAAATATAATCACGGGCGATATGCTTGAAGAAATGACAAACGAAGAACTGCGTGAAAAAGTAAAAACAGTCAGTATTTTTTCACGCGTTGTTCCCGAACATAAAATGCGTATTGTCAAAGCGTTGAAAAACAACGGCGAAATTGCCGCGATGACGGGCGACGGCGTAAACGACGCGCCCGCGCTTAAATACGCCGATATAGGCATAGCTATGGGCAAGCGCGGCAGCGAAGTGTCACGCGAAGCCGCCGACTTGATTCTTATGGACGACAATTTTTCAACGATAGTTGACACGGTAAAAGACGGGCGCAGGATTTACGATAATATCAGAAAAGCAGTAGGCTATGTGTTTACGATACATATTCCAATCGCTTTGACTTCGCTCCTCGCGCCAATGCTCACAAACAATCCCGCAAGCCTTATGCTGCTGCCCGTACACGTCGTACTGCTTGAATTAATTATCGACCCCACATGCTCTATTGTACTTGAACGCCAGCCCGCCGAAAAAGATATAATGGAACGGAAACCGCGCAATCCTAAAGAAAAACTGCTGAACGCAAAAACTCTGGCAAAAAGCGTTATACAGGGTTTGGTTATTTTCGCGGCTTCGTTCGGCGCGTATTATCTTACGTTAGCGTTAGAGTCGCCGCAAAATCCCGGAAACGCGCCTGCGGCGCGTTCTATGGGGATTGCCGTGATTATGCTTGCCAATTTATTTTTGGTGCAGGTGAACAGTTCTGATAAAGATTACGCGATTTCATCTGTTAAACGTTTGGCAAAAGACCGGGTAATGCAGGCGGTGAACATTTTTACTTTAATTGGTTTAGCTGTTATATTATATACGCCGGTCAATGATTTTTTAAAGCTCGCGCCGTTGTCTGCAATTCAAATTCTGACAGCGTTCGGATTGGCGGCGGCGTCCGTGCTGTGGTATGAAATTGTTAAGTTTGTGAAGAAAATTTAATCAATCAAAAAATATTTTTTCGCCATTTTCCCGAATATACCCCAGAAGCTTATTCTCTCGATTGATTCGGACGCTGTTATATTCACGGTTTTGACGATGTTTCCGTCAATCGTATAATTTATCGTGCCGATTTTTTGTCCTTTTTCAATCGGAGCGGCTACGGATTCAGAAATCTGGATTTGTTTTTCTATGTTCTTTTCTTTGCCTTTGTTTATTAAAAACGATTCGATTTCGTGCGAGGCTTTAACAAACTGGTTTACTCCGCCTGTAACTCTTACGGGGGCGATTTCTTCCTGCGGGATTTTATATACGGCGTAAGTCGCGAAACCGTAATCGAGCAGTTTTTTTGACCCCGCAAATCTCTCGTCCGACGACGGCGCGGCCATTACGACGGCGATTAAGTGCATACCGTTTCTCTCAGCCGAAGCTGACAGGCAATACTTCGCGATACCTGTCGAACCTGTTTTAAGTCCGGTTGCGCCCGAATAAAATCTGATAAGCCTGTTTGTGTTTGATATGCCGAACTCGCCGTTTCTCAGCGTGTCCATCCAGATTCTTGTATAATCAAATATTTTCTGATGTTTTAAAAGTTCCCGCGACATGATTGCTATATCTCTTGCTGAAGTTACGTGACCGTCTTCGTCAAGCCCCGTCGTGTTTTTAAAAACGCTGTTTTCCATGCCGAGTTCTTTTGCGCGTTCGTTCATTCGTGCGACAAAAGCGTCTACGCTTCCCATGAGATGCTCGGCGACTGCGACAGTCGCGTCGTTTCCCGAAGCTACGACAATAGCTTTGAGCATATCATGCAGAGACATTTCTTCGCCAGCTTCAAGATAAACCTGCGAACCGCCCATAGAGCTCGCGTATTCGCTCGTTATAACTTTATCGTCAAGAGAGATTCTGCCCTCGGCTATTCCCTCCATGATTAAAAGCAGGCTCATGATTTTTGTAACTGACGCGGGGGGCAGAGCCTTGTCGGCGTTCTGCTCGTATAAAATAATTCCCGTGGCGGCTTCCATTAAAATCGCGCCCTCGGCTTTTATACCGAGTTCGGGCTGAACGATTGTTATGCCCGGAGATTCTTTGACTTTTTCTTTGGTTTCCTCGAATACTTCCGAATCTTTACGGCACTCGCAGTTATCGCACTTGCCGCAGATTTCGTCGCTGTCAATACAAATGCAGTTTTCGCCGCACGCGCATATAAACGGAGTATCAGAAATATCTGACGCGCTTATATTAACGCAGGACAGAATTATAATACAGGCAATAAATAAACTTAATATTTTTACTTTTTTTAAATTTTTCATAAAAATCATCACACTCCCGTTACAAGAATATGATGATTTCTAAAAATTATTACACGTTCAAACAATATTATTAAAAATCCGATTTTTGCGTTACGCAGAAAAGCCTTAATATTAAATTATCAAAGAGCTACTTCGCGGCGCGAATTATGCGGTTCGCGCCTCGCCGCCGGCTTCCATGCAACGGGAGAAACCGTCCGCGAACATTTCAAATACGACCGTCCTCGTCACGGCTGTTCGCTTTACGCCCGCACCAATTTTTTTTGGTGTTAACGCTACGTTGTGCCTTACTTTCACGGACTCACGAGACTGTCCGCAGTCCTCTCAGTATTCTCTATTATATCACTTCTCCTATAAACATTCAATTACATTTATAATCATCTTTTTTTCTTTTTCGTTTTTTTATTCTCTCTAAATAATTGTAGTGCCCCGGCGCGTCCCCTACAATTTATATTCCGAACATTATATAAATTCTCTGCACAATCGCATTATTATAAATATATCATATCTAATACGACAACAGCATGTCATATTAAAGCCGAACGATTTGTTAAATTTCTAAATTATTTTTCGATATTTTCGCCGCAGTACGGGCAGAAACGCTTATCTTTATGATTTCCGGTTATTTCTTCGTCGTCTTCGTCCTCTTCGATAAACCCCGCTGAAATTATACCCGTGGGAATCGCGATAAGAGCTATGCTGAACAGCGAAAAAATCGTGCCCAGCACTTTACCCAGAGCCGTAACGGGATAAATATCGCCGTAGCCGATAGTCGAAAGGGTAGTAACCGCCCACCATAATCCCGAAAGGGCGTTTTCGAAAACCTCGGGCTGGGCGTCGTGCTCGACTGTGTACATTAATACGGACGCGACCGTCATCAGCGTAAAAATAATAAACGTCGAGATTAAAAGCTGCAGGGCTTTGCGTTTTAATACGTCCATTACGTGCGCCAGAGCGGTCACATAGTGATTTATTTTAATAAGCCTGAATATTCGCAAAATCCTGATAACCCTGAATATATCTATTTTTATGGGAAATATAAAATGCAGGTAAAAAGGAACGATGGACATAATATCTATAATCATCATTAACGTAAACGCATATTTCAGGCGCGCACTAAGGGGATTTTCCTCACTGTGAAGCAAATCCGCAGTCCAGATTCTCAGGATATATTCTACCGTAAAAATTATTATTGTAAAAATTTCGAGAACATGAAAAGAAAGCAGCACCTGCTCTTTTAAAGGCAGCGTTTCGATTATAGTGGTGAAAACGTCCGTGACGACAAGAAATATAATCGACCAACTGAAGATTATACTGGGAATATAATTTTTCCTGTGCCCGTGCAGAATCCTGTATACGCGATTTTTTATGCTCATGACCGTTGCAGCCTCCAAGACATTTTAATTATCTGATTATATAGAAAAATTGTGACTAAATATCATGATATATTTGTTAAAAACTACAGAATTATATTATTATTATATTAATTTTACCGGGGTGAAAACAAAATATGCTTGACGCAATAAAACAATGGGCGTTTACGCTCGTTATAACGGCTGTCGTCGGAAGCCTCGCGAACTCTCTTGCTATATCGGACAACGGCGGCATGAAAAAATATATAAAATTCGCGTGCGCGGCTGTTGCTCTCGCCGTTATTATAATGCCAATCAGGGGAATATTTAAAGAAATGCCGGAATTATTTAATTATAATGCAGACGAGTACGCAGAGTCCGGAATATATGATAATTCTTATGATTTCGACGCGCTTGCCATTTTAAAAATAAACGAATTGTTAAAAGACAGAATATATGATATAGTTTATGAAAAAACGGGAATAAAACCCGGCGATGTTTACATATATATAGGACAGAATAACAATTCTGAAATAAAAGTTGAAAAAATTATGATAGAAATGCGTGAAAATTCAGACAACGATAAAATAAAATTATATTTGGAACAGCTTTTTGATTGCGAAGTGATGATAACGGGGGACAAAATCAATGAATGACAAAGTTAAATCAAAATCAAACTTAAAAGAGCAAAACAAAAAGATATTTATAATTCTGGGGTTATTCGCGGGGATTATATTAATAATATTAAGTTTTTTTACCGCGGGAAATAAAAGCGGTACGGGAAGCTCCGGAAATAAAAATGATTTATCAGGCATAAACACAGAATCATATATAGCGGCGCAGGAAAGAAAGCTGTGCAGGATTTTAGAGAAAATAGACGGGGTTTCGGAACCGTTTGTCATGATAACGCTCGATTCGTCAAGCGAATATATATACGCGTCGAAGCAGAGCATAAAAGAAAGCAGTTCAAAAGACGGGGAGGTTATCCAGAGGGACGTTCAGAAGGACATAGTTTTTTACGAGGACGAAAAAAAAGCGAAATCGCCGGTATTAGTGAAAGAAATCCAGCCGAAGATAAAGGGGGCGGCGGTGGTCTGCAAGGGAATAGGCAGCGCAGATATGCAGCTTAAAATCATAAATCTCGTTTCAACCGTGCTTAATCTTCCGACGAATAAAGTCTATGTAATCAGCGCGGATTAAAATATATAAAAAAATAAAAACAAATAAAATAGGGAGTAAATAAAACATGAAAAAAGTATTGTCAGCGATAGGGAAAAAGAACATAATAATAATTTCGGGAATTTTACTTATAGGAATAGCTGTGTATTTAAACTTAACTTTAAATTTTGAAGACGACGCGAGGTCCGACGGATATTTACTCGACAACGACGGCTATTATTTTGACTATGATTACGACGGCGAAGACTCAAAAGTTTTCGGTCAGGCCGCGCTTGTCGATAATTTAAATTTTAATTCTGAAGATATGGGCTCGGGAATGGGCGAAGCCGGAATGAGCAATATTAATTCAGAGAACGACGTTATTGCCGAAGAAAATTATTTCGCGGTTGCGGCCGTGAGCAGGCAGAGGGCAAGGGACGAATCTATAGAACTGCGTTTGAATATAGTAAACAGCGCGGAATCTATGCCCGACATAAGAGATAAGGCGTTAAACGATATTAACAATATAGCCGCTGAAATCGAAAAAGAAGCAAACATAGAAATTCTTGTTAAAGCTAAGGGATTTGCAGACTGCGTTGCGGTCGTGAACGGTGAAAACGCCCATGTCATAGTAAAAACCGAGGGTCTTATGCCAAACGAAGTAGCTCAGATAAAAGAAATAGTGTACGAGCAGACGGGAATCAGCCCGGTCAATATAAAAATAATGGAGAAGAATTAGTCGGCCGCGCAAAATAAAAATTGATAAAAGCTATTGACATAACATCAAAATTACTGTAAAATAAAATACAGTGATTTTGATGTATTTTTGTTTAATAGAGGGCAGTGCATGAATATATACGACTATATTACTATAGGCGGAAAGAATTTAATAAAAGAATATATAAGCACGCGGCCTATGGACGAAAGAAAAACAATCTATAAAATACGCCACGAAATAATTTTAAACGGGCTGCCGGCTTTTCAAAAATTAAATACAAGACAGTTAAAAGGAAAATTATACGAGATTAAATACATCGGCAACAGAATAATGTATATTATAAAAGACGGCGACAACGTATATTTTTTACACGCCTGCGTAAAACAAAAAGGCAAAACGGAAAAATTTGAATTGGAAACCGCGATTGCCCGGGCAAAAGAATTAAACTTAAAAATATAAGGGAGGCTGAAAATATGCCGTTTATAAAAGTTGACCCGGTAACTGAAGCCGTTGAACTTCAGGAAATGTTTAAAAATGACGCGGAAGCTAAAAAAATGTTCCGTCAATATGAAATAGCGCACAGGGAAAACTCGAAAATAAAAAAAATAACACAGGAAGAATTAGAATTACGCAACAGGCTTGTTGAAATGCGCAAACTTAAAAATATCACTCAAAAAGATTTGCAAACCCGCACAGGTATGACCCAACAGGCAATTTCACGGTTTGAAATGGGGAACGGAGTAAGTTTTAAAACGATTTTGAAATATGCCGAAGGCATTGACTGTAAATTGATTCCTCAGAACAAATAAGAGTTGAACAGAAAGGGATAGAAATATAAAATGAATAGCAGTAAAAAAATCTTGCGCGTTTTTTTGTTTTTTATAATATTTATACCCGCGTATTTTGCCGTGTATAATATATATGTTATTTCTTCGGATAAATTTACGGTCGAGAATATAACCAGAATTGAGATTTTGGGCATGGACGGCGAGGTCTGCGGCGAATATACGAGCGGCGACGATATAAAAATTTATATAAGAACATTGGACAACGCCACGCAGATTCCCGAGGCTAACAGGCAGATTGAATACGAACAGCCTCTTATACTCACGTTTTTTAAAGGCGAAAAACAGTTCTCTTACGGCATGTATATGTCGGACAACCCGAATAACTGTATTATAAAAACCTCAGAGGGCGAATTTCTCCACATGAATGAAAAAGACGCCGAGAGAATCCTGAATACCCCTATGGCCGACGTGATTTATAAAAATAATAAAATACCCGCGGCAAGCTTAATATATCAGGGTGAAGACCCTATAGGCATTTATCCGAGCGGCGGGGATTGGAACCTGAAAAAACCGGACGGTAAATTTCACCCGTCAACGGTCGCGAATATTATTACGCAGTCAAACAAAGCAAAAGCTTTTCAGAACAGGCCGTTTGACATAAGATTTAATATCGAGCCCGACGTGCTTTATATTGATGTAAAAGACGGCAAAGAAATAATTTTCAGCGACGCATACGGCAATTTTCTCGAGAATTTCTCGTATGACGCGATAAGCGATTTGCAGTATGCTTTAACTGCCGAATGGTGGGAAAACGACGCAAATGATTATTACGGCAACGCAAGCTATATCATAGACGTGAGATATTACGTCCCCGCGAAATTCGAAATATCGCATACGGAAGCTGAACCGGGGGATATAGTCGCAATCACGGCTTATAACATGAGCGAGGAAGAAAGCCTGATTCTTACGACTGATATAGGCTATGAAACTAAATTTGTGTCTGTAGGGGCGAACAGGGTCGCGCTTATACCGATAAGCCCCGATTTTGTAGGCAAAACTTTTAGTTTAACTTTAACAAGCGACGTAAACGAACCCATAGATTATTATTTAAAAATAAACGAAAAAGAAATAAATTTTTTATTTCTCTCATTCGACAGCGTATATTCTATGTGTTATTCTTCCGCCTGTTGTAGTTTCTGTACGTAAACTGCGTGAATTTTTTGTTTTCTTTTTTCTACGGAGGGTTTTGCAAAAGCTTGTCTTCTACGGA
>Ga0082212_10008387_pt1 | contig 13505 bp, 9 predicted proteins | sample TergutNt197P3_FD_71548 | JGI IMG/M metagenome (GOLD analysis project Ga0082212, IMG submission 71548) | Neocapritermes taracua P3 segment gut microbial communities from Petit-Saut dam, French Guiana - Nt197 P3 | ecosystem: Host-associated > Arthropoda: Insects > Digestive system > Gut ... | reverse complement strand
TCAGTCCGCAGGGTACGTCGACGCGCGCCGAGGCCGCGAAAGTGATTCGGGTTTATATCGAAGCGGTCTTAAAATAATCCAGGTAACCACTGAGTAAATAAACTCTGTTGTCTTCCTGACCAATGCCTCTTGCGGAGGCAGCGTGAAGGATCTTTTACCTTGAGTAGCAGTGTTCGAAGCCGGGGGCCGCAATTTACGGTTCCCGGCTTTCCGCGTACTGTTACAGATCGACGGTTATCTGTACATAAGATTATTTTTTTGTTGCGGAGTATCCTGCTTTACTGATATAATATCAAAAAAGAATTTAATTGGAGCTGAAGTATTATGAGATTCATTTCCCCGGCGGAGGAAGACGCGAAAATCAATAAGAGCCGCAACTATTCATGGGAAACGCCTCCGGAACCGATCCCGGAGGATGAGATAGCCGAAACCGTTGAAGCAGAAGTCGTGATCGTCGGCGGCGGCATCTCGGGGCTTGCCGGCGGCGCGCGCTGCGCCCAACTGGGGCGTAAAGTCGTCATACTTGAAAAAACCGGCGGTCTTGTCGCGCACGGAGCGCATATAGCGACGGTCGGCTCTTACCTGCAGCGCGAGAACGGAGTCCATATCGACAAACAGCAGTTCGCCAGAGACTGGATGCGGATCAGCGGCAGCCGCGTCAACGAGGAGTTGCTGTGGATATACATAAACCGCAGCGAAGAAGCCTTCGACTGGCTGCTCGAAATGGGCGGCGAGCATATCAAGCCGGTAATGTTCGGCGGTTATTACCGCGGTCCGGATTTCACTGAATATCCCGGAACACATTTCATAGTCAGGACGGAAAACAGCAAATATCGTATGTTTGGCGCGTTGCTGATGTGCGAGGTTTTACAGGATACGATACTGTCGAATGGCGGGCAAATCTTCCGAAAGACCCGGGCCTTGCAACTGGAGAAGAACAGCGAAGGGCGCGTCGTCTCAGTTATTGCTGAAGGTGAAGACGGCAAGTATCGAAGATACGCCGGTACGCGCGCCGTCGTGCTCGCCACCGGGGATATAGGCGGCGACCGCGACATGCTCGAACGTTTCTGTCCGATCGGGATGATACCGAATCACAGCGGTTATTTCCCCGAGGGGAGCAACACCGGCGACGGCCACAAGATGGGTCTCTGGGCCGGCGGGGAGTTTGAGCCGGGACCGTGGGCCGCTTCACTGCATCTGATCGCATACGCGTGGTATTGCTTTCTCTTCCTTCATGTCAATCGCGAGGGCGACAGGTATATGAACGAGGACACATGGGTCCAGGCAAAATCCATCCGGACACTGATGCAGAAGGACGGCGACTGGGCTTTGTCGGTTTTCGACGCGAACTGGATCGATGACATTATTAAGTACTCGCCTGTTTCAGGCGGGCAGTTCACGGACTATATGACGCATGAGTTTGGAAAGCCCTGGGAATTTTACGCGGAAACCGTCAGGGGCGAAATCGAAAAGTATATCGAGGGCGGATTGTGTTTCAGAGCGGATACGCTCGAGGAACTTGCCGGAAAAGCGGGGGTCCCTGAGGACAACTTCATAAAGTCGGTAGCGCGTTATAACGAGCATTGCGAGAATGGTTTCGACGCTGATTTCGGCAAGCGCGCGGAGCTGCTGACAAAGATTGAAAAGCCTCCGTTCTACGCGCTGAAGTTCGGCCCGTCGATGCTGAATGTTTTCGGAGGGTTGCTGACGGATACGAAACTGCGGGTCCTCGACAGGGAACGCAGGCCTGTCCCCGGCCTGTACGCGACCGGGATGATTGCCGGAGGTCTGTACGGAGTCGACTATCCTCTGCTTTTCAGCGGCAACAGTCACGGGCGGTGCATGACGTGGGGCCTTGTGCTTGGAGACAGCCTCGCTTCCGAAGTTTGAAGTTTGGAGTTTACATTTTACATTGTACATTTTACATTTTTTAGGGTGGTGCTTTTATGCCTGATCTTGCCGGAGCTAACGGACTCAGGGAAAACTTTAAAGTCGTCGGTACTCCGAATCTGCCCGGGAAGCTTTCTTACGCGCTGGCTTCCGGAGTTGCGAAATTCGGTATCGACTATGTGTTGCCGGGAATGCTGCACGCGAAATTCCTGCGCAGCCCTTACGCGAACGCCAAGGTGCTGAGCGTCGACGCCTCGCGGGCGAAAGCGATACCCGGGGTCGCGGATATCGTCACCTGGGAAGACGACGACCTCAAAGGCCTGCACACCCACGGCGAGGTCTTCGGCCCGCCGGCGCCTCTTCTTGATAACATCGCCGACCGTGCGGGCGTTGAAGTCGCCGTGATAGTCGTCGCAGAAACCGAGGAAATCTGCGAAGAAGCCTTGCGCGCCCTGGACGTCGAATGGGAGGTATACCCGCACGTAGTCGATCTGCTCGACGGCAGGCGCGAGGACGCGCCGGTCATCCGTCCGGGCGAGAACGCGCAGCCGACATTCGGCCGCCGTCCCATAGACGAGGACACCCCTCCCAAGAGGGGCAATGTTTATTCCGCTTATATGACTTCCGGAGATATTGAGTCCGGTTTCAGCGAGGCCGACCATATCGCGGAGTACAGTCTCTATACTCCGGCGTTCGCCTCGCATATGCCCAACCCGTCCGGCTCCGTGGCGTGGTGGTCCGGCGACCCGTACCAGGGCGAGGGCGCCAACCTGCATATAGAGGGCGCAGTCAGGGAAAAATACGCTATAAGCGCGACCTACGGGGTCAGCGATGAGAAAACGATCCAGGAAGGGTTGTTCATGGGCGGTAAATACTGCGACTGGGGCCTTCGCAAGTCGCAGGAAATAACGCCGCTGCTCGCAAAGCGCACGGGCAGGCCGGTTCGTTGTATCAACACACGCGAGGACACTTTCGATTTTCTTATGAACGAGCGCTATCTCAATATGAAAGTCGGATTTAATAACGACGGGTCGATCACCGCCGTCGACGATTTCTCAATAGCCGACAACGGGTCGCGCGCAAGCTCCGCCTTCGGCAACGTCGGCGATCTTGTGCAGGGTCCGTATAACACGCTGCGCTGCAAAAATGTCCGCCAGCGCATGGAAATCGTCGACTCGAACCGGGGCGTCATGTACGTCTCCGGTCAGCACTGTCCCTTTAACTGGGATACGATAACAATGGCGATACATATTATAGCCGAAAAGCTTGATATGGATCCGATCGACGTCGCGAGGCTTAACCTGCACGGGCCTTCTTCACAGGACGATATAAATCCCGTTCCGAGTTTCGACAGGTGCATTGAAGCCGGCAGGAAACTCATGGACTGGGAGTGGCACAAGTCCGGAGCTAAAACACTTCCTGACGGGCGCATGCACGGCATGAGTTTTCGTTATCAGATGTGCCCCCGGCATTCCGGAACCGTATATAAGTGCAAACTTGAGTTCAGGGACGGCGTCGTCCACATGCCAACTCAGGGGCCGCTGTTCGGCGCGTATGTCGTCGAGGTAAACGCGATGGTCGTCGCGGAGGAAATCGGGCTGAAGTATGAGGACGTGAGTATAGACTACGACTACCGCGAACCGTTCAGGGCTTTCGGCGGCGGTTCGGACGGCACTACGGCTTCCGCCTGGGTAATGAAGGAATGCGCGAACAAGCTGCGGCGTCAGATACTCGAGGCGGCAATAGAATATGCCGAGAACCCCCCGTCTCCGTTCAGGTTCGGCCCTCCTCCCCCGCCGCCCGGTCCCTTTGCCGGCCTGACGCCTGACGATCTCGACATCGTCGACGGAAGGGTTATTATAAAGGCGGAGCCGGATAAAGGTGTGCCGCTCGCGCAGGCGACGGAGGAAAATCTCTTCGCGACGCACACGGGCCGTCCGCCGCTGTCAGTCTGGTCGGTCGGCGAAATGGGAAAGATACTCGACGTCATGAATACTGCGTACTGTGAGGTCGCGGTCGATACCGAAACAGGCGAAGTCGAGGTGCTGCGCTTCGGCGCGGTGGCGGACCCGGGTCTCGTGCTCCGCCCGACGTCGCTTGAGAGCCAGATAGATCAGGTCATGTATTTCAGCCAGGGCTGCCAGTTGCTGGAGGATTTCATCTACGACAAGCGCACCGGCGTATTGCTGAACAACAACATGATAGAATACAAAAAGCCCGGCATCCTCGACGCCGCGCCTGTTGACCGCTTTTTCGTAGAATCGCGCGCCAGCGACGGCGCGTACGGGGCGAGCGGGATCAGTCATTCGATGGCGAACACCCATCTGGTCATCATAGCGATACACAACGCAACAGGCGTCTGGGTCGACCCTCCCGCGACGCCCGATAAGGTACTCAAAGCTCTTGGAGAGATAAGTTCTTAGTTCTCAAATACGAATAAAAAATCACAATACCCGCGTCATTCCAGGCTCTCAAGGAATCCATGGATTCCCCGGGATCCCTCCGGATAGCGCACCCTAAAATTAAAAAACCTCACAATGAGGTTTTTTAATTTTAGGTCGTTGCGCTCCCGACAGTTCCGGTATAGACGTACCCTTTCCGCTCAGGAACGCCCTCTTCCTTTGAAAAGTGAAAGGCTTCGCTTTCCTCCGCGATATGGCAAAGGGCGATCCCCATGTCGATACAATGCAGCCTGTTATATATGAACCCCAGTAAAGGATTCGCTTTTTTACGATGGCAATGAATTTTCCCGCTTTCGGCTATAAAGTACCAGTTTTGCGCGTTCACGGCGCTGGGCGCGAGTCTTGCCGCTTCCAGACGCGCGTCTGCGCCTTCCCCGATCTCCTCCGGCGATTTGCGTTTGAACTCTGAAAGCTCGCGGTGCAGCGGTTCGTCAGGTTTCCCAAAAGACATGCAAATCACGAACGGCAGCGCTGATTCTTCCCGTTCCCCGGGCTTAGCGGCGCCCAGCCAGCAGGCGCCAATTCCGGATGAGGAAAAGAACAGATCCAACTGTTGCCCGATAAACCCGATGTTCTCATACGCTCCTTCTTTTTCTTCGCTTCCGAAAATCAAGTAATGCGGAGCTTTTACGTTGAATATCCCTTTGGTCTTGTTCACGATTTCAACGCTGTATCGTATATCAGGATAGAGCGGCTTAACTTTCCCGATCTGCGCCCGTACATTTTCCAGCACCGCGTCGTCTAAAGGCGTCATGTCATACTTTCTTATGGATTTACGTTTGCGTATTACCTCGTTCGTCATCTTAATGACCTCCTGAATTGCTACATATGCTTTACACTTTACATTATTTGCAGGTCCCGCGCACTACCCCAGCGAAAATGACGCATTGTTATCGGACGGGTAGAGATCCACCCATAGCCCATCCAGAACATACTTCTGCATGCTGTATATGAAGCGCCCCCACAGGCTGAGCCGGCTTTTATCAAAGTCCGGGCGGAGCGCGGGGTTCTCGTCGCCTGAGTAGTGAGCCGCGAACGCATCGCCAACGGCGTCCGCGATGTAATCAGCATTATCTCCGGAAACCTTATACTCATTCAAAGTGAGAACAGCCTCACTTACCACCGTTGCCTTGACAAACGCGTCCGCGTTATCCGCAAAATCCGTGCCGGGACGCAGTTTGTCCACTATAGTTACGCTCTCCACATAAAAGTTGTTCTCAACGATAGAGCAATACCTTATCGGACACGGGGCTGTTACCAACGACCCTGTCTCCACATCATAAATATACTTGTCGTCAAAAACACCGCGCGTGATATCCTGCGCGTGATAATGACCGGAAAACGCCAATCTGACATTATATGACGCAAGCAGTTCGCCAAAATGCGTGTAATCCTCGATCAGGTAATCAGGGTGCAGCTTTCGCTGTCCGTCCCAATGCTCGACTACGCCATGGTGTATCATAAGCATAACCGCTTTTTCCATACGTACAGCTTCGTTCAGCATCTCCTCGATCCAGCATTCAGTATCCTGACTTATCTTTCCTCCGACTATCTCTTCCCTGCCCGGCACATTTTCTCTGTAGCGGCACGCGTCTACAGCCAGCAGCCAAAGCCCGTCTACCGGCTCGGCAGTATAACTCAGCGAGCCCGGATCGCGCGCCAGCGCGTCGCCGTACCCGAAGTCGGCGTAAATACGCGCGAAATCATCGGCGGATACGCTGTCGACCGGCGTCGTCGTATCCCCGGAGTAGGAAACAGCATCAGGGTTGTTCACATCGTGGTTACCGGGCACGACATACACCTTCAAACCGGCTTCCGACAACCGGGAAAGCCTTTCCGCCACCAGCATGTGACAGACAAGTTCGCCGTCTTTCGTCAGGTCCCCGCTTACTAATACAAATCTTGCCGTTGAACGTAAAACATCCTCAATCGCATAGTCCAGGAGATCTAAACCGTCCAGCAGCAGTTTTCTGTCCGCGTTCATTGTTTCCTCAAACGCCGATCCTGTAGTCCCCAACGCCGGGTCATAAATATGGAGGTCGCTAATTACCGCGAAGTCAGCGTCAGGATATGAAACAGGTGACGACGTATTCGTGTTATAAGCGTACTTCAGTTTTGGCCGGCTTTCAAGCCAGTTCGAAATAAGGAAGTATCCGGAAACCGCTATGGCCAACAACGCGCAAACGCAAAGGATGATAATTAACTTACGCCGCTTCTTCATGTAGAACTCCCTTCTGTCAACACATGTAGTCACTTGTCTTAATGATCCTTCACGCTGCCTCCGCAAGAGGCATTGGTCAGGAAGACAACAGAGTTGCAAATGTGGTCACTTGTTTTAAAATATCCTTCACGCTGCCTCCTGCGGAGGCATTGGTCAGAAAGACAACAGAGTTGCAAAATCAGTGTTTTCTTAGGTTCATAACCATTTGTGATTTGAGCCCGCAACCGCCGGAACTCCGAACTCGCGCTGTGCCATATCGCGCAGCGCTAGTATTCTTTTCTCCCAGACTTCGCGCTGCGGCGGCGCATAGTCTTCCATCGGATATGTCATGCCGAGCGAAGCGTACTTTTCCGTGCCCATCTTCCTGTATGGCAGCAACTGGTACTGTATGATCCTGCCGCGAAGATCTTCCTTGATAAACGCCGCGATCGCGCGGATGTTCTCCTCATCGTCGTTGTAACCAATTACGACAGGCGTCCGAAGTACAACGGGCTTGTCATAGCGGAGCAGCCCGCGAAGGTTTTCCAGGACTACTTCGTTCCCCACTCCGGTCAGCGTCTTGTGCGTCGCGCTGTCCATATGCTTCAAATCGGCTATGATATAATCGGCGCGCGACATGACCGCGTCCATATGTTCAGGCGCGCAGTGCAGCGCGGACTCGACGCAGACGTCGCCGCCCGCTTCATGGCAGGCTTCAGCCAGTATCACCGCGAACTTCCACTGTACCATAACTTCGCCGCCGTTGAAGGTCACGCCTCCGTTGGAGCGCGAGTAAAAATCCCGATCCTTCAATATCTCGTCCATCAACCGTGAGACAGTGCAGCTCTCCCCCCATACGGCTATCGCCTCAGCAGGGCAGGCGGCGGCGCATTTCAGGCATCCGGCGCAATGCCGCGCCATTTTTACCGGAAGCAGCTCCCCGTCCCGGAAACTTATGGGGGCGCCGCCGTTCAGCGGACATTCCTGAAGGCACTGCCCGCAATTCTGTGTTGTGAGACACTTTTTCGGGTATACGGCCAGTTGCGGTCCGGTCGTCAGCGTTTCGGGGTTGCTGCACCAGAGGCAGCGCATCGGGCATCCTTTGAAGAACAGTTCGGTGCGTATCCCCGGCCCGTCGTGGATCGTATAGTGTTGTATATTGGTGATTATTCCTTGAATATCATTTTCTTCCGCAGCCATGCAAACCCCCGCGCGTAAAGCGTCCTGCGGACACTCTGTACCGGCACGCTTCCCCCTTTGAAAAGGGAGGCTGGAAATGAGCTAAAACAAGAAAACTATTTGCTTCCGCTCATTTTCACACTTCACACTCCACTCTCCACACTTCACACTCCACACATGCGCTCCGCAGAGCGCATGCGCTAATCAAAGGAGAGTTCAGTGCGTCCGATAAGGTCGTCCTGCAGTTCCCTGCTCAGTGAGACAAAGAACGCGCTGTAACCCGCTATCCGGACAAGCAGGTCCTGATATTGCTCCGGGTGGTTTTGCGCCTCGATCAGCGTATCCCGGCCCACGATGGCGAACTGGCTTTCCATTCCATTGTGGTCAAAGTATACATCCATCAGCGAAATCAGATTGTCGCGCCCCGTGTCTCCCGAGACAGCGCCCGGTGAGAATTTCCAGTTGAGAATCATTCCGTTGGCGAAACGGCTGTGATCCAGTTTGGCGGCGGACTTCGCGATAGCGGTCGGCCCCAAACGGTCGTGCGAACAGCATTCTGTGTGTACAGGCCCCAGGCAGTCTGAAAGAGCCTCGTATGCTTTGCGCCCGTCAGGCGTCGCCGCGGTGTTGATTCCGTGCATGACGTTGCAGGTGACTGAAAACACGCCCGGCATGTACTCCCCTCCGGTCAGCGTCGGGCGATGGTCGATGTTACTGCAGAACTGATCGATGATGAAGCATCCTATGTCGTCCGCATAGTCGTCGTCATTCCCGTAATGGTGCATGCGCGAACTGTTCACCATCGCGTAAAGCTGCTCGTGCCCCTGCCAGTTGGCTTTGAGCGCCGAAAGCATTTCAGCGCCGGTCACTTTCTTCTCGTCAAATATAAGCTGCCTTATTACCGATAAACTGTCTATCGTCGTCCCTACGCCCACAGCCTGGGGCGCGGCGTTGTTATAATGCGCTCCGCCCAGTGAAAGGTCCAGTCCCTTGTCGATGCAATCGTCGATGACAAGCGACAGATATGGCAGCGGTTTCAGCGTCTGCTGGCCCATCGTCATTTTATTTGTAGTGGAGATCATGTTGTCTTCCAGGTATTTCAGTTGAGCGGCATAGGATTCCAGCACCTCGTCAAAGGTCTTATACGTGTCCAGCCCGCCGCTGTCGATCGAAAGGCTTCCGCCCGCGCCCGCGCAGGTATCATAGTATTTGCAGCCTTCGTCGCAATCGATGCATCGCCCGTGGTTCAGCGCCATGTGCATGGCTTTCGAGAGGTTGAAAGACGCGACGTCATGCATGCCGTACATCTTTCCGGGAACCGATAACTCCACACAGCCTATACCGACATAATCCCTCGCGTCCTGAAGCGACTTGCCGAAGTTCATGACCGCTTCAATACACGCCCGGTCGTTGTAAATCTTCGGTTCGCCGGTCCCGATGAGTATTACGTTGAATGTCTTAACTTTGAATTCATGAGGGCTGGTTTCGTGCAGGCGCACTCCGAGCCAGGGATTGGCCAGCCGCGTATGCGCGTACGCGTCGAGGGCCATATAGCTCAGGTCGTTCGTCGCGTCCCGTCCGTACTTATCGACGCCGCCGAGGTCAATAGCGGTGCCGCCCATATTCTGGCCGCTGGCAAAGACTATCTGGTCGGCGTTTCGCAGCTTGCGCAACTGGTCTATTTTTATATATGAGCATTCAATAAGTTCCTGCATGAATTCCCTGGTAAAAACGCCGTTATCCAGGTCCCGCTTATAAAACGGCCAGAATAGCTGGTCGAAACGACCGTACGTCGCCGAATGACCGTTGGATTCGACATACACCATGTCCGTCGCGAGCTGCCACAGTTGCATGGCTTCCCAGAAATCACGCGGCGCCCCTTCCGCAACATGGAGGCAGTTGGCGCTTATACGTTCCAGTTCAGACTTGCGCGCGGCGTCCGGCTCTTTGTCCGCCATTTTCGCCGCGAGTTCGCCGAAACGGGTGATGTAGCCCGTCACTCCCTCAAGCGTTATGAGTTCGGCGCGGTAAAACTGCTGTTTCGCGACGTCCTCCGGCTTTGTCGTATCGATCTTTGCCATCGCTTCTTCCACGTTTTTGCGTATGCCGCCGAAACCGATCCTGAACAGTTTTTCATAATTGATGCACACATGGCCTACGCCGCCCTCGATAAAAAGCGCCGCGATGTTGATTTTCTTGCCTATATGCGAAATGCGCAGTTCGTCTTCCGTAAATGTATTATGAACGAAATCCCAGACTGTTTTGTTCTTCCAGAAGTCCTCAAGCTCCAGCAGCTCGCTTTTTGTGCTGTCGCTCATATAGTATTTGTCATTGGCGCGCTGATCCATGGGGTTGTAGCGTATCTCGTCGCAAACCCAGTCATACGAAAACTCCGGATATACCGGAGCCGCGTTCGCCGGCGCAGCCATCTCCCCGACAAGCAGTTCGTCAGGATAGATATGCACGTCCACAGTTTGCATGATATCCCGCAGTATCATAGCCCATTTAATATTCTGCGTATAAGCGGAGTATTTCTGATAGCCTTCAGTGACGATCTGCGCGCGCCGGGCGTCCACCGTCCCCATATACTTTGCTTTCGCGTCACGCTGGAACTGAAGCAGCCGGTTGACGCGCGGGAACGGCGAAGGTTCCGGTTCGCAGCCGTTTACGCCGACTCCCCACATTTTATCCCACGGTTCCACGGGCAGCGGAACTACGCTCTCTTTCGGCTCCATTTTTGTCGTCATTGCAATTGTCCTCCAATCTGAAATACAGCGCTGTTAGTGGTCTGCAAATCCTGCCCTAAATAAAATGGAAAAGTATCGTCATTGCGGGCTCTCAGGGAATCCATGAATAAAGCGCTATCCGGGGGATCCCGGGTCAAGCCCGGGATGACGCAGCTCGCGGCCGATTCGGTCCGCCTCGATTATTGCCTCATAAATACTGTCGCCGGTCACTTCCGACGTCAGGTTGTGCGACGGTTTGCCTTCCTGCGCGGCGATTTCCGCTATGCGCCGTATATCAGGGTCCGATGCTTCCAGCCCGAACGCCCCGAGCGTATATGGAAGACCTACATCGCGGCAGAAACAGGCGGTTTCCCGTATCGTGCTGAGCGGAGCTTTTTCCGCGCAGAGATGCGCCAGCGTCCCGAAGGCGACCTGTTCTCCGTGAGTGTATCCGCGCATTCGGGGAAATGAAGTAAAGGCGTCCGACAGGGAATGCGCTATCGCTACGCCTCCGCTTTCAAAGCCAAGCCCGCTGAGCAGCGTATTGGCTTCTACTATCCTCTCCAGCGCCGGGTCGACTGTTTTTTTCTCGCACGCTTCTTTCGCCGCCGCGCCGTACTCCATCAGGGTTTCCAGGCACAGACGCGCCAGTCCGAGGGTCGTTTCGGATATAGCGCCTCCGAAGTTATTCAGCGACTTGCTATTACTGCAAGTCACGGCTTCATAGTATGTCGCCAGGGCGTCGCCCATACCGGACACCAGCGTACGTACCGGCGCCCTCGCTATTATCTCTGTATCGACAAGAACTATGCGCGGGCTGTTTTTCAGCGGTTGCATCCGGTTGAAAGTCCCGTCGTCATTATGGATGATTGCAAGGGCGCTGCAGGGGGCGTCGTTGCCGGCCATGGTCGGTACGACGACCGCCGGGACGCCGAGCTGCTCCGCTGCCGCTTTGACCGCGTCGATCGCTTTTCCTCCGCCGGTCGCTATGATCACGTCACATCCGAGCGACCTCCCTGTTTCCGCGAGCCGGCCGATCTCCCTGTCGCTCGGTTCTCCGCTGAAGACGATTTCCGTTTGCTTGACTCCATGCGCTTCAAAGCTGCTTGTCCGTCCTTCACGCGTTACAGCAAGGCCGGTGTTACCTCCCGCGACCAGCGCGTCGCCGGCAAACGGTTTAATAAACCCGCCTATTTCATAAATAGCCCCCGCGCCCTGTATATATCGGGAGGGCGCGCCAAAAATAGTGATATTGTCCACAATGAAACCTTACACTCGCATTATCATTGCCACGTCTCCGGCGACTGTTACCCGGTCCGCTGCCCGTCAGCCGAAGTCCAGTGGTATCTCATCCCAGCTCGCGTTCAGTATATCGATTTCCAGCAGTTTTCCCCGTATCACTCCCGGCCGGCCCAGCAGGGCCTTGACTGTCTCGGCGGCCTGTACCGAAGCGACATGCGCGGCGGTGAAGCACAGATTACCCGATGACGGGGGTTGTTCTCCATTCCAAAGAAAATCAGCGTTTTCTCCCGGATAAAGAACAATGACGCGGCCGTGCCAGCCGCCTATCGCGCCGCTCACAAAAGGTATTCCCGCGTTTCCAGCCGCCGCCGACAGCAGTATGCGGGTCCTGCCATTGTCGAGCGCGTCCACCGCGATATCATGCCCCGCAATCAGCGCGGCGGCGTTTTCTTCTGTTATGTATTCGCAAACCGGCGTCACCGTGATTTCCGGGTTAACCGCGGCCATACGCTTCGCGGCGCATTCCGGTTTCGGCCTGCCAAGCGTTTTTTCCGTCGACAGCAGTTGGCGGTTCAGGTTAGAGGCCGTGAATATATCGCCGTCGACGGCAGTAATGTGTCCGACGCCGACCCTTCCGAGAAACTCGATTATGTACCCGCCGAGCCCTCCGCAGCCCGCGACCAGGGCGCGCTTTGCCGCCAGTATGTCCTGCTCCGCCGTTGTAATGGCTGGCGCGTTACGTTCGTATCGGCTCATGGCTAACCGCCGAGTATTTTGAACATTACGCGAAGTTTGCCTCCGTCGCTCAGTTCTGTATCGTAAAAAGCGGGGCTGTTGTTAAATACAAACACGCAGCTCTCTTTTTGCTCTTCCGTAAGCGTATATCCCGCTTCGCTTTGCGCCTGCTCCAGCAGGGATGCTACTGTCGCGCCTTCCGGAGCTTCGTACGCTCCGTCGCGCAGCTTCCCCGCAATGGAACTGCTGTTGAATCTTACTTCAATATTCACTCTTCAAGCTCCACACTCCACTCTCCACACTCCACACTCCACACTCCAATTACCAGCGTCCCATCGCTTCCGAGAACCTATGCAGTATCGCCGCGTACTCCGCCCGCGTCAGGTTGCCCAACGGGACGAAGGTATTCGCCGTCCTTCCGCTCATGATCCCGGCTCTGTAAAGATCGCTCACAGCGCCGCGGGCGTTCGGGTCGATCTGCCATTCGTCAGCATAGCTCGGGGCGGCCCTCACGACCGGATACCTCAGCCGCATGGCTGTCACCATTCTGGCAAATATGACCGCTATGTCCTGTCTGGTGACGGGACTGTTCAGCTCATAACTCCCGCCGAGCGGCAGTATGCCGTTTACCAGCACCCACGCGTATGCCGCGTCGCGTCCCTGCAGCGGCTGACCGTACATATTCAGTATCGTCGGGCTGCCCGCCATGCGGTACAGCGCGTCGATAACTTCTCCTTGTGTCGCGGGGTCGCTCGGCCTGAAACGCCTCGGTTCCGCCGGCCTTGCAGCCATCCAGCCCCGTTCGCTCACATAGGCAACGCTGGCGGCATACCAGTCGGATATGTATACGTCGTCATATTCCCTTGATACTTGCGCCGTCCAGAGAACCGTGAACACAGCCGTGACCGATACGTAGTCCGAAAAGTACACAGTCAGCGTATGCGAACCCTGTTCCAGCGCGTCAAGGTATCCGTTCGCCAAGATGATCTCTGTGTAACCTCCTGAGCGGTTGGCAGTGTAGTGAGCGTTCCTCGTGAGCGTCCTTCCGTCAAGAGAGACGTAGTTGAAGAG
>Ga0082212_10008386_pt1 | contig 13505 bp, 11 predicted proteins | sample TergutNt197P3_FD_71548 | JGI IMG/M metagenome (GOLD analysis project Ga0082212, IMG submission 71548) | Neocapritermes taracua P3 segment gut microbial communities from Petit-Saut dam, French Guiana - Nt197 P3 | ecosystem: Host-associated > Arthropoda: Insects > Digestive system > Gut ... | reverse complement strand
ATAATATAACGGGTCGTAATCGTGTCCGTCGCGCAGCTCCGCAAAACCTTTTCGGATTGCGCTTTCTTCCATGCTTGAAATCCACAGCCTTTTGGACGGCTTTTTACAGCCCGCCATTTGATACACAAAACGGTATATCAGTTCGCCCTCGCGCCCCGCGTCCGTCGCGCACACAAGGCTCTCAATGTCCGGGCGGTTCATAAGCCCGCGCAAGATGTTAAACTGTTTCTGCTTGCCGTCGAAAACGGTATATTTCCAAGTGTCCGGCATTATGGGTAAATCCTCGCGCCGCCATTTGCCGTATTGCTCGTTATACTCGTAAGCGTCCGCAAGCCCTACTAAATGACCGACACACCATGAAACGATATATCCGTTGCCCTCAACATACCCGTCTTTGCGTTCCCTCGCGCCCAAAACTGCCGCTAAACTCATGCCGACGCTGGGTTTTTCCGCTATCACTAACACGCTCATTATTCGCCCTCGCTTTCTGTGTCAAAAGAAAAATCGTCGCTGTCCTGCTCCGGCTCGGCGGCGGTTTCGTCCTTTGCCGTGAAATCGGGTATATCCTCGTCGCTGTCTGTATCGCCGTCGCCGTATTCGTCATACTCCGCGCCGTCCGGCTCGTCCGCGCTGTCGGTAAATAAATCGTCGTCGTCCGGCTCAAAATCGAACTTGTCAAGCTCCGATTTTACCGCGCTCTTTGGTTTCCCGCCCTGTTTCGGTTTTAAGACTTTGAAATAATAAAACGCGCCGCCGCCGACTGCCGCTATTACCAAAACGCCAATTAAAAGCCCGGTTGTGTTGGTATTGCGCGGTTGTTGCGGCGTTGGTTCACTGGGCGGAGTGTCCTGTTCTGTCGGTTCTTCCGGCGTTTTGGTTGCCGTACCGGGCGGGAGCGCGGGAGCTTCCGCGTCCTCGCCTTGTAAAATCTGCAATAAATCGTACTCGTCAACAAGGTTCAAGAAATAGACGTTTTCCTGTTTTCCCGCCCTGTCAATGATGATGTAAAAGTAATTGCCGTTTTTCGTGGTTACGGTGATAAACTGCTTGTCATTCGCCTGTGCGCCGTCGAAATCGTCAACAAGGGTAAGGTTTCCGGGTGGGGTTATTTGGTTCGGCTCTCGGTCGGGGTCTATGAAATCGCCTATGTCAATCTCTATTTCCTCGCCCGTTATGACCTCGATTATTCCGTCCTCGTCCGGCTCTGCGTCTGTGTCGGCTATATTCTCGCTCGGTTCGGTGTCCGCGATAACCTCGCCCGGTTCGCCGTCAAGCTCGGCGGCGTATGCTGTCATGCCGCACATCATCACACCGCAAAGGGTAACGGCGGCGACAATCGAATAAATCCCTAAATGCCGTTTTATCGCTTTCCGTTTCACGAAAAGCACCGCGCCCGTTATGAGCGCGGCGGCGGCTGTGAGTATCACGCGGATTTTTTTACTTTTTTTCATGGGTTATGCCCTCGCTTTCTTGTTTTTGCGGCGTATGATAAAAAATACCGCCGTTCCTATGGCGGCGGTAATAGCCGGGATTATTACCCGTTTTTTCTTATAAATCTTCATTGTTCATTCCCTCGCTTTCAAGATTTGTGTTTTCGGTTTCGCCGTACTGCGGTTCAGTTTCCGGCGTGTCATTGTCCGGCGTTCCCGCGTCCTGCGTGTTATTGCGTTTTTTGCCGCGCCGTGAGTAAATCGTTTCCGGCTCGGTGGTCGTGTCCGCGCCGCCGAACGCGCCCGCAAGCGTGGCGGGAATGTCCCCGCCCGTGATAAAGGCGTACAATTCATCACGCGACAGCTTTAACGCCCGGACTTGCTGTATTATCTGCAAATTTTCCTGCTCCGTCCGCTTGCCGTCGATTTGCTTCAATAACGACTGCATGGCGGCGATACGCTCCCGCGCCTTTTGCGCGTCGCGCTCGATTTTTTCAAGTTTTGTCATGGTCTGCGCTCCTTTCCTGCGCTAAAAAATAATGTTGTTATGGGAACAGTTCGGGTTTGTTGCCTTTGGTTTCCATATAGACAAGATACATTTCGTACTGCTCCGGCAGTAAATTTGACAGCGCGACGGTATCAAGCCCGTAATTGACAAGCGAAACATTGAGTATGTAATACTCGTATTCCACTTCAACAGGGGTATAGCCGCCCTCGCCGTCCGGCTCGTATTCAATCCTGTACCGTATTTCCGTTACCGGGGTCAGCGTCAGCCTGTACTGTTGCGCCAAAATCCCGGCAAGGTCGCCGTAAACCGCCGCTTGCGTGTAGGCGTTGTATTTCGCGGTGAGATAACTCGCAAGGGCGAAAGGGTCATGCCCGATAGCGTCAAGGCTGTAATTGTATTCGTCGTAGCCGGGGTAGTCGGTCGGTATGTTGGCAATCCGCGCCGCAAGGTCTGTTTCAAGCGTGGTATAATCCCCGTCAGCCCCGATAATGTCCGCGTCCTCTGCGGTGTATGATGTGCCGATAACGCCCGTAAAGCCGCCGCCAAACATAGCCATGCAAGAAGAAATACCCGCCGCAAGCAGAATAACAAGCCCCAACAAGCCGCCGATAACAGCAAACCATTTACCGTTTTTCGCCACGAATTTAACGGTTTTTGCCGCCGCTTCGCCTGTCTTTTTCACCGCGTTTTTGGCTTTTGTAGCGTTTTTCTTGACCTTTTCAAAATTGCCCTGCCGGAACGCCCGCGCATACTCCTTTTTGATTTGCCGCTTGTGCGCCGCTTTTTTGAACATACCCGCGTTTTCAAGCTCCGGCTTGATTTGTAAATCGCGCTTGTATATCGCGTTTACATTAGTTTTTACCGCTTTTTCCTCAGCTTTAAGTAATTTTCGCTGCGGCTCATGCTTCAAACGGTCATACGTTGCTTTTGCGCCACGCGCCGCGTTCCCCGCCGCGCTCATCGTAGAATCAGCCGCCTGTACGCCTGTGTTGTCGCCGCCGTCCTTTCGCGCTTGGCTACGGACAGAAGAAACAACCTCGCGCCCCGGACGTTCAAGAACGTGCGTCAGCTTTCCGTTGGGCGGTTTGTCGCGCTCCCGGAAAACAAGGCGCGTCTTGGTTTCCCCTGTGGGTTCGTCCAAAACGCGCTTTGTCGTTGGTGATTTATTTTTCGGGATTTGCGCCGTGTTCCCGCGCTCTTGTCGGCTCTGCGGGGATTGCGGTTTATCCGGCGTTTTTTTCGGCGGCGGGTTGCCGTCATGCTTCACCGGGACGCGCTCGACGGATAAAACCTTTTGTTTCGGAATACGCGCCCGCGCCTGTTCGTAACGGTCGGCGGCTCTGTCGGATTTTTGGATATGTTTTTTCAGCGCGGGGTCGGCGCGTTCCGCGTCGGTGAAGTGTAGGCGGGTAGTTTCCGGCTTGCGCTGTACGCTCTCAAAGATTTTTCGGTTGGCTTTCCTAACAGCTTTTTTCTTTGAAATAACGCGCTCCGTCTTTACACGCTCCACCACGCCGCCGATTAACGCGCTGTCCGGGGAAACGGTCGCTTCTCTCGCGGATATGCTTTCCGCGCCGCCCGTCGCCTTGTTGATTTCCACCGCGCCGTTGCGGGTCATTTGCTGTACGACTTTATCACCCGCTTTTAATTCGCTCACCCTGTACCACCCCCAAACTCCTTTATCCACCGTATTTTTTGACAATATGGGTATTTTTCAGGTTTCCGGCGTGGTCTGCTTGGCATATCCCACCCGTTCGGGCTGTGCCTTGTCATACCGTCAGCGCGGAAGCCCACGGCTTTAAGGCTTGCCCCGCTTTCTTCCGGCAAGGTATAAGTAATAACGCGCCTGTACCCCATAGCCCGCGCCGCCCGGATTGCGGCGGCGTATAGCTTGCTGTTGCTGTTACGCTGTCCGTTAAGTACGCAACAACGGGTAATTTCAGCCGTGAAGCCGTCATTATTTCCCCGCGCTATCGGTCGCCCGACAACAACAACGCCGACAAGCTCCCCGCCGTCCGTAAGCCCGATTGAAAATTTATGACCGTGCGGCGGTTCGTTGTGCCTATGATGTTCTTTTACAAACGCTTGCGCGGATTTTAAGGTTATCGGGCATAATTGATTTTCCATATCCCGCCCCCCTATATCGCGCTTTCCTGTAACCGGGTAGACATGATGTTATACAGCATGGTGTTTTGCGGGAATTTGTCCTCGAAAGGCAGTATCACGCCGCCGAAGATAATAAGCCCTTGCCCCGCGTCAGAATTTGTAACATATTCTATCTGCGCCGGGGAAATGTTCAGCCGTTGCGCCAAAATCGCCCGGTCGCCCGCGCCCTGATTGAGCAGTAACAGGAAGTCAGAATTTTCAAGCACGTTGCGGATTTCCGGGCTTTCAAGTAATTCGTTGACGTTCTGCGTTATCCCGGTCGGCATACCGCCCCATTTGCGGAAACGCTTGTAAATCTCGCCGGAATACGCGGCGGTCTGCGGCTCTTTGAACAGTAAATGAAACTCGTCCATAAGATACCGCGTTGTCTTTTTCGCCGCCCGGTTCGCCGTAACGCGCCCCCAAACTTGGTCTTGTATAACAAGCATACCGAGCTTTTTTAACTGTTTTTCCAGTTGTTTAATGTCAAAGCAAACTATACGGTTGTTGATGTTTACGTTGGTTCTGTTATTGAAAATGTTAAGCCCGCCGTGGACGTACAGCTCCAACGCCGCCGCTACCCGTTTTGCTTCTACTTCCGGCTGTCGTAACAGTTCGTCGTAAAGGTCTTGCAGTATAGGCATTTTCGCCGGGTCGGGGTTGCCGCCATGCGCCGCCGCGTCCGCGAAAAACTCACGGTACACACTTCTAACGGCGCGGTCTATGACTGTCTTTTCAATGGGTTCAAGCCCGGTTCTGCTCCCTACTATCAGTTCGCACATAGACAGGATAAAGTCGGTTTTCAGCGACAACGGGTTTTCTTCGTCGCTGTAATTGAGGTTTATATCCATAGGGTTCAAAAAGTCTTTGCTTTCCTGCGAAATGCGTATGACTTGACCGTGTAACGCTTCCACAAGCGGCGAGTATTCGGCTTCCGGGTCGCAGATGATTATATCGTCCTGCGTGATTAGAAAAGCGTTTGTTATCTCGCGTTTCGCCGCAAAGGATTTACCGCTTCCGGGAGTGCCCAAAATTAGCCCGTTCGGGTTTCGTAGCCGCTTGCGGTCTGCCATGATGATATTGCCGGAAACGGCGTTGCGCCCGTAATATAACGCTTCGCCTCCTTGAAAAAGCTCCCGCGTGATGAACGGTATAAATACCGCCGCGCCGGAAGTGGTAAGCCCGCGCTGTATGGGGATTTGGTTCAAGCCAAGCGGTAAACTGCTCATAAGCCCCTGTTCCTGCATATAGTCAAGCCGTTGCAAGGCGCAGTTATGCTTTTGCGCTATGCCCGACATTTGAAATATGCGGTTTTCAAGTGCCTGTTTGCTCCCCGCCGCGTTCATAATCAGCACGGTAAGCAAAAACATTCGCTCGTTGCGGTTCTGCAAATCTTTTAACAGTTTTTTCGCTTCGTCGCCGTAGGTGTTGAGGTCGGACGGCATTATATCCATGTCGTACCCGCTCCTTACGGCTTTTTTCTGTTCCGTGATTTTCATGCCGTCAATGTCGGTGATTTTACGTTTTATCATCTTCACGGCTTCCGTCTGTTCGATACTGCGGATATGGAGATTGACACACGCGCTTGCGTCCACTTCCACGAAGTCGGCAAGTATCCGGTCGTTAAGCTCCGTTGCGATAATCTGCAAGAAGCTCACCGCGCCCATTTTCGCGCCCACGCGGAACGTGCGCCCGCCGCCGAAGTGAAAACTTGTCGGGGCGATAAAGTCCTTTGTACTCATGCCCGTTTTGTAAAGCCCGTCCCACTCAAACATAAAGCGGTCTGTCGTGCCGAGATGTAAAACGCTGTGCAGTACCCGTAACCGCTCCTTGCCGTTTAATGGACACGCCGCCGCGCCTCCTTTTTATATGCCGAAATCCACGGGAACTCCGGTCTCGACGATCCTATGGTCTCTTGACCGAGTATGAAAATGGCGCTTTATGTTCCGTCCCGCCGTCAACGTATACGACAAAGAGCATCTTCTCCCCTGTGCTTGATGAGTCAAAGCCTTCGGTTTTGTATTGCCCCTTTGTCAATCTGATTGGACTGACGCCCTCGTATACGGCGTACAGCTCCATATCGTCCAAATCCAGGCTCTCTCCTACATTGTATGTTTTTTTGCTCGGGGTTTTTGCCAAATCAAGGTATAGAAACCTTCCGACCACCGTAACCGTAAAAGCGCCTGTTTTGCTTATACCGCCATCGCTGAATGTAACAGTGATCGACTTTTCGCCTGCAGTAGCCGAGTTGAAGCCGGCGATGTTATATGGTGGCGCAACCGTCTCGCTTTTTCCGTCGGTGTAATAGGCTTTGACACTCATTCCGCTTGAGTCGAAGGTCTCGTTGAGCTTGTAGATTGTTTTGCTCGGCGGGGTAACCGCAATTCGATCCAACTTTGGTATTTCGTTCACCGTGACCGTGAATTCCGCCGTTTTGACGACGTCGCCTTCCGTGTAGGAAACGGTTATTGTCTTCTCTCCCGCGGTCGATAGATTTGACCCGTTTGGCGGTGAACACGATATTGACACAATCTTGTCCGAACCATCGTCATATATGGCCCTTACCTCCAATCCTTCCAGATCAAGTGACTCCCCGACAAGGTAGGTCAATTTGTTGGGTTTGGCTTTGATTGCGATGTCCGTCAATATCGGGGCTGTTTCCACTTCCTCCGTTGGCGCGGGGTCATCGGGTGTATCGGGCGGTTTTGGCCTCGCCCCTCCCTGAGAGGCGTTATCTTCGTCCGCTTCGGGCTGTTCAAAGCTTTTTTGCCGTATTATCTCGCCACTTTCGTTATAGTCGTAGCTGTTTTTCCTATTGCCGGCGTCGTCATACTCGTAAATTGTATAGGTCCCGTCAGGATTGCCGGTTGGTATCGTGTAGACAGATTCTTTTGAGAATTCTTTTGTTTCCTCGAACACTTTGAACACGCTGCTTTTGAGCATGATCATGATGGAGTCGTCCGGGACGCCTTCCGTGCGGCTTGTAACATTGTCGTTTGCGTCGTACTCGAATACTGTATAGGAGCGATCGGTTCGATAAAGAGTCCTTGTCCCCTTGATGTAATTCCCCTCCGCATCAAATTCAAAAAATCCGAACCCCATATAATCCCTCGCGTGGTCATTGTTTTCATGGATATTGGGGACATTGTACTTTCCTGTGCCTGATGGCAGAATGGCGTCCGACGTCATCGGATTACCTGCATAGACCGTCACGCGATCCGTTTGCGCGTCATATTCGACGTGCATTTCCACGTTGCCTGCAGACATGGCTAACGGCCACTGGTAACCGTTCGGGCTATTCTTTGTGTAATAGCCGTTTTCCGTTAGCGCAGTCCTTAGTTCCTTGGCGGTCATGCTGCCGACGGGTGGTTTGACGGTCAAATACGACCTCACCGTGTTGTACAAGCCTGTTGCAGCCGCTATGTCGTCGATAATGAGTTGGAGATCGTCGTATTCCCCGCCTTCAGCGCCGTCGCTTACGAAATTCGGGGAAGCGCCCGGCCGGTCCGGCCCCGTGGGTGCGGGAGCGGTCGGGGATGTGGTCTGTGACGACGCGGTACCTTCATCGGTTGCATCATCTTTTTTTGGCGCATTGCCTTTGGAGCTTAGGGTAATAACCAATGCTATTATCGCAATGATCGCCAATGAAAAAACCGCTGCAAGGGGAAGCAGATATTTCTTTGGCAAGAGTTTTTTCGGCTCGCGTACTTCGAAAGCTTGTTCAAAGGGGATATTCGGCCCCTCCCGCAAATCCGACGCGGATTCCACATTTTCTTCAATTATTTTAAAAAGGCTTTCAGTCTCATTCTGTACGCCATCGTCCATAGACACCGGTGTGGCTTTGCTTTTCCCATTTTCAAAAACGCTTCTTGTGAGATGTATTTCCTCTATTTCCACTATTTCCTGTATTTCTTGATACGGGAACGCATACTCGGTAATAAGCCCGCTTGTTTTGTTTGTCGTATTGTCAGCTTCAAATAACACGACAGTTGATTCCTCGCTGATGTGTTTTACCGCCTCAAGCTCCTTGCGCATCTGCCTTGGGCCGGAATACCTGTCTTTTGCATTGAAAGCGCATGCTTTCAATACGATTTCGGTAAGCTTGCCGTCGGCGTTCCGGGGCGCCGGCAGTTCTTCCCCGTCAAACCTTCTGCCGCGCGCCGATTCACGGTTGCTGAATGTAATGGGCTCGGGGTAGTCCGGCAAAAATGGCGCGCGGTTGTTATTGAGCTGCTTATACAGCACGATCCCAAGCGAGTATATATCCACGCTGGGTCCATATTCATAACCGCGATATACCTCCGGAGCCATGTATTCGTATGTTCCCCTTTTTGACAGGCCGCTCGACGTTTTTTCGATCGTTCGCGCGATGCCAAAGTCGCCCAGCTTATAGTCTCCCATACCGGAGACAAAAATATTCTCGGGCTTGACGTCACGGTGGACGATGTTGAGCTTTTCGCACAGCTCCAGCGCCCTGCATATGTCCATGCCGAGTTTTATCGCGCTCTGCCTGGTGGGCGGATATTGATGCATGGGCGTCAATAATTCCATGCGGATTATCACATCCCAGCCAAGGTTATTCTTATGCTGTACGACTGCATGGTCTTCGTAGCTGACGATGTTGGCGGTACCTTTGAGTTGTGACATGAGATCGAACTCCCGAACGACTTCCTCGACAAAACTGCGAAAATACGCCGTCACGCTCAAGTCATCCATTCCCTCGGCGCGCGCGTTCGTGATCTCCCCCTGATTTTGGGGGATGGTGATGATCTTGATGGCCGCTTTGTAGACTGTCCTGAATTCCTCGCGTCTGGCTTCGTACACGCGCCCATAGCTGCCAGCCCCGATCTGTTTTACAAGCGTCCAGTTTCCCAGGACTATGTCGCCCGGACTGTATTTTCCATCCACTTGGCTACACCTCTCTGCCGTCCGTCCATTCGGAGTGGATTTGTCACGCCTCCGCCGATTGTCGCAATCAGCAAACGGCGATAAGTATTACCGTGAAATTGTCCATGCCGCCCCTTTTCATCGCTTTGTCAAACAGGGCTTCCGACTTTTCCCCAATTGTCCCGTGGGTCTCCAGGACTCCCAGGATTTCCCCGTCGTCAAGAAAATCGGTCAACCCATCGCTGCAAAGCAGGAACACATCTCCCGCCAATACCTCGACTTTTCTGATATATGGTTCGATCAGCATTTCATCAGGAAATATCCCCAGGTGCTGCGTTAGCTTGGTTCGGTCCGGTCGTGGATAAGCGATTTCTTTATTCGTAATTCCATGCTCGGCTATCTGGTGGACTACTGTATGGTCTTTGCTGAGCTGCTCGAATATACCTTCGTGCAACAGATAACATCTGCTGTCCCCAATGTTCGCGAATACCGCCGTGCTTCCCGAGAAGGAAACTCCAACAAAGGTCGATCCTATGCGAATGCCATTATTCTTTCTTATGTAGCTGCATATAGCCGCGTTTCTTTTTATTAGGTACCCCGAGAAGTCCACGCTGTTGTCAAGCAAAAAAACATCATCCATGGCTTCCACGGCCATTAGAGCCGCGAGGGCGCCATACGATTCCCCGCCCATACCGTCGGCAACTGCATAAACGCCGCGTCCAAAGCTATTGTCTCCGTACCGGAAGACCGAGTTGTCCGTTAAACTGTCCCGATAGACGCCGTTCACGAATAGGTTGTCCTGATTCTCGTCCCTTACAAGGCCGGCGCCGCTGATCGCAAAGCTTCTATATTCCAAAATGATCTCCTTATCACCAAATTTACAGGAACATACGGTAGAGGATTATCGCCGCACAGACGGCAGTATAATCCAACCCGTGGGATTCGTCAATGTCGGCGCTTTCACAAGCCGAAACCTTTGGGTCGCCGACACCAAGGGGTGGCTGGACATCCTTGAAACGCTGGGTATCGTGTTTTTCCTATCATATCAAGTTGCACGGTATAAAGAAGTTTGATTGGTCGATGGGAATTACTTCCTCGCACATGCAGATGATTCCGCCCGTGCCGGTCCGTAATGCGGTTTTTTCCAAGACCGCAAACTTTTTTATATCCCTGCGGTCGGGATTGGCGGTTTTTTTGATCTCTAAGGGATGAATTGTATTGTCCGCCTCAACGAAAATATCGATCTCCTTTGCGTTGGAATCGCGGTAGTACGTCATGTTCGATTTCGTTGGTGAGTAGGCATAGTTTTTCAGAAGTTCCGCAACCACGTAGTTTTCAAAGAAGTGTCCGCTTGCCGCGCCGGTCATAAGCGTCTCGCGGGTCAGCCACATGGAAAGATACGCCGCGAGTCCTGTGTCGTGGAAATAAAGCTTGGGCGCCTTGGCCAGCCTCTTTAGCGCATTGTTCGCATATGGTCGCAGCGAAAAAACAATACATAAGCCTTCCAATAGACGCAGCCATTCTTTTGCGGTAGGCTGCGATATTTCCGCTGTGTCCGCAAGCGTTTTGTAATTTACCTGTTCGCCTATGAGCGCTGCGCAGGCAGCCAAGAATTTCCCGAAGCGCAGCGAATCGGTGACGCCGCCAAACTCAGTGACGTCCCGCATCAGAAACGTGTTGATATATGAATCGTAGTATTCCTGCCGTTGTTCGGCGTCGGCGCGAAAAACCTGCGGCATTCCGCCACGCCATATATGCTCGAAAACGTCAATTACATTGTTTTTTTGCATGAACTCCTGCCGTTCCAATAAGCAGTCAAGCGAAAAAACAAGCTCGTTTGGAAAAACAACTCCCGCTTTTTCGGTTTGTGACAAGCTATGCAGGGTCAAAATGCCAACGCGCCCGGCAAGCGTCTCTTGAACTTTCTTGATCATTTTGTACTGCTGGGAGCCCGTAAGCCAGATCCGTCCCGGTTCCTCGGTATCGTCACAAAGGATTTTTATCTGCTCAAATAACTCCGGCGCATACTGGACTTCGTCAATCAGTATGGGCGGTTTGTATGTTTGGAAAAACATGACAGGATCGTTAATTGCAAGTTCCCTAGCCCTTCTATTGTCAAGGCTTACATAGGTACGATCCGTTCCTTCCGCCAAATGCCTGAGCATGGTGGTTTTTCCCACCTGTCTTGCCCCGGTGACTAATACGGCTTTGAAAAACGCGCTCATTCGTGTGAACTTGCGTTCCAAATGACGATATATATAGTCCATTTTTTTTGCTCCTGTTAGGATTAAATAATGTGTAATTTATATTATCCTAAAAAACTTGTGTTGTCAAGTGACACCGCTGAAAATAGCAGACCTCCGTTCTTTATTATCGGGTTTTTATTGAAATACAGGCTGTGAAGTGTTATACTCAAAACGTAGCCGGGAACGGTGAAAATTATACGAAACGCAGGGGATTTACAGTGCCGATCAACAACTCCGAACCATCAGTGCAATCCGTGGAAAGGGCGATCCAGGTCTTGCGCTGCTTTGAGAGCAGCAACAAGCTCGGGCTGACCGAAATAAGCAAAGCCGTCGGGCTGCACAAATCCACGACATACGGTATAGTGACGACACTGAAGAACAACGGGTTCCTTGACAAAAACGAGGAAACGGGAAAGTATCAGCTCGGTGTGGAGCTTTACCGAATGGTGGCGAATGTGCAAGTGGATCTGCGCGAGGTGTGCCACCCGCACATAAGGCAGTTGTCCGAGTCCACGGGCGAGACCATCAATCTGGTCATACCGGACGATATTTACATCATATATATCGAAAAGCAGGAGAGCGACCGCTCTGTGAAAATCAGCACAAGTATCGGAAAGCGGCTCCCGATGTACTGCACGGGCGTCGGAAAAGCGATAATGGCGTTTCTGCCTCCCGACGAGTCCTCGTCCATCCTGGACAAGACGAAGCTTGTTCCGTTCACAAAAAACACGCTGACAAACAAAGAGACGCTTACGCGTCAGATGGAGCAGACAAGGGAAAGAGGCTTCGCGCTGGATCTGGAGGAGCTTGAGTACGGGCTTGTGTGCGTCGCCGTGCCTGTGCTGAACCTTAAGCGAAGGCCCGTCGCCGCGTTAAGCTGCTCGGGCCCGAAGCAGAGGATGGGAAGCGAAAGGCTGGAGGCAATATCGGCCGAAATGATACAGCACGCCGGAGTTATTTCCAGAATGCTGATAGAGTAGGCAGGGGAGCGGATACTAGTTCAGTCCAAGGTACATCTTTTGGACGTTTTCGTCGTTCATCAACTGTTCGCTCGGACCGGAAAGAACGATGCTGCCGTGATCCATTATGAACGCATAGTCGGCTATTTTCAGGGTCGTGTTCACGTTCTGCTCAACAATTATAATTGTTACGCCTTCGTCTCTGAGCTTCATTATCGACTCGAAGACGATGACGACATTCTGCGGGGAAAGCCCCATTGACGGCTCGTCCAGCATGACAAGCTTCGGATTGCTCATAAGCCCCCTCGCCACGGCGACCATCTGGCGCTCGCCACCGCTCATCGTCCCGACAAGCTGCTTGCGGCGTTCCTCAAGCCGGGGGAACAGAGAGTATACATACTGGAGCGTGCGCTTGACCTCCGCTTTGTCCCGGACCGTGTAGGCGCCCATGATGAGGTTTTCGTACACGGTCATGCTCGAAAACAGGTTCCTCTCCTCGGGAATGAATACCAGGCCCTGTTTGACAAGCTCGTTCGTACCCGTTCCGGTGATGTTCCTGCCGTCAAAGAAAATGTTGCCGCTTATGGGACGGATAAGCCCGGCGATCGTTTTCAGGGTCGTGGTCTTTCCGGCGCCGTTCAAGCCGAGAATGGCCGCGATTTTGCCTTTCTCCACTTCAAACGACACATCCCATACGACCTGAAGATAGCCATATCCGGCGTTGACGTTTTCCAGCTTCAGCACAAGTTCTCCCCCTTAAGGGCCGGGAGCCGTGGTTGTGTCTCCCGGACGTGATCATAGCATATAGTTTTCCCCGAGATATGCCTTTATTACTTCGTCGCTTTTAACAATGTCCTGCGGCGCGCCGCTCTCAAGGAGCTCGCCGAAGTACAGGACCGATATATAGTCGCACACATCCATTATCAGCTTCATCAGGTGCTCGATGATGATTATTGTTACCCCCATCTCGTCGCGGATGCGCCTGATAAGTACGGCGATATCGTCCAGTTCGGACGGAGTCAGGCCGGCGGCGACTTCGTCGAGCAACAGCATCCTGCAGTCCGTCGACAAAGCCCTGGCCATTTCCACCTGCTTGAGCTGAATTGTGTTGAGCGTATGCGCGGGGGCGTCCCTGTCCGCAGTGAAGCCGACGAAGTCGAGATACTTGTTCGCGGTTTCTTCCGCGTCGCCGAATCCCAGACCCGCCCCGAACACGCCGCCGACGACCACATTCTCCATCACGGTCATCCGCTGGAATGAACGTACGATCTGATACGTGCGCGCCATTCCTTTTTTGCACATCTTGAAGGATTTGGCGTTCGTAACGTCC
>Ga0082212_10008385_pt1 | contig 13506 bp, 11 predicted proteins | sample TergutNt197P3_FD_71548 | JGI IMG/M metagenome (GOLD analysis project Ga0082212, IMG submission 71548) | Neocapritermes taracua P3 segment gut microbial communities from Petit-Saut dam, French Guiana - Nt197 P3 | ecosystem: Host-associated > Arthropoda: Insects > Digestive system > Gut ... | reverse complement strand
GCCGATCCTGCACTTTGGAATACGCGGGCAGGACGAATGAACGGCAAAAGCCATCACGCAAGGGAAGTCAATCGCGAAATTGACAAAATCAACGTTGCCGTAAATGCAAGGTACGCTGAAATCGTGTCCATTCGCGGACAGGCTACGGCAGACGAAGTAAAAAACGCCTTTCAGGGAATTTCATCCGTGCAGGACACTCTGCTGAAAGTTTTTCGCGAACATAATGACGAGTTCGAGAAACGGGTAGGAGTAAACAGGGTGAAGGACACATACCGCCAATACAAAAACAGTTATAACCATCTGCAAGCGTTTATAAATCAAAAATATCATGTTTCGGACGTTTCCTTCAGGCAACTGGACTATTCATTTATTGAAAATTTTGACCGGCATCTCCGTATCGACTGTAAACTGATGCCCAAAACGATAATGCAGCGGATAATATGTCTGCGGAAAATGATAAAAATAGCAATAGGCAACGGAATAATCAGATGCGACCCGTTTATCGGATATTCGCCGGAAAAACCAAAAACAGTTCAAAAATTCGTTCCGATGGAAGATTTGGAAAAATTCATGAATGTATCCCTGAAAAGCCGCGCCCTGAACGCAACTCGCGACATGTTTGTCTTTTCATGCTTTACCGGACTGTCATTCGTTGACATGCACAATTTGACATACCGGCAGATTGTCAAGGCTGATGACGGCTCGCCATGGATAAACATCAACAGGCAAAAGACCGGCAGCGTTTCAAAAATTCCGTTACTTGACATTCCCTTGCAGCTGATTGAAAAGTACAGGGATACGGTACCGAATGGCAAGGTTTTCCCGATGAAGGACAACAGTACAATAAACCTGCAATTGAACAGGATAGCGAAGCAGTGCGGTATTGAAAGGCATCTGACATTCCACATGTCGCGCCATACGTTTGCCACCGAAACGTGTTTGTCGCAGGGAGTACCCATTGAAACGGTAAGCAGGATGATGGGACACGGCAAGTTGAGTACCACACAGATTTATGCAAAGGTTACTCACAGCAAGGTGGACGAAGACATGGACGCTCTGTCTGAAAAACTTAACGGCAAATATATATTTTCTTAATAATCAATCATTAAAACCAAAATTAAAATTAAAATACAAATGAGAAGCACATTCAAAATACTTTTTTACCTGAATACTTCCAAACGGAAGAAATCGGGAGCGTGTCCGGTAATGGGACGCATTACCATTGACGGCAATATTGCACAGTTCAGTATGAAGGAAGACCTGCATCCCGACTGCTGGAACGCCCAAAAAGGAAGAGCAAGTGGAAAAAATCGCGAACAAATCGAACTGAATAAAAAAATCGCTCAAACCGAACAGTCTATCAGGGAAATCTATGAGCAAACCGTTGAAACATGCGGATATGTGACTGCCGAACAGGTCAAAAACGAATTGACCGGAGTTACCGGCAAAGCCGAGAGTCTGCTAAAACTTTTTCGCGAGCACAACGACGAATATGAAAAACGTGTCGGAATAGACCGTACATGCGGCTCATACTACAGATATAAAAACACATACAGTCATTTGTCGAATTTTATACGGTCAAGGTATGATTTGGACGATTATCCTCTGAAACAGCTGAACATGCCGTTTATCAACGATTATGAACTGTATCTCAGAATTACTCCGAAACTGAAAGGCAATACAATAAGAAATCATATAGTAGATTTGAAAACACTGATTAAACGCGCCATAAATCAGGGTATAATTTTGCGCGACCCTTTTTCCGACTATGTCAAACCTCCAAAAGAATCGTGCTACTGTCATATTTCAAAGGAAGAACTTGAACGGATGATAAGTACGGCATTACCGGCAAAAAACAAAAAACTCGTATTTGTACGCGACATGTTTGTATTTTCGTGCTTTACGGGACTTGCATACGCCGATATGCGTCAATTAAGCGTAAAACATCTGCGAAAAACTGCCGACGGGAAAGTCTGGATTGATATTCCACGTCAAAAAACAGGGGTAGAGAGCAATATCAGGTTACTGGACTTGCCTCTGTCTATTATCGAAAAATACCGTTCTGTTCGTAAAAGCGACAAACTGTTCAATATGCCGTCCCCCTGTGTAGTCGCTTACCATCTGCACAAACTGGAAAAACTGTACGGCATCAAACACCTGCATTTCCACATGGCGCGTCATACCTTTGCCACACAGGTCTGTCTTACCAACGGCGTTCCGATGGAAACGGTCAGCAAAATGATGGGACACGGCTCAATGCGCAGTACGCAGATTTACGCTGAAATAACAAGTCAAAAGGTAGGAGCCGACATGAAGAAACTGGCAGGGCGTATCAAAGTAAATAATCCTTTGAAATAAGGCAGTTACTAATTTTTCGTAAAGTTTTTTTTACTGTCTTTTTGCCTGAAACCCCTTGGTTTGTCAAAATATAGGGTGCATCGCCGCCGCTAAAATTTTTTTCCGAGTGAAAGAAGAAGTTCTATTTTATTTTTCAGACATATTTACTGATGTCAAAGTTTTCCAAATTGTCATCGCTTTTTACTGAATCCGTCTGTTTTTCGCTGTTCAAAGCCACCTCTACCTGCTGTTTTGCCCCGCTAATCCTATCAAGCAACTGATTGTAAAAATCCGTTCCGTGCGTTTTTTGTATTGTATTGACGGCTTGATTTTTAATATTTTGGGTTACCGGACTGCCCTTCATTACCTGCACCATTGCCTCAAGTTCGTCGAATGTAACGCCCGAATCCAAAACGGCGCCTCTTTCAGGTATTCCGGTCATGACGACGGGAACAAATTCCTCTTCAGGTTCCGGTTTGGTGTTTGCCATGTTCACAGACTGTAACGTTTCAAACAGAATGTCGTTTCGGGATTTTAACAGGTCATATTCTTCGCTCAACTTGTTATACTTTACATTCAAGTCTTTAGCCCTCTTAATCCATTCCTCCATGTTTGCTTTAAATTGCCTGCCCGCTGCTTTAACATGACTGTTATCGGCTTTCAAATGTTCGTTCTCTGCTGTCAATCGCTCAATTTCATGCCATTCCGCAGAAGACTTTTCTGCATCGTCTGTCCTTATCCGCCTGTTTTTATATTTGTGCCTGATTCCATACAGAATACGGAAAAATAGCCATAATACGACGGAACATGCAAGCAAGAAAAATATTGTTTCAAACAGATATTCAATCATACAGGTATTTTTTGGGAATTACAACTCATTCCTGTTTTTTTGATACTGTTCGTCAATCAGACGGTTGATTTCCTCCCGATGATTTTCCAGATGCAGCAACAGAACGTTCTCGACATAACTGCCGATTGTGGCTTTGCGTCCGCCAATCATACCGACTATCATCATCAGTTTTTCATGGGTGGAACGTGTGATGTAGAGAGGTTGCCGGTCGGAAAAGTCCACGCGGCGAAAATAGGTTTCCCTGTATCCTTCGGACTGTTCCTTCCGTTTCCTGCGGGCAGGCGCCGGAACAGGCGATGCCTGGATTTCCTGTTCCGCTTGTTTTACCTCTTTTTCCACGGTTTTTACGGTTTCCGGCAGCGGTTCCGCAGAAGTTTGTTTTGATTTTTCACGAACCGTAAAATTCGTATCCGGTATTCCGAGCGAAACCATGCCTTGCAGTTTCCTTGCCGCTTCTTCGGAAGTCAGTTTTTTGTCGTTGTTCATCGCGTTGGTTTTTTGAGATTTACAATTTTCAGAATTTCATTCATCAGCAAATCAAGGTTGCTGTCTTTTAGCAGGGTTTTGTCGGGCGGAAAGATTGTGGAAAGAAATACCGCCGCGTTTCCCTCGATGGACTGTTCCCTGTCGTAGCGCAGGCTTCGCGGGATTGACGTTTTCAAAAGCGGGATGCCAAAGCTGCCGATTACCTTTTCATAATGTCCGTACAGTTCCCTATGGCTTCCGGCAACGACCATGTTCCGGAACAGACTGATACCCTTCAGTTTGATTTCAGGATACGCCGTTTTCATTTCGTTTACCGAAATAATGAACGGCAGCGTACTTTCCATGACCAGACGCGAGGCGGAAACCGGCACAAACACGTAATCCATGCCGAGAAACGTGTTGATGACGCCTTCGCTGTTGATTGTTCCGGGCAGGTCGAACAGCACAATGTCGTATTCCGTCTGTTCCGACGCCAGAAACTCCCCTGCCCGCGCAAGCGCGTCATTGTCGGGACGGGTACATATTACCGGATATGTGCCTTTTCCGAGCGTTTCAAACATTGACACGGCTTTCTTCTGGTAGAAAGCGTTTGTTTGCAACTGTTCCGCTTCCCTTTTTCGCATGGAGTGGATACTCCACTGGGGATAGTCGCAGTCCATGACCGCTACGTTATAACCTTGCGCATAGTGCAGATAACTTGCCGCAAGCGTGGTGAACGTCGTTTTGCCGACCCCGCCCTTCTGCGTTGAGAAGGCAATAAATAATGTTTGCTTCATCGTTTTACTTTTTTAAATTTACACGTCTAATTATCTATTTATCAATAAATTTTATTTTAACTAAAAATATATTTCAATACCGTTTTTAAATTTGAAATTTTGGAAACAATATTTCAATATTTCATGTTTTCAATTGAGAGGGAAAAATACCAGCCCGTCAATCATGAAAAATTCACAGATTGTTTGAAAATCATTTTTCCGTTTTGAAAATCTTTCGTATTTCCGTATTTCAAATTTTCTGCAAAGAAATGACAATTATTTCCTTTGACGGCATCTTTCGGCATTTGACGGCATTTGTCCGACAAGGCAAAAAAACAACCTCAAAACACACGCTATCTTTGCAGAATATTTTGCGGGGCATATTCCGACAGAATGAAAACCGATTTTTGAAGGCACACGTTATTGAAGCACAATCGGCATCAGAATTTGTCTTCCTGAGAAAACAGCAAGTTGTGTTTTATGCAGCAAATTTACAATTTGCAGCAAAAACTAACTTGCCCCCGCCCTGATGGTCGGGGGGACAAACGATGCCTCCAAAGTCGGCATCGTAATGAAAATTTTGGTTTTTGGACGCGAGATAAAAATTGTCAAAATAGACAAGGGCAGCATGGATTTTTACATGCGTCTTACAAGTTTTTATTCGCAGTTTCAGGCGGTGGTCGTTAATTACAACCAAACCGTGAAAGCAATCAAGACCAATTTTTCGGAAAAACGGGCGTTGATTTTGCTTCGACAACTGGAAAAAGCAACGTTTGAACTGGTGGCAATACACAAAAAAGTGATGGAGATTACTGCCGAGTTTGACAAAAAATCTTTGAAAACGGAATATTCCCGACTGAAAATACACCCAAAATATTTCACAAAATAAAAAACAATCGAAAAAATTATGATTTTTGCGATAGTTTATGTAACTTTGCAGTCTAAATAGGAAATTTGTCATGACTCGTTGTTTCAAAAATCAAGATAATAATAAGTCGCTGAAAATTACACAATTTTTCAGATGTTCAGCTATTCGGTTATTCAGTTATACGATTATTTGGATATTCCTGTTTTTTCAACTTTCAACTTCAAATTGCTTCGCTCAGGAAAGTATACAGGCTCAACTTGACAGCGCAGACGCTCGTGCAAACCGTTCCCTTCAAAAGTTCGTAGATGCGTTTGATATATACCTTATCAACGACTTTTTGGTTGAAGGCATGAAACTCAACACGCTGGTAAAAACCATGCCGTATTTACAATATCCTGCAATGAACCCCGAACTGGGAGCATACCTGGACAACTTTGAAAAGGAAACAGGTACGACCATAATTCTTCGCGCATACATTGACATTGATTATTTCAACCCATGGGTAAGAGCGTTCCGCAGTTCTCAAAAGACGAGAAAAGCCTTTGAAATAAGCCGTGCCAATCCTGCCCATGCCATAATTGATATTGCTGTTACGCCTGCCGGCTGGAAAAACAGGTACGATGTGGACGGGTATACAGTTTCTATTCGTGACAGCCTCCGTACTGACGCCTTCCGCGAAATTTTCAATGATGACGATTTTGCACGTATGCGCGATACTATACAAGCTGCAATGGGTAAAGAGAAAATATCGGGCGTTGACAGCGCCGGTTTTAATGCCGCCATTATACGTGGACTGGAAGCGCTAAAAGGCGATCCCGGCTTACCGCCTGACCCGGGATACCGCGTAACATTCCTGCAAGGAGACGCCGCAGCCTACGACAACGCATACAGATATTCTGTCCTAAACAGTTACTACCGCCGCAATATTGCAAACGAGCCTATCCCATGGATTGCCATTAATGCCAATAAGCAACATACATTGCGAGGTTTTTACACTGTAGCTAACACTGAAGCCGCCAAAGAAACACCTCTTAAAATTGATGCTGCCGAACTTGCCGTCGGCGCCATTTCCGTAGAGGATACTATTGTCAAGCAAATCCTGACACCCGCAGGCAATGCCCGCGAATTGACGGTAGAAGCAAACTATTCCCGAACAAACCGTTACGGTAGGGAGGTGGAAAACGTTGCGGGACAAATAGCAGTAGCAACATACAAAGAGTTGCCCATGAATCTTGTTGTGGTTTACCCGCAAGGCAATAGACCGTCTTTTAGCGTTACCGAACTCGAAAAGTACCTGAACGACGTTTACGGACAGGCAATAGTAAAATGGAATGTACAGGAAAAAGATTTTAATTACAGTTTTCCGTCTGAATTGCAAGTAAATACATCAATGCTGTCAAGTTACAGCAGCCAGATGAACGACGTGATAAAAGCGTTCAAAAAGGCAGAAAAGGTAGACAGCAAAACCTATTATCTTTTTATTGTTTCTTCAATTTCGGATAATGTAGCAGGCTATATGCCAATGAAGGGACAGTTTGGCTTTGTGAAGTCTACTTCCAATACCGAGCATACCATTGCACACGAATTGGGACATGGCGCTTTTCGGCTTTGGCACACGTTTAGCGATAAAAATATGATTGCGGGGCAGGGAATGACCGATAATTTAATGGATTATTCCGGTGGAAGAAAACTTTACAAACATCAGTGGGATTTGGTGCATGACCCGGAAACGATGTTGATGTCGTTTTTGGTGGATGAGGGGGAAGGAATGGAAAAAGCACCATATTCCGGTTTTAGATGGACACAATTCACCCCATATATATATCCTCAACAGCATACTACATTTTTGGCTCCTTCTGGCAGACCGTTTAGTGTAACAGGAAATTTAACAGAATGTTTAATAGCTTATGAGTTTAATTTTGATGCACCTGATATAGACGGAAAACTGTTACAGTTAATGATTACTAATCCAGGTGCAGTCTATGGCTTTAAAATAACAGGCTCTGATGGAAAAGAACATACATGGGAAGGTTTATACAGCGACAAACATTTTTTAGGTTACTTTAATAGAGAAACCAGACAATATTACTATGATAATTACACGTTGAAAGCTGAAAGAAACACAATCATAAATACATATTATTGGCGTGACAGGTGGACTTTCAGACAAAGCACTATTGGCAATATGCGACTAACAGAAAGTTGGTTAAATTTGGAACGGGACAATCCTGACGGTTATATGGCGGCAGGCAGATTTGAATCAGATCCTGTTGGTCGTATGAAAAGCAGTACTTTACCACCTTTTAACGAGGAATTGTTAAAAAATCTCAAATGGAATGATTTTGAGTATTTTGCCCCATTTGTTAAAACAGAAAAGCCCAATGGGATATATTACAAATACAAATTTAAAAATTATAACGACAGTCTTTATATTTATATTGAATTAAAAGGAAATCAAAAGAATTTCTATGCGTATGATCCTAATATGGCTGACTGGCAAGCTTACAAGATGCCGATTATTGAAGATGACTTTCTAATTAATTTTTTTGTGACTCTTTGCCAGGAAGCTCACACTGTACTTGATGTCTTAGGTGCAGTTCCGGTTATAGGAACACCAATTGATTTAGCGCATGGAGTTTGGTATATTATTGAGGGTGAATTTGGAAATGCTCTATTATGTGGTATTTCTCTTATTCCGGTAATAGGAGATGGATATGCATTTACGGTAAAAAGTATTAAAAAAGTGAAATTAGCAAAAGGAATTACTGTGAAATCTCCGGACGCTTTTAAATCATTGAATAAACTTTATGAAAAATTTCAGGGCAATGCCGAAATTATCACTAAAAACTTGGACAATCTCTTATCTTCCATACAAGACAACACTACTGTAAATAACTTGTTGATACGACTGGAAAAACTTGAGAGTAGTGATTGTATCAACTTTTTGCGTGACATTGCTGATGCAGGACATACCTTATCCAAAAATTTGGATAAGGTAAATGAAGCTTTTCTGGATGCATGGTTGATGGTCAAAGCCTATAGTAGCTTAAGAAAAGATTTTGAAATACTGCAACAAACCGGAAATCTTCTAAAAAACAGTAATCTTTCCAGTTCTGGATTAACGCCCGAAATAATACAAAAATTGATAACGGGGAATCGAGGCGCCGGAGCGTCAGGATTGGCTGATTTGTTGAAAGGATACAACGAACTTGTAACTTCGGGAACAAAATTAGAGAATATTGGCGCTATGATTAGATTACTTGATAACGGAGGAAATTTTGCCGTAGGAGAACGGTGGGTACAACGATACATTACCACTCATGTAGACGAGTTCAAGGGCGCTATAGTTAGGTTTGAAGACGCAGTGGATGCAGGTCGACGTGTAGACGTGAAATCAACTGTAGGAGGTAAATCTGTCTTTTATGAATTCAAATCTGTGGAGAAAGTTCCGCCTGCCGATTTTTCTAAACAGTTCTTAAGAGACTTAAACAATCAAAATGTAAATTCATTGGATCAAATCCGCTGGATTTTTGATGGCGATAAAATTAAGACATTGCCAAAAGCTGACTTCATCAATGAATTAGAAAGAGCAACAATCCCTGATAATGTTATTAAAAAATGGGTTAAAGAATTTGATTATACCCAAAAAGATTTGATAAATTTAATTAATAATAACTTTGATTTAATATTTTTAATAAAATGAAATTCAAAGAAATAACAAAAATAAAAGATGTTTATTCTCCACCTTACTTTTGGAGGAATGAAATGTTAATATATAATACAAATTATGATTTATTAACAATTTCAGATAAAATGGGAACAAAAAAATTGATAAAAATGGATCGTGATTATTCTCCGGTTTTTATTGAAAATGATATATATTTTTATATTGAAGGGACAATTCAAAAACTTAAAGAAAGCAATGATCTTGAAATAACATGGTTATCCAAAATAGGCAAAGCATTTCTTCATAATAATTTAATCCATGAACGTAATTTTAACGAAAATTCCAATTCACTTAATTATTACTGTTATGATTATAAAAATAAAATGTTATTATGGAATAGAATGTATCAAAATGCGAGATTTACTACAATAATTGGCGATAAACTATTTTTGACCGATTTAAATACAACATTCATTTCATTGTTGGATGAAATGAATGGTAATATTTTGTGGAGTATTGATTTTGAAACTAATGCTGTGGGCAAAATATTTGCATACAATGATATTCTTATAGCTTTATTGGGTCCATTTAAAAACCTTAAAATGATTGGAATAGACTTTATTACCGGTACGAAACTTTGGGAAATATACGACTGTCACAATCACTACATTCAAGACCCTCAAACTGGTTTATTGTATAATTTCAATAGTTGTATTTATCAAATAATTGACCCAGTTAAAGGTATTGTTATTTTTGAAAAAAACATGTACAACGAATGTGAGCAACATAAAATTTCACCGTTTGTTTTTGCTGTTTCTAACAATAGTCTGTATTTTTCCAGCTGTGAATATTCTACTATTAAATTTGGAAGAATAAATCTTGATAATCATCAAATTGAATTTGTTCAAAGTCTTGGATACTTTCCTGGTTCAAGAATATTTGACAGTCAATTCTATCAAGGACGCATATATATTCTTGATAACACGCAAACTTTGCATATATTTGAAGAACAATGAAATAAATCAAACAATGAAGACCTTATTTATAACCCTTTTTACGCTGCCTGTCGTTTTTATTTCGGCACAGAACATACCTTCACTGGTATCGCAGCAAGTATCAACGATTCGTTTCGGCGAATTTGCCGAGTACAGAGCGCTGGAACAATCCATAACAAAAAGCCCTGATGCCGTTTTCAAAGCGTTAACGCCTTTCCAAACGGACACAATGGAAAAAGTCCGTCAATGGACTTATGCTCAGTACCACCAAATACTGCTTTATCACGAAAAATCTCTGCCAATGCGCAGGGAGATTGTTTTACAGTTAGTCGGCGGATTAGCCGACGCTGAACTTTCCGTGCGTAATGATTGCGTTGATTACCTTACGGAGTGCAGCCGTCATGATTTCACTCCGCAGGCGCAGGAACAGTTCAGTAATCTTTTTACAGGCAAAGCTTGGTTTTCAAAGGAACTGATACTGCTTGCCGGTTTTATCGGTAATGCCTCATGCAGGACAACGCTTGAAGAACTTGCATTTTCGCCGGAACCGGCACAGCGCAGGCTGCAATGGCACGCCAACCTTGCTTTGTCGCGCATGGGCGATGATAACGCCACTAATTGGTGCCTCATGCAAATCAACTGCATAGGCGTAAATGACGATGTAGTATACGACCTGCTACCCGGGCTTGTATATACCCGACACCAACGTTCCCTTGAGTTTTTGGTCACGGTTCTCAACTCTGATGAAAAACTGTGTACCTCAAGCAATCCCGATTCAGGCGAATCAATCCTTTGCGGATACCGCGTGATGGAATATCTGGCATCGGTAATAAGAGGCTATCCGCTAAAACAGTTACCATCCGGCGATATTGACACAAAAGACTATCACAGGGCATTGCTAACAGCAAGGGACTGGTTTACCAAAAAGAAAGGAGAATATGAGATTTTGTCGGATACTTTCTAAAAAATCAGTTCTATCTCACACGAGTATTTTTTTCTGAATCAAAATAATAAAGCCAATTTCACCTTGTTTTCATTGTGCAAAGGTAATTCCGTGTCTTTTTGTCCTGCAAGGTTAAACCCTTCGGGTTTTCGCGAAAAATCTCCACGCCTCGCTTCGCTTCGGGTAGTATTTTTCCGAAAAACCTTGCATGACAAGGGCACGGAATTGATTAACGCACAATGAAAACAAGGTGATTTCAGAAATTTTTTATCGATATGGCAAAAATATTTTTTTATGAACGCAAAAAAATCTATCTTTGCCGCGAAATAAGTTATTTGATATGTAAAAACGGTGAAAAGCGGTGCAGAAAGCACGTTACTAAATCGTTACCTGTTTAAGGAAAATTTGGATCTAATATGTTGGTAAATAGAATAATGAGATGCAATTTCAAAAATTTTTCCTGCTCTAACGGCTTCACAGGTCTTGCCATGCAGTCCGTTGTCGCAACCGTTTCGTTCGTTTCCGCACGTCATTTTCGCCGCCGCACTGTCGCCCGATTGCACACAACAAATGATTATATGCTTCCATTGCCTCGCCCTGATTGGCGCCGTTACTCTGAACTCTAATCTATTCATGATATTTTAAAATTAAAAATATTTATAAAACTTAGATGGATGCAAATTCTGTTTTTCCTGTTTCTTCGTCCACAAGTTCCATAGAAGGACGCCCTATGACGACTCCAAATTTAACCTTGCAACGAATATAATACTCTTTTCCAAACTCTATCGTTATTGGAAGTTCTTCTCTGGCTTCTGTATGAGCCCACAAGACAATTTTCCCTTCTTTATCGATTTTTATGCTTTCTTTCCATTTATTATTCACTCGACAAATGACCAGTTCTTCTATACGCAGATTATAACTGATAGCTGCTCCAGCCATGCTTCCTTTGCGATATATATGCAATAAGGCATAACCTTTTTCTGCTGACATTATCGTAGTGTCTTTGCGTTCCTCCGTAATTTCTTCGGCAAGAACATTTTGTTGAGCTTGTTGAATACTTTGGTCGTTATTTGGCGCAACAACGCTAATTGGGGAAGTCGAATCTTCCATCTTTTCCTGTGCCATTTTTTCAGCGTCGGTACGAGATAAATATTCTATGGGAACAACCGTAACTCCAGTTTCATTAATGCATCCCCATTTGTCGTTGAGTTTCACTGTCGCCAATTTTTTACTTCCGTAAATCTGCCAATCGCCTGTTTCATCGTATTTGCAAGGAATTACCACAGAACCTGTATTTTTATCCTTAAACCCATACTTTCCGTTTAAACATCGTAACGCTTCCAGCTCCTGCCCGTAAGATAAAATTACCGAAAAATATAAAGCAATTGCTACAATCGTTATTTTCTTAAATAAACTTGTTTTCATATGAAAATTAAAATATTATTATTACCCCATCAGAACTTGTATACTATTCCTGCCGCTAAATTAGTGCGATGTCCGATTTTATCGCCAACTTCAATAAATTTGTATCTCAATTCGATGTTAAGCGTCAATTCTGAGGTTAACTCAATGTCAAAACCGCCACCTAGCGAAAACGCAATCTCACTGCCAGAATCCGAAGCTTTGCCCAAAAAGCCAAGATCCAATTCGAACTTGTAACCAACCAAACCAAGCCCAACAGATGGATATACCATAAGCTTGTCGGATACCGGAAACAGATAGTGCCCGTATGCGCTAAAATCCCACCAGGACCAATAATCCTGTTTGGGGAAAAAGTCAAACTCTCCTGCTAAACGAAATGGGTCGGTTACATTGTATAAGAACTTTCCGCCTATTCCTACATGGCTATAATTGCCACCTGTTCCTACAATTAAGTTGCCGCCAATAGCCTTGTCGCCTGCATATTGCGCACTGACTGAAACAGTCATTGTTGTCGCGATTGCTACAATCGCTAATTTCTTAAAAATATTTGTTATTTGCATGATAATTAAATAATTAAAATTAATACTATTTATTTTATTTAGATTTATTTGCGTGTTTTCAAAAACAGACAATAAAAAATGACGTGGAAAGTATATTTTTTGTTCGTTTCTCAAGGTTTCCACGCCTACTCTTTCAAACAAGTTCTTCCACGCCGCACTATGCGGCATTTACTTACCTGTTCTTGAAAGAGCAACCTGTTTAATCAAGTTACCATGTGGAAATTGCTTGAGAAACAAGAACAAGTAGCCTTACGCTACTGATACCATTATTTTATGTCCGCGTATAAATACGCTTATGTCTTTACATTTACTAACTTTTTTAAAGGTTAAACAATACGGAGGCAGTTTTTACTCCGCATACATTTTTTTGCATACAGACTACCTCTTCTATTTACGTATACGAATTTTTTTCAAAAAGGTTTCAAAAAAGACAAAAAAAATTTCAGTTTTTTTTTCGATTTTCATAATTTTGGTAGCAGGCGGCTAATAAGCAAACGCCGGGGGGAATTAAGAATTAGGAATTAGGAATTAGGTGGGTTGCATTTTGTAGAGGTTTTGAGGTTAGACAAATTTTTTTCATAGGGCAAAGGAAAGGAAAATTTGGGAGAAAAGCAAGGGAAAAT
>Ga0082212_10008384_pt1 | contig 13508 bp, 12 predicted proteins | sample TergutNt197P3_FD_71548 | JGI IMG/M metagenome (GOLD analysis project Ga0082212, IMG submission 71548) | Neocapritermes taracua P3 segment gut microbial communities from Petit-Saut dam, French Guiana - Nt197 P3 | ecosystem: Host-associated > Arthropoda: Insects > Digestive system > Gut ... | reverse complement strand
AAAGATAATGCCGTCTATACAAGCGGCGAAGAATACGACATCCCTGAAGATGCGGACAGCGGCATCCTCAAAGATGAAGAAATCATCCTTTCATACGGAGAAAAGAACCAGCTGAAGCATCGCTCAAGACGTATCGCATTTTGGGACAGTGAGAACAAGCGATTACTGGTGTTTCTGACCAATAATTTCGAGTTAAGCGCAGAACAAATCGCCCTGATTTACAGGAAAAGAGGTGTAATGGACAAAATTTAGGCTAATTTTCATATTTACGTTGTTTGTTCAAAAAGTTAGCGTTATCTTTGCGTCGTTAAATCGAAACGGAAGCAGGCTCTGCTGGGGAGCAACCTGTTATGTTGATTTCGGTGATACCCGTACACCCATTTCGGTGATATCCGTACACTTTTTTTGGTTTTCACTATCAAAAATACCTGACAAAATTACCTGTTTTTTCTTAAACTCTCCCCTTTTAATTCAAACCGATGTGCCGTATGCACCAATCTATCGAGTAGGGCGTCGGCAATAATTGCATCACCGATAACGTCAAACCAGTTTGACACAGGCAATTGACTTGTAATGATTGTTGCATTTTTCGCATGACGGTCTTCGATGATTTCTAAAAAATCATTTTGCAATTGTCCTTGCAGGGTCGTCATACCAATATACGACCTGAACTTTTTCACCTGTGTAAGCGTATGGAACCGAGTAATAATGATGATCCCGTCCCAGACAGATACAATTGTTGTTTCCCACGCGCAGTTCGGCATAGAATTTCATCTCGAAGTCGGTTGGAGGAAGCGCGCGAAGGGTATGTTTTTCGTCGGCAAGAAACTTTTCCTCACGGGTGTAATCTCTTCGTTGAAAGCGCGTTTGATTGTGTTCGAGGGTCTTTTCAGACACGGCAAGGTTGAGTTGGTCAAGCGAAAAGAAACGGTGATGACGCAATTTGGCATAAACGCGTGAATAAATGATTTGCACCTGATTTTCGACCAGCGCCTTGTCACGGGGATGACCCGCGCGTGCCGGCAAAACAACCATATTGTAGTGATTGGCAAAATCTTCCATAACCCGGTTGAGGGTCGGCTGATAGCGGTCGGCTTTAATCACTGCGGCTTTTAGATTGTCCGGAACAAGTATCTTGGGACAACCGCCAAGAGCGCGCAAACAACAGGTCAGAGCATAAAGAAAATCCTCTGTTTTCTGACTTTCAACACACATCACAAAGGAATATCCCGAAAAGGGCAAACACGCCGCAAAAACCTGAACAGTAACGACTTCGCCTGTATGAATGTCAATATGGGACATCGTGTCGCCCGCAAAATCAACAAACAGTTTTTCGCCTGCCGCGTGCGTGAGAACGGCAGTTGGCTTGCGGGCTATCTGCAACTGATTGAGATGAAAACAAAACTGTGTATAGCGGTATCCCGAAGGATACTTCGTCAAATACTCCTGCCAGAGCAGATGACGCGTAACGTGTTTCCGACCCAGTTCCTTCTCTAACCAGGGAAGCAACCCCTTCAGGTCGTCAAAACGTTTATCGGTGTACGCAGTCGTTCCGGCTGAAAACTTGCCTTCCAGAACGGGATCGTCAAGGAGAAGCAAATCGTCAATGGGGATGTCGAAAGTTTTTAACTTGCGAATATAATCGCACACGGTTCCCTTGTCAATACCTAACTCACGGGCGATCTTACGGTTGGATGCACCCGATTGATGTAATCGCAATAATTGCTTGATTCTACTCATTACTACTAATTTACCTGCCATTTCTTTTTGATACTTTAGATGATTTGATGATGTATATTCATCTAAAAGATACTGAAACAGTAATGAAAAAACCAAAATTTTTAATGCTAAAACTGTACGGGTATAGTCCGAAATTGAAAACGCTCCGAAACGCGAAAATCAACAATCGTATCTATATCATTGTCTGTGCATTATACATCCAAAAGTGTACGGGTATAGTCCGAAACGGATGTGCCGCCGCCGCCGTTTGCCACGAAAAATACGCCATTCGCATACGCTGTACGGCTATAGTCCGAAATAGACAAAAAAACAACCCAAAATTCACGAAAAATACCCCTTTCTTGACCTAAAAACAGGTAAAATATGACAAAATGTCGCACTTTTTTGACTGTTTTTATCAATTAAAAAAAGTCTTTTTGCCGAAAAAAGTGGGTGGGTATACTCCGAAATCGCCAGTGGCAAATAGAGAATTATGACCGAATAATAAGAGAAAATCGGGAGAGGAAACAAAGGAGAGCGGAAAGGAAATAGTTGATAAAAAGATTTTTAACGAAATCCTATTTAGTGTCTGTCAGAAAACTCACTTTTTCCAAAAAAAACAGTCAAAATTTGATACCGATGACCCAAACTTTTGGGAAGATTTTTACGCAGTTGCCAAATATTTTTGTTTTGTACAACAAATATCAGAGTATGTAAAACAAAATATCAGTTTCTCTTGCCAACAAAACGCACCATCCCCATGTGAGTTTATTTTAAAGGCTCATCGCAAATGATCTTCAGGCAGCGCTGAATGGTTTTTGAATATTCTGATTTTTCAGCCCCCAAAATAAGCATAATACCCCGGAAATACAAGGATTTTTGATATTATCGCCAAAAAAAGTTATCAACATTCAGCATCGAAAAATACTCATAAATGCTGTAAATCAAAAATATAAACGTTTTCTGACAGACACTAATTATGAATATGATACGGATAAAATTTTGTAACACATTGATTATCTATCTGCTAAAAATAATTATATAGTCTGTGTGAAATATGAAATATTTCATGTACATTTGCGATTTTTAAAATTGAACTATGAATTGGATAGAGGCGCTTATACTGGGGCTTGTGCAGGGATTAACCGAATTTTTGCCGGTGAGCAGCAGCGGACATTTGATCATCGGGAAAGAATTGTTGGGCGTACAGGTCAACCCCGATGCAGAAACTACTTTTGAAGTGCTGGTGCATTGCGCCACAGTGCTGAGTACGATTTTCGTTTTCAGAAATGAAATATGGAAGTTGTTGCAAGGTCTGTTCGGGTTCCGGATGAATGATGAAACGCAATATATTGCCAAAATCTGCGTTTCAATGATACCGGTTTTGATTGTAGGGCTTTTCTTCAAGAAGCAGGTAAAGGATATTTTCGGCGAAGGCGTGGCGCTGGTGGGTTTGATGTTGCTTGTTACCGCCATCCTGTTGTCGCTCACGCATTTTGTGAAGTTCAGGCAGCGGAAGGAAATATCGTATTTAGATGCGTTCATCATCGGCGTCAGTCAGGCAATTGCCGTACTTCCGGGGCTTTCGCGTTCAGGCGCTACCATTTCCACAGGTTTGTTGCTGGGTAACAAACAGGAAGACATTGCGCGGTTTTCGTTCCTGATGGTGCTGATTCCCATTCTGGGCGAAACGTTTCTGAGCATGATGGGCGGCGATTTTTCGCCAAAAGTTTCGGGAATCCCGATGTCGGCAATGATAACCGGTTTTTTGGCGGCATTCTTTTCAGGTTTGTTTGCCTGCAAGGTGATGATTGCCCTTGTAAAACGAAGTAAATTGATATTCTTTGCCGGTTATTGCGCCATTGTGGCTGCAACGGCGCTCATCTGGCAATTTTTTCTGTAAAGGATGCAAGAGGTCGAAACGTCTGTTCCGCTGTTTCATCCGGCGACGGCAACGCCCGAAGACTTTATCGCTGGACAGGTTCTTTTAATTGACAAACCTTTGTGGTGGACGTCGTTCGACGTGGTGCGGAAATGTCGTAACATCATCACAAACCGGCTGAAAATAAAAAAGTTGAAAGTCGGTCATGCCGGAACGCTCGACCCGTTGGCCACAGGGTTGATGATGATTTGCACCGGTAAAGCCACCAAACGCATCAACGAATGGATGGCCGCCGACAAGGAGTATGTGGCTGTCATTGAGTTGGGACGGACGACGCCTTCGTTCGACTTAGAAACCGAAACGGATGCGGTGTTTCCTGCGGAGCACATCACCCGCGAATCGTTTGAAGAATCGCTCCGCGCCTTCCTCGGTGAAACGCAACAGACGCCGCCGTTATTTTCGGCAAAGAATCTGCAGGGGAAACGTGCATATACTTTCGCCCGCGAAGGTTCACACGTCGAACTGCCTCCTCAGCCGGTGATTATCAGTGAGCTGGAGATGACGCGATTCGAATTGCCCCGTGCGGAAGTACGGATGCGTTGCAGCAAAGGCACTTACGTGAGGGCGTTTGCACGCGACGTCGGGCTGGCCAACCAAAGCGGGGCATGTCTGGTAGAACTCCGAAGAACGGCCATCGGCGGTTTCCGTGTCGAAAAAGCCATGTCGCCCGACCTGTTCGAACAAATTGTTTCAAAGATAACCTAATAACCTAAATTTTAAGTCACCATAAAACCATAACCAATCATGAGACTTTCGCAGTACAAATTTCATCTTCCACCAGACCTGATTGCCAAGTTTCCGGCGCCAGTCAGGGACGAGTCGCGTCTGATGGTCGTCAATCGCCAGCACAATCACATCGAACATCGTGTCTTTAAGGATATTATCGATTATTTCAACGAGGGCGATGTGATGGTTTTCAACAATACCAAAGTATTTCCTGCCCGATTGTACGGCAACAAGGAAAAAACAGGCGCACAGATCGAGGTTTTTCTCCTGCGCGAACTGAATACCGAGCAGCGTCTGTGGGACGTATTAGTCGATCCTGCCCGCAAAATCCGTATCGGCAACAAACTCTATTTTGGCGACAACGACAACTTAGTAGCCGAAGTGATCGACAACACCACCTCGCGTGGCCGTACCCTGCGTTTCCTGTTCGACGGCGCTTACGACGAATTTAAGAAGACGCTTTATTCGATGGGGCAAACCCCTCTGCCAAAATTCATCAAACGCGAAGTGACGCCCGACGACAAGGATCGCTACCAGACCATCTTTGCCAAGCACGAAGGCGCCGTAGCCGCGCCGGCCGCCGGCCTCCATTTCAGCCGCGAATTGTTGAAACGGTTCGAAATCAAAGGCATCGAACGCACGGAATTAACGCTCCACATGGGGCTTGGCAACTTCCGGAATGTGGATGTGGAAGACCTCACCAAGCACAAGACGGATTCAGAACAGTTTATCATTTCCGAAGAAACGGCCAATATGGTCAATACCGCCAAAACGCGGAAATCGGAAGTATGTGCCGTGGGCACTACGGTTTTGCGCGCTATGGAAAGTTCGGTATCCACATCGGGAATGTTGAAACCTGCCGACGGATGGACCAACAAATTCATCTTCCCTCCCTACGAGGTGAATGTGCCAACCTCTGTCGTTTCCAATTTTCACCTGCCCATGTCCATCATGATGATCATGCTGTCGTCATTTACCGGTCACGAACAACTGATGGATATCTACGAATTGGCCGTCAGGGAAAAATACAGGTTCGGGGCTTATGGCGACGCGATGTTGGTGTTGTAGCGTTTTGAGTATTTATCTCATATTTGTTATGAAGAGAATTATTATCCTGTTTTTATTTACTGTTTTTTGTATGAATATCCGGTCGCAAAATCTTCCGCCTGTATTCGGGAAGGAATATACCGGTAAAGTATTTCGCGATTCACGCATACGCAGTTACATCGCACCGCAGCGTATTGTATGGAAGTACGACGGAGGAGGTAGCCTGATCGTCAATCCCGAAGGTTTATTATCCGAAGGCAACAACGGTCAGAGCGAACTCACCAACAGGCAAGTCTGCACCATGCGCAGTACCGGTGATGAGCGTGCAGCCATCCTTCTTGATTTCGGCATGGAAATACATGGCGGGATACAGTTGGTAACCACTGTCGCAACTAATAAAACGCCGGTGAAAATTCGTGTCCGTTTTGGCGAATCGGCGAGCGAAGCCATGAGTGAAATTGGCGGCGTTCAAGGCGCTACCAATGACCATGCCATGCGCGATTTTACGATGGAATTGCCATGGCTTGGCGTAGCCGAAACAGGTAACAGCGGTTTCCGTTTCGTTCGTATCGACCTGTTAGACGCCAACACTACGTTGAGTCTGAAAGAGATCAACGCCATTTTTACCTATCGCGACATCCCGTATCTCGGCTCGTTCCGCAGTAACGACGAACGCCTCAACCGAATATGGATGACAGGCGCCTATACCGTACACCTCAACATGCAGGAGTACATCTGGGACGGCGTCAAACGCGACCGTTTGGTATGGCTGGGCGATCTGCATCCCGAAGTGATGACCGTCAGTTCTGTGTTTGGCTACAACGAAGTAATCCCCAAAAGCCTCGACCTTGCCCGCGACATCACTCCGCTTCCGGGCTGGATGAACGGCATGTGTTCCTATTCGCTCTGGTGGGTAATCATCCACCGCGACTGGTATCGCTATCAGGGCAACCTCTCTTATCTGAAAGAACAACAGAAATACCTCGCTGGATTACTCAACCTGTTACTCGCCAAGGTGGACGCCTCCGGACAGGAAAAGCTCGATGGCGGCGGTCGTTTCTTAGACTGGCCTTCAAGTCCCAATGAAAAGGGCGTCAATGCCGGTCTGCAAGCCTTGATGATCATCACTTTTCAGGCAGGCGCCGAATTATGCGCCGTTCTTGGCGACAGAGAAATGGCCGCCAAATGTACAGAAACGGCAACGCTGATGCAAAAATGCGTCCCTGACCACAACCAACTGAAACAGGCCGCAGCGCTCATGGTGCTTGCCGGTTTAATCCCCGCTCAAAAGGCCAATGACGAAGTGATACAACGGGGCGGCCCCAAAGGATTTTCAACCTTTTATGGTTATTACATGCTCGAGGCGCAAGCCAAAGCCGGCGACTATCAGTCGGCCATCGATAATATCCGCCACTACTGGGGTGGTATGCTCGATATGGGCGCTACTACTTTCTGGGAAGATTTCGACCTTGAGTGGACTGACAACGCAGCCGGTATCGACGAGTTAGTTCCGGAAGGGAAGAAAGATATCCACGCCGACTTTGGGGCGTATTGCTACAAGAACCTGCGCCACAGTCTTTGTCACGGATGGGCTTCCGGCCCTACGGCATGGCTCACCGCGCATGTGTTGGGCGTTCAGCCGCTTGAACCGGGCTGCAGAAAACTGCGTATTGAACCCCACTTGGGCGACCTGCAATGGGTGGAAGGATCGTTCCCAACCCCGTTTGGCGCGGTTCATATCAAGCATACAAAAGATACGGACGGCAAGGTGAAAACGGAAGTGAAAGCGCCGAAGGAAGTGAAAATCATGAAATGAGAGACGTTCACAGGTAAGTTGTTCTGACATTTTTTTGCAGAATATATCAATTGATTGAAATAATGTTTATCTTTGCACCGCATTTTGCACAATCGGGGTGTGGCGCAGTTGGCTAGCGCACTTGCATGGGGTGCAAGGGGTCGAAAGTTCGAGTCTTTTCACCCCGACAGTGAAAACAAAGCCCTACAAGCATATTGTAGGGCTTTTGAGTTTTTTTTATTTTCCAAAAAAACGATACTTTAACATACTTTTATGAGCATATAAGATACTGCCGCTCTGATTTATAAGTAGAACGTCTGCCTGATTATTGTTGAATTTGCGGAAAGCGTCCGATACGTTTTCACGTTTGCGGGTCTTAACCATAGCGAGGTTCTTCCTGCAAATCTGCGAAAAACAACGTTTTCAAATATTGATTTATTATCTTGTTCTTATTCAGAGAAATATGTATATTTTCCGAAGTAAAATTACGAGTCATCTCACGAAACGGACTTTAGAATATGTCCATGTTCTTTTGTGATTATTCGATTTTCCACTCCGGGGGGATGGTATATGTAATACCTTCTTTAGTCACGGTATCGGGTAAAACGCTGTATTGAAACCTGCCTTTGCTGTTTCCAAGTTCAACTGCTCTTTTTTTGTGCGACTTCATGAAGTTGTTCAAAGCGTCGGATTTATTGGCAGGCGGGAAATACACTCTTATTTTGATATTTGGAAAACGTTCATTGATAAGATTTAACGGAGTTAGCAGGTCGCCGTCGGCGCTTACTAACGCAATAGTATCTACGTTAGCCAGTAAACAATCGTCTATCATTTTGATTGCGATGTTCACGTCCGTATGCTTTTCCTCGTAAATTTTGTAGTTTTTATGGCATTCTTTGCATTTGACCATTTTTGGGAAAAATTTACCGTCTATGACTTCAAACTTATTCCCGTTAACAAGACTGTTGGCTTTAAACAGAAGTCTTTGTCGCATTAGTTTTTCAGTATCAGGAGGCGGGGCAGTGAAATAGTAAACTTTTTCTAAAGATTGATTGTCGCCAATGAACTGCTGAAACAGTTTGACAAAGTCTAACCAATAGAATTTTTGCCAATCGCTGTCTATCCTTATTTTTCTTTTCAACCCATGATAAAAGTTGAACCCATCGATAAAAAAATTAATTCTTTCCATTTCTTAAAAAAGCCCCAACCAGTGAGGCTTACCTGCCCATAAAACTGAGCAGGGTAAATCAAGGGCAAAGGTAAGATTTATTTTTTATAATCAAATATGATCATCAAAAAATATTTTCTTTTAAGATGAAAATTCAAAATGATTCAAGCGTAAAGCAATAGTTTCCAAATTTAAAGCGAAGCGAAAGACAGCAAAATGAAGAATTTAAGAAAAACAGCGTTTTCAAAAATCGGATACTTTTCGTAGGGGTCTAAGGCCATTACTATCTACTTCAAAATCGGTATCAAATGAATATTTTCCCAGTCGATTGATGTGTTCAAACGGAGCGGGAGAAATATGCTCGAAGTCCGTTTCGTTTATTTCAAATCCTTCTAATTGAAGTTGCTTTATAATTTCCTGAATGTAAACGGTATTCCATGCGATAACAATGTTGGTGAGTAAATTGAGGCTTTGAGCGGTTATTTGCTGTTCATTTTCCTGTTTTTTACGAATCACACCGTCTCCACCGAACCACAGATACGCTCTTAAACCGTGAAGTTGTTCTCCCTTATTGAGTTGAGAATTGATTTTCTTTCTCATGGATATATCCAGCAGGTATTTACAGATGAAGCCGGTTTTCACAAGTCGTCCGTAGGATTGCAATACATACATGAGATTGTTCTGTCTGGGATATGCCTGCAATTTGCTTATAAGGGTCGAAGGGGTGACGGTTCCCGTTTTTAAGGATGCAGCGACCCTGGTCATGTCGTCTGCAAATTTTTTGAGATAATCCACATTGACTGTTCCCGTAAATTTGAGCGACGGATAATCCGGTTCCGTTATATCTTTTCCTTCAATTTTATAAAGTCTTTGACTTTTAAGGTCTCTGATTCTGGGCGAAAATTGTTTTCCCACAAGGTCGAAAAGGGCAAAATTCAAATCCGTATATCCATGTGTATCAGTAGTGTGTTCATTTAATGGAAGGTCAGTTTCGTTAGCCAGAATTTCATTCAGTACATAAGTCGCATCCCGTTCGTGTACGCTCACAATAAGACTTCCGAATTGTGAATACTGGTCGGCAGTATGGGTGTAAAAACCCACACCTTTTCCGTAGCCGAAATATTTTGGAATAGCCTTGGCATTTCTTATTTTCCCGTCCGCAGGGAACCTCTGTCCATCTGATGATGACAGAATCCCTCCTCCCCAATACCGGCTGATCCATTGCCGGAAGTGAAAGTTGACAATCATGTTATTTGCTTTTTTCAGATTATCGTCCGGGAAATAGTTATTACCCACCCACCAGAGCGTCTGGTATTCAAGGTCGGAAGATCGGGCCAGATCAGCCAGAGACAAATTGCAGGCATTGGCAAACAGTACGGCATATTTCAGATTCCGGTGCTTTGGATTTCGGGAAGGCTGTTCTCCGACTAATTCTGCAGAATAATTTATCCAGTGATCAACTTCCCGGATCATTTCCGGTAAAGAGACTCTGGGCAGCCTTGCATTGATCTGTTCTTTCAGTATGATTGCAGTGGGCGGAATTTCTTCTGCAACCAGTGGAGAAACGATCAGAACATCGTTTTCTATCCGTATATCGGAAGCTTGGGATAATTTTTTGGTCAGCAGGGGAAGTATCCTGAACAGTTCTTTTGTTTTTTCGTCAATGATATCAGGTAAAGCGGGAAGAGAAAGGTTTTGGCAAATATTCACCCTGTTCGGTTTCCAATATGTTTCTGAAATTAAGAGACTTTCAAGGCTGGTAAATTTACGGGACAAATCCAGATAGACATCACCGGATTGCAGTCTGTCCTTAAGAACATGCAATACACACAGTTCATAATTGTGTTGATTGATTTTTCCTTCCTGTATGATTACTTTTTGCCAGTTCGCACTGACAAAATTCATGGGCGCATTTAGAGGTATTTTCTTTTTTCTGTCATTTTGTAACTCTTTGACTAATTTCAATGCTGCCTCAAAATTATCCCGTGTAAAGGCAATCTTAAATTGAAGTGTTGACAGAAGTTTCGGACTGAACCGTTTTATCGATGAATAATGATCGGATAAGAAGGAATGATGAGAAACGCCTTTTGTATCCTTTCCGGTTAAAGCAGTTAACGCCTCCTGTATCTGTGCTTTGGGAAGTTTTTCGTATATATATTTTCGTAAGTGTTTATTTTCAATGCTTTCATCAACAACCATTTTTCCTGTCTGTATCATAGTGTGCAGGGCATGCTGTTGGGCTTTAACGGTTTTTACCAGATGGTTGTCCAGTGCCCGCTTGGATTTATTGATGATTTGCTGCCAGTAATCGCCGTACATAGCCATAATAATGTCCGTTATATCCAACAGGCTTTCTTTTAGAAAACAGACCAGCATCGGATAGAGACGTACTTTATTGATCCTCTTTAAATCCGTATTTGTAGTATTTCTTACAAAGCCGGCAAGTCTTTTTTTCCTGTTTTCCGAAAGGCAGGACAAATCCCAGGATCTGACGCCCAACTGTTCAAGATAGTCATATTTTTCCAGCATCTGATGAATATTCACGGAGGTATTTCCACCCGGAATTTTGCAAAGCCATCGGTGTGGAGTGATTCTCATCTGTGAATCCGGATCAAGAATCTGATCTAATTTATCAAAAAGGCTCTTTGTCCAAAGAAAGGATAAACGCGCGTAAGTCTCTTTCTCCAACGTTTCCCGTATTCCGCCCACTATTTCTTCAAGTGTTCTTATGGAAGGTCGAAGTATTTTTTCGCTGTACAGTTTTTGACAGAGTAAATCAAGCAAATACCTTTCCCTGTCATGAATCATCCCCTTTTCGACAAGCCATTTCTCCACAACATCAACGTCAAACAGCGGTTGCCACTTACGAAAATTCAGATGAGACAGTATTTTTCCCAAATGTTCGGTCTCCGTCTGTTCCCGCTTGCCATAATCGACCAAAGCGGCAATCGGGATATGACGCAGCAACTGGTTAGAAACAAAATCAAAAATGCTCACCGGCAATTTCTCCTTCCAGTTGTCAGGCACATACCCCAAATATCGAATCAATCCTGTTAGAATGCTGACGGCTGTCCGGTTGACAGCGCCGTAAAAACTTCTGACAAATGCCATATCTTTTTCGGTCAAATAGAAACACTGAATCATAACATCATCCCCAATTTCTTGAGGAACTTCCTGATACTGTTGCCTCTCAAAAGAATTTAAAAATGTAATTGGCATGGCGCCGAATGATAAAGTTAAAACGTTCGTTTTTTATGGTCATTTATTTTTGCAAATATAAATATTTTTATTTTATCTTTGCGTAAAAAATAATCCGGTTTTATACCTTTACATTAAAAAATGATTATGACGTGCAGAAATGTTGCTTATTTGAGGGTATCCACCATCGAGCAGGATATCGAAAAAAACAAAGCCGAAATATTGCATTTGGCCAATGACAGGTCTTTGGGTAAAGTTGAATTCGTTGAAGAAAAAGTATCGGGAAGGATTCATTGGCGGCAAAGGAAAATAGGCGAAATTGTAGAAAGCCTCCGGCAGGGCGACACCATTCTTCTCAACGAGTTTTCCCGACTGGGACGAAGTATGCTTGAATGCATGGAAATAATTTCCATTGCGACACAGAAAGGAATCAATATCTATACTGTTAAGGGAAACTGGCAGTTAGACGGTTCCATACAAAGCAAAGTAATGGCTATGGTATTCTCAATGGCTTCCGAAATCGAACGGGATTTGATCTCTAAACGGACAAAAGAGGCTTTACAGACGAAAAAAAACAGCGGGAAAATACTGGGAAGGCCTAAAGGAACGGGAAAGAGCAAATTAGATGCGTACAAGGTAGAAATAGAAGCGTTATTAAAAAACGGATCGACCAAAAAGTTTATCGCCAATCGTTATAACTCTACTCCGGCAAATCTTTTTAATTGGTTGAAAAAGAATAAAATAACAAATTGAAGATTGAAAACGTTGTTTTTCGCAGATTTGAAAGAAAAACCTCTAAAGGAACAGGAATGTAATTTGCTGAATAAGAAAGAGTAATATTCTTAACGTACTATAAAGTCCGTTTCGTGAGCTGACCCGAGTAACATCGCAATTTGCATCCAAATTACAAGTTGCCGCATCTCCTAATCCTCTGCTATTAAAACCGAGAATGTCAATATACCCATGTATTACTTCACTGATTTTTATAATTCCTCCATCTGATGTTTTCGGCTCATAATATTCCAACACGACCGTACTGCCCTGAATCAAATTTGTGGCAAATTCGTTAGTTGGATTATTACTTACTTCCGGCGTAAACGCTCCCAAAACCATCGTCTTATCTTCGTTATATACAAAGAATTTTGAACCTTCGGAAAGTTTGAAAAAGCTGTATATCAAGTTTATAGACACAGCGTCTGCAGAATGTATTTTTAACATCCATAAATTATCTCCATTTGACAACGTTTCTTTCAATCCGTCTTTCTTTATATCAATATCAACATCTATTGAATAGCCAAATCTAAAGGGCTTAATGCCACCACCATCTCTATCTCTTTCATCTTCTTGTAGGAGTGCTCGTACATCTACAGAAGGCATAGAAATTACCGGTATTTTTCCGTTTCTTACATCAACATCTAAAGAGAAACTAACAGGTGTTCCGCTTTCGCTGATTTGTCCCAAAGCATATTGACTAAAAATGCCAATTAGGATTAAAATAAAAATTTGCTTTTTCATGGTTTTACCGTTTTTTTAAGATTAATAAATTTTTGTTTTTAATTTTCTCTGTATAATAATGACTATTTTCCCCTGTAAGATCTTTTCCAATCCCGGTAAAATAAAATATTAAATTATCGTCCTTAATAACGAAACTATACACATTTTCCAATGCTAAGATTATATCATACATTTCATGTGGAGGCATTATGTAAAGGTACGACGTAGAACCTATACATTTCAGTTTAATTAAATTTCCATCTAATGAGCAGATGAAACGATTAGAAATTGCGAGATCCAATGTCCATGGTTCATATCCATTATTCTCTATTGGAGTAGGAACAGAAGGTATTGTAAGCCTGCCTTCAGATATAGCCACTGCACCTGAAATTTTACTTCCGTCTGCAGTATAAGCAAAT
>Ga0082212_10008383_pt1 | contig 13508 bp, 10 predicted proteins | sample TergutNt197P3_FD_71548 | JGI IMG/M metagenome (GOLD analysis project Ga0082212, IMG submission 71548) | Neocapritermes taracua P3 segment gut microbial communities from Petit-Saut dam, French Guiana - Nt197 P3 | ecosystem: Host-associated > Arthropoda: Insects > Digestive system > Gut ... | reverse complement strand
GCCGATTCCGTTATTTCCCTTAGCCCCTATAGTACCCGCGCAATGAGTACCGTGTCCTTCGTCATCCTGAGGGTTTCCCGTATTATTAATAAAATTGTAACCGTTAATATCGTTCGTATAAGTACTATAAGAATTCGGATTCGGATTTACCCAGATGTTGTCTATTAAATCGGGATGATTTAGGTCTATACCGCTATCTATAACGCCGACCACAATTTGACTGCTTCCCGTTGTTATATCCCACGCCTCTGGCATGTTTAAAAGACCCATGCCGTAAAGGCTTCCGTAGTATTCGTCGTTAGGAATTAAATCGGCATGTACTATGTAGTCGGGTTCGGCTATTTCAACGCAGCTTGATTTATTTAAGATTGTTAAAGCCTCTTGTAAACTTTGTTTTTTTGTGTCAATTGTTAAAGCAAAAACATTGTTTGCCTCCTCGGACACTCCCAAAGCCTTTAACTTACCCGCCTGTTTGACAGAAGGATTAAGTACGCGCGCCTCTTTATAGCTTATTCCTAAGTAAGGAAATTGCGCCTCGGCGGCCAAAGCCGACATCATGGATAAATCCGTTGTTTGCTTTAACTTGACAATAACCTTGTCCGGCACATACTCGCCGTCCTCAGGCAGCACATACTCTTTATCGTCAAAATTAACGCCGCCAACGTGTTTTAAATTTGCGCCTAATACAGACACTGAAAATAAACTTAACAGAAACACCAATAAAAAAAACAAAAGCAAAATTTTTGGTAAAGTTTTTTTAATCACCATTATTTTTCCCCTCCGCTTAAATTATAGGTAATTTTTTAAACATTTGACTATTTTTCACTGCTGTCTTTTCTGCCAACAGTTGACTATAAATAAACAAATTAAGAAATTTTTTACGCAAATATCTAATTAATTTACTCATATATTATTTTAACGGTTTATCCGTCGTGTTTTGTTGGTTTCAAACTTCCGAATATTTCGTAAAAATGACCGCAAACACTTATAATGAACTTTTAAATGTTCTCAATGCCGGGAATAATTATGTATAAAGAAATGAACATTAAACACAGCGGAATTATTTTGTTTGACAATCAAAATACTATGTGATATATTTTTGTGGTATTATAAAGGAAGGAAATGAGAAAGACATTAAAAATTACAATATCCGCGGTTCTAACAGGACTATCTTTAGTTTATATAGTTTTTATGCCCACTATCGATTTAGGGGTGTGGAGTTTTACGCCGTTTTCACATATTTTTCTTTTTATCGCGTGCTTTATTTCTCCATATACCGCCCTTATGACCTATCTTGCGGTATTGGGCGGGTTTATAATAAAGACCGGAAATTATTTAACCTGGTTAAGGGCCGCAAGCCACTTGTTTTTTATCGTTTTTTTAGTTATATATATTAAAATTTTCAAACTAAAAACAAAAAAGCATATTGCCATTGCGGCGGCTTGTACATCTGTTATTCATGCCGGATTTGAAATATTAGCCGTCATAATAGGTTTGGCGGCAGGCTTTGAAGGCAACGGAACAGTTTACTATATTTTATTGGTCGTTGGTTTAGGCACTATGGGACACAATCTGTTAGATTATTTTGCAGGTTTTTTTCTCTATAAAGTTTCTAAGTTAGAAAGATTTGTTAAAAGCCGAACCATTTCGCAACCTAACATAGAAGCGGCTGATGAAAAAAATATATTATAAATTTTCAGGCAAAAAATCCCGCTAAAGCGGGATTTTTTCTATACTTTTAGAATCTGCAAAATTTTCTGTCATTTTGCAAATTCTTTTTGTTTGTTTATTTTAAATCCTCCGCGTCGTATTCTACTTTCTTGCCCATAAAGTATAATCCGTACATTCCGGGGCCAACGGACGAACCGACTATCGGACCCGTGTAATTAACATAGAAATCCTTGCATCTAACGGCTTCTTTAATTTCTTGTTTCAGTTCCTCTAATTCTGTTTCCGGACAGTCCGCGTGAGCAATATAAATTGTTTGGCTTTCGGGGCTAATAATGTTTTCCTGCATATACCTGATACATTCTCTCAAAGAAGCTTTTCTGCCACGGACCTTGGAAACAGAAACATTTCTGCCTTTTGCGTCGGAAATAATCAGGGGTTTGACTTTTAAAAGTCCGCCCATCAGCGCGGCCATGCCCGTTACCCTGCCGGCACGTTTTAAATATGTTAAATCTTCTACGGTTCCGGCCTGATGTACGTTTAATTTATTATTTTCTACAAACACCGCTATTTCTCTTATGGATTTTCCTTCTCTTTTCATTTTTGCGGCCTCAACACAAATAAGACCTTGCCCTAAACAGCTTCTTAAAGTGTCTACGGAAACAATCAAAGCTTTCGGATATTTTTTTATTAATTCCTTCTCGGCAATTTTACAACTGTTATACGAGCCGCTTAACCCTGAAGAAGTCGCCAAATATAGTATGCCTATATTTTTTTCTAAAAACGGCTCAAACGCCTTTATGTAAGCTTCCGTATTTACCGCCGCGGTTTTAAAACTTTGGCCTTTTCTCATCATATTATAAAACTCTTTAGGCGAAAAAGGTTTCCAATCTAAATCAATGACGATATCTTCTCCGTTTTTGGAAACGGACATCGGAATATGCTCAATATTCCATTCCTTTCGAAGGTCGGCCCCGAGGTCGCACCCAGTATCGGTTACAATGACAAAATCTTTCATTCTAATTTTCCTTTGTTTATAATTAAATTTTTTTCTATGTAGTTTTTGTTGCCGGATTCTCTTCTCCGTCATTTTCTGCGTGAGTGTAAGAAAATACCATTTCGGAACTGCCGCTGTAAATATATTCTTTGCTGTAACTATATTCTTTATAGAGAAAGTTCATATAATCCCTGAAAATTTCCAAAATTTCCGCTTGCGAATGATTCTTTAAAAGTTCCTGATAATACATCGGTTTTCCAATTACTAATTTTTTATTATTATTAAACGTAGTATATATAATAGTATAAATCGGAAGGTCTATTTTGTTTTTTTCGTAATATTTTTTGCTTAATACCAAAAATCCTTTAAATAATTGCTCAATTTCCTGCGGGTAACCTTCTTCCTTTTTCTGATAGCCTTTTTCCGCGTTTTCAGGCGTAATAAATACCGAATAGCCTTTTTCTAAGGTATATAAGGAATGCTGCAACGTATCTCTTAAGCGCAAATCAAAATAGACCGGAATAAAACCGACAATTATTCTTACAAGAGGATAAACCGTCCCAAGAAGAGTTGCAAGTATAAACGAGCGCAATTTTGAATATTTAAGCTTTTTCCGATAGAAAACATGATATAGGTATTTCCATCTGGTAAAAAAACCTTTGGTAACCTGAAACGCCGTCCAAGTCATAAACCTTGGCGCATATTTTTGTTTTAAAAATATTCTGTAGGCAGTAACACCGGCGCCGTTATGGTTGGCAATCATTATACTTTTTCTTTCTATACCGTCTTCGTTTAAATTAATAATTTGCGGAGTTTTTTTAACTCTTCTTGCTATTCCTAACACAAGTTTGGAAAAAAGTCCGTCTCTCTTTTTTATTTTGTATTTTTTTGCCATAGCGTTTAAACCGTTTCCTTTAGAGATTTTTTAGAATTATCGATAAAATTGCTGCAAGTTTTAACGATAATGATGCGGATTCGGACAAAGCGAGTAAAGCACACGCTTAAGCTTAAATTCGCGAAACAAATTGAAGCTTTTGTTCTAAAATAAAGCTTTCAATTTTTTTTATCTTTTCTACAACTTTCCCTTTGACCATTTTAGAAACCTGCACAACGGCGTTTTTAATAGTATCGCTATTCGCCGTTCCGTGCACTTTCAAAACCAATTTGTTTATTCCGAGTAAGGGCGCGCCCCCGTTAGAATTAAAATCCATTAAAGACAAAGTTTCATTAAAAGACTTTTTAATAAAGGACGGGTCCGTATCTTTAGGCAGATTTTTTGTAAGATTCCCGCCGAGCAGTTTCATTACAATTTTTGCCGTGCCTTCAATTCCTTTTAAAACTACGTTGCCTATAAAACCGTCGCAAACCACAACATCGTAATCGCCGGATAACGTTTCTCTGGCCTCCATATTGCCGATAAAATTAACCGGCATTTTTCTTAAAATTTCAAACGTTTCCTTAGTTAGTTTATTTCCTTTTTTATCTTCACTGCCTACCGACATCAGTGCGATTTTTGGTTTTTCAATATTATAAACGCCTTGCATAAAGCTTGCGCCCATTAACGCAAACTGCGTTAAGTAAAGAGGGTCGCAATCAATGTTTGCTCCGCTATCAATCAAACACACGGTTTTCCCGTTAATCGCGGGTAATAACGAAGCCAAAGCGGGACGCTTAATACCCGGAATGCGTCCTAAAATAAAAATACCACAGGCTAAAACAGCGCCTGTGTTTCCGGCGGAGATTAATGCGTCGATATCGTTCCTTTCCTTTAAACTTTTAAAAGCTGTAACTAAAGAAGATTCGGGTTTGTCGGTTATTACAGAGGTAGGAACATCATCGTTAGTTACCATTTGCGGAGCATGAATAATTTCTATTCTGCTTTTATCAAACGAATACTTTGCTAATTCGCTATTAAGTTCTGTTTTGTCTCCGGTCAAAACAAGGCCGATGTCAGCGTTTTCTAATGCCAAAACCGCGCCTTTAATAATTTCCTTTGGTGAATCGCCGCCAAAAGCGTCAATAATAAATTTCATAAATCCTTGTATAATTCATTATACCATAAAACTAATAAATGTCAAAACAATTATAAAAGCGGTCAATGGTTCTTTCAGTCAATAGCTAAAAAATAAGCTAATTTTAAACAACGCCTAAAAAAAGTTCGTTTTTTCGCCCGAAGGTTTCCCGGTACAAAAAAAGACGCAAACCTCGCTTGCGTCTTTTTTTTAGTATTATCGCTTGTAAAAAGTTTGTCTCTTAATCCGCTCTTATGCAACTGCCATTTTTTCTTGTTTCTAATCTGTAATCTTTCTCGTCTTTAACATATAAATATGCGGCGGATAAAATTGAATTAATCAATTGCTTATCATAAAGCGTGTCGTCAACCGGAATATAGTACCAATCAGATTCCTCAGTAAAATCCACACGATAAACGTCGCAATTTTTGTTTAAGAGTACATGCCCGTAAAAGTCGGCAAGCCTAAGAATTATAACTATTCCCTTTTTTGTTTTGTAAAGTATCGCAAAAGCTGCATCCTTGTATTTCAAAGTTATCAGCGATTGTACAAAAAGCTTTGCAAATGCCATATCCTTGTGCTTTAAAGTTACAGGCGATTTGAAAAGCGGACGCTCAGTAATATCAATACCGGCATTATAGCGTACGATATCTATAATATCTTTACTCGTTATTGAAACATGGTTTACAAGATTTATTTCTATTTTATCCTTACAAAGATTCTCAGAATCCGATTTTAAACATGTTAGGTTTTTCTCCTTCGGGCCGAACTTAACTTTGTTGTTTCTGTTTTTAATTACTAAATTGATAATTACCAATACTACGGAAGTACAAAAAACACCTATTGATGTACCTACACTTAAATAAACTAACATAATTTCTCCTTTAATTTAATTTTCTTTTTAAAGTTTATAAATATAAAACTTTTATTCGATAAAATACATAATCATAAAAACTTTTTGATTTTTTGCTTTGGTTTTTCTGAAAATATTTTTTGTATGCGTTTTAATTGTATTTTCCGATACACTTAAAGCATTTGCTATTTCCGAGCGGCATTTGCCCAAAAGCAAATAGTTTGCTATTATTTTTTCCTTTTTTGTTAAAATTTCTTTCGGCAATGACCGCTTTTCAAACGGCGGATCATTTATAAACTCGGAAATTTCAATTCTTTTATCTTTCAAATTTTCATTATTTTCGTTTATTTCTATCATCGTAATTACCTCCTTAAAAAATTTCTGAATTATTCGCTGTCGTTGTTATATGAGTCAACTAAAACCGGGGTTTTGGGAGTAATCGAAACAATATTATATTTGTAAACCATCACTTGAGTTTTAGAATCTTTATCAATAATAACTGTGAAACTGTCAAATCCTCTGATATGACCTTGTACTTTATCTCCATTACACAGTAAAATTTCAACGGCAATCTTATCGCGTCTCGCTTTATTTAATACAATATCTTGTAATATTAATAACATATATTAATCCTCCTTGCTTTTTGTTTACATCTCTATTTTATATGCGCTCATACGCTTTGTCTTCAGACATTAGGATGATTTTTTATAGTACTTTCGGGGGATTTTATATTTAAAGACATTAAAACGGCAAGGAACACCTTGCCGTTTTAATGTCTTATTATATTTTAGTTTATATTAAAATTCTTCTTCTTGATTTTCTTCGACATTACCGATTAAATATTTTGCGATAAACGCCCTTTGATTATTAACCTCTGTTTTTTCAAAAACATTTTGCGTATGAGATTTTACCGTATGCTCGGATATAAATAACATTTGCGCTATTTGAGAGCGCGACTTGCCGGAAAGCAATAATTCCGCAACCTCTTTTTCCCTTGGGGTAAATAACTCTGTAGGCAACGGTTTTGCGCGCATCGGCACTTCCTTTATAATTTCAACAGACTTCTCTTTAACAAAAATCCGTTTGACCGCGCGTCCGAAATCTTTAAAAGTCTTTTTCTTAACAACAACTAAATAAAGAATATATACAAAAAGCGCAAGAACAATTATGGCTCCAATTGTAATTAATACAATCTCATAGGTATAAAGTCCCGAAACTGTCAAAACCCCGTTCTCAAATTCAAACGTATAATTGGCCGCATACAATTCGCCGCTGATTTCAATGATATTTTCACCGCGATGTAAATTTGAATCCTGAAGACTAATAACTATGCTTGAAAGACTCAATTGATCAATTACGCCAATGTCATCAGACTCCATAAATCCCGTAATTGTGTAATCAAATACAGGCCCAACCCCGCCAAGATTTTGAGAGCAATCGTTTGCCTTTACGGTTAATACGGCTTTACTGATTTCATAGGGCGCAATAAAAACCTGATAAGCAAATTCTGTTTCGTAGTTAATTCCTGCGTCATAAAGTCCGGCAGTTATATATTGTTCTCTATCTATATCCGCAAAAGTTACTTCTATTGGCTTATCTTCGTAATAATTTCCAATAAGCTTAACTTCCTCATTGAATATGTTCGTTCCGTCGTACACCTTGCCATCAGGCTCAATTAATATTACGTTGTTAAAACTTTTTAAATAGGGAGTCGTAATATGCTCATAGATACCCCAAACACTGTTAAAATCAAATCCTATATATTCAATTTGCTTTTTTAATTGATCACTATCTAAAAAAACTTCCCTGTCGTAAATGCCGGGTAACGGCATCAAATCATGTGACACAAAATAGGAATATCTGTCTATGCGAGTATGAACACTTTCTAACTCGCCGACAAATATATCCGTATCGCTTATTGACACTATATCGGTGTAAGAACGTAAGATAGAACTATCCAAAGAGCCGTATCCAAAAATACCGCCCGAAACACCTTCTACATCAATTGTAGCCTTGACATAGCAGTTTTCTAACAAGACATCTTGAGCAAATCCTACTAAGCCTCCGGCATAATCAATTACTCCTAAAATATTACCCTTAAAATAACAATTATTAATTTCCGTATTTGTCGCTATGCCAACAAGCCCGCCAAGGCCGCTAACGGAAGTTGTAGCCGCTGCGCTTAACGTTCCCGCTATCGAACAATTTTCAATTGAGCCGTCTTCAATGCACCCCACAAAGCCCCCGACGCAATCGCCGCCTGTTATCCCTTGCGGCGCTAATACGATATTGAGGTTTTTAATGGTTGTATCAACCGCGTATCCGAATAGCCCCACATAATCCTCATCCTGCCTGTCAATAAAAAGATTAATTATAGAATAACCGTTTCCGTCTAACTCTCCGCAAAAGGGATCGCTAAGAGTCCCTATAGGGTCCCAGCCTAAACCCTCGTCGAGTTTGTTTTTTAAGTCAATATTATTTCCTAACTTAAAATAGTATTGGCTATCCGCATTTTCTCTTATATTAAAAAGATGCTCGGCCTCGGTTATAATAAAAGGGTCGTTGTAGGTTCCGCTCCCGCTATAAAAATCCTCGGAAGCAAAGGTTATGTTTTGAAAACCTAAAAAGCCAAAAAATAACACCAATACTGTTGCCGCTATTAACGCTAAAGCCTTTTTTCCAATTAAACTTTTCATTATTGGCTCTTCCTTTGTTTGCACTCTTTTTATTGAATATTATAAAGCTATTTTATTTTTTTGTCAATTTATTTGATTTTAAATAACAAATAGTAACAAATAACAAAAAGACGGAATAACACCCCAAAATGAAATAAACTCCTTTTATTTCCGATTTAACACAATAAGTAAAAGCAGTAAGTCTTTTACTGCTTTTATTTTGTTTTTTAAAAACTATTTTAGGTTTGCGTTGTTTCTATTTATAGAAATTAAAGTTCAGAAGATAATTTAGCTTGAATCTTTCAAGCGCGGTTTTATACTCTTTTTCAAAAATGCCTCTATCTTCTGCCGGGGTGCCGTCTTGGGTTTGTCCTTGTGAAAAATAATCCGACTGAAATTTTTTAAGCGCGGCACGATATTCTTTTTCAATGCACTCGTTACTTTTTTCGCTTAAACCGACTTCTTTTGCAATTTGTTTTTCTATGGCTATATGTTCAATTTTTGCCAAATGATAGTCATACTGATCATTTTCAAAATAGTATCTTACTAAAGAATAGTCATAGCATTCGTCTAACATATTATAAATTTCAAGTTTGTTACCGCAGGGCTTGTCTATTGTCAACATGTACCAGTTATCACTTGACGAAAAAGGTATTTCCCGCAGGTTATAACGCTCATTATACTGCCCTAATTTGTCGGGATTAATACGCAGAATCAAATTTGTCACATTATTGCCTTTTACAAATATCAAACAGAAAATCCTTTCTCCGCAAAATAAATAATAAGGCATTTTTTCATTTGTCTTTTCTTTCACTACAGGCGCCGTCGGAAAACGCCCCGGTTGTCCCCGCATTAAGTCTACATAATTTAATATGTCGTTGTATGTAAAGTTAGTGTCTTTCAGTTTCTTTTCATGTTGTATTTTTATAAAAGCCGGAACCTCTTTGTTTATTGCTTCAGACAGAACTATAGGTTTGTCTTTTTCTAAAATACGCTTTACAAACATTTTGACAATAATTATAATAGTTGCTAATATCGCTCCTGCGGCTAAACCTACTAAAAAATTTAATAACATTTTAATACCTCCTTTTATAAAATTTTTTTATCGCCGGTTTCCGCGCTTTTGCGCGAAAGCCGGTTATAATTTAATTAAGTTTCTGCCTTTTGACTTTTTGTTTTTGAACTTTTTAACTTCCTTTTTAAAATGGCGTATCCAAGCAAAACAGTGAAACTTCCGGCTATAATACCTATTATTATCCATACAATAGAGTTCGCGTCATTATCGGGACCGCCGCTTGGACTTGTAGGTTCCAAAGGCTTCGTAGGTTCCGTAGGCGTTGTAGGTCCCGTAGTTGTAGGCGGTTCGACAGGTTCTTTAACATCACTTTTAACCATTACTGTTATTTCAATGCCGGTTATTATATTGTAGTTAACTATATCGCTCGGGGTGAAAGTTGCATAGAATATGTTTGCTCCTTCGTTGCCTACTAACCCTTCGCTTTCAAAGGTGAAACCCTCGGGCAGTATTACGCTTGATAAGTTGTCCCCGTAAACGGCTTCTAATCCTGTTGGCACCGTGTATGCCGGGTTTGCTTTTGCTATATTGAATTCTATTACTCTTTCTGACGTTACGTCATTGACGCTGTTCCACTTATGGTTGCCGTCAAGTGTTACCGTCGCGTAATACGTTCCCGCGTTAACCGCCGCGCCGAAGGTAACCGTATAACCTGCTCCCGCGTTTACGCCGGTTTGTTCCGCGCCCGTATAAACGAGTCCGTTTATCGCATTCGGAACGGCTATCGCTTTACGCCCTACCGTTACGGTTACCGCTATGTTATTTACTATATTGTAGTTAACTATATCGCTCGGGGTGAAAGTTACATAGAATATGTTTGCTCCTTCGCTGCCTACTAACCCTGCGCTTTCAAAGATGAAACCCGCAGGCAATATTACGCTTGATAAGTTGTCCCCGTAAACGGCTTCTAATCCTGTTGGCACCGTGTATGCCGGGTTTACTTTTGCTATATTGAATTTTACTATTCTTTCTGACGTTACGTCATTGACACTGTCCCACTTATGGTTGCCGTCAAGTGTTACCATAGCGTAATACGTTCCAGCGTTAACCGCAACGCCGAAAGTAACCGTATAGCCTGCTCCCGCGTTTACGCCGGTTTGTTCCGCGCCCGTATAAACAAGCCCGTTTATCGCATTCGGAACGGCTATCGCTTTACGCCCTACCGTTACGGTTACCGCTATGTTATTTACTATATTGTAGTTTACAATATCGCTCGGGGTGAAAGTTACATAGAATATGTTTGCTCCTTCGTTTCCTACTAACCCTGCGCTTTCAAAGGTGAAACCCGCAGGCAGTATTACGCTTGATAAGTTGTCCCCGTAAACAGCCGTTAAATCCGAAGGCGCTGTGTATGTCGGGTTTGCTTTTACAATTGTATAAGTTTTTGTAACAGTACCTTTATAAGCGCCGTCGCCTGAAATTGTTATTGTGACTATTCCTGTATTTTTACCGGCGCTCGCGCCGCCGCCGTCAGTACTTGTAATTGAATATGTGTAATCCTGACTTTGTGTTAACGCCTTGCCGTCTAAAGTTACCGACATATTCTGAGGTAATATGATACTGCCCGTATATGCATAGGTCCCGGGCGTAACAACTACGGTTGCGGATAAAATATCTGTCTTTAAATGTTCCGGTACGGTGCCGGTTCCACCAATCTTTAAAAGTTCCGGCAGCCTGCCGTTCTGTACATTCCACACGTTAGTATCCCAACCGACTGATGAACCTGTCCAGAACAAAGCGGTTAAACAATCCGCAGTATTTACATCGGCGCCGTCTTTTTGGTTAGTCCCTTTATTTGTCCAAGATGAAGTCTCGCCGTTTTTGTCTTTAAGAATTGAAAGAGCGTAATTGTTAATCAGAGTACCGTTTCCCCTTCCTAATATGCGCCCGTCATAATCGCCGCTTACTGTTAAATTAAGCGCAACACAATTTTCAATCTTTGCAGAACCCGTCACATAAGCGGCAATTCCGCCGACGCCGTCATCCGTCACGTCTATATTACCCGTAGCATAACAATTACTTATAGTGCTGTTGTAAATACTTCCGGCTATTCCTCCGGCGTCATCTTTGCCGTTGATATCGCAAGTTGTATAACAATTTATCCCCGTGCTGTCGTTAACACTCCCCGCTATGCCGCCGATAAAATAATTTATACCGTTAACTGTGCCTGTAACATAGCAGCCCTCAATTTTGCCATACGCTTCAAGCAACCCGACTACTCCTCCCACATTAGATTTGGCATTTATATTTACATTTAAAAGAGCACAATCTTTGACAACGCCGATTCCGACACCTCCGAAAAGCCCGGCGCAGTCGAGATTGTAATTGTGAATATACAATCCGGAAATTTTGTGCCCGTTCCCGTCAAAATTCCCTTTAAAAGGCTTGTCTATTGTTCCGATAGGAACCCATCCTTTTCCGCCGTTATAAGAAACGCCGTAATTTGATAAATTAATATCAGCCGTCAGCACAAAGTGCTTATCAGCCTGACTGTACGGCAATGCATTATTGTTAATATACTGCGCAAATTGAAGCAAATCCTCTGCGGAACCTATGGTGTAAGGATTTTGCAAAGTGCCCTCGCCTCCTAAAGCCGCCGCAGAATTTGAATTTTGGAATACAACTGCCGACAATAAAAAACCTATCGGCAATATAACCAAAACGCTAAAAAGTTTGAATATTTTTTTCATTTTTATATTCTCCTATAAAATAATCGTTTCAAACTAATTATTTGCAGCCTTATTATATAATCATTGCAACTTTTTGTCTTCGGACATTAGGGTGAAATTATTTAGTACTTTAGGGGGATTTTGAAAAAGTTAAATTATTAAATCAAAATAACATTTTGATAACTTTTATAAAAACTTTTATAGCCGGTTTCCGCGCTTTTTCGCGGAAACCGGCTATAATTTATTTAGGTTTATACTTTTTTGTTTTTAATTTTGACCTTTTTTGACTTCCTGTTTAAGATAGCGTACACAATCAAGACGATGGCGCTTCCGGCTATAGCCGCTGTTAATATTAGGATAAATTCATTATCCTGACCGCCGCTTGGCGTTGTAGGCCCCGCAGTTGTAGGCGGTTCAACAGGTTCTTTAACATCACTTTTAACCATTACTGTTATTTCAATGCCGGTTATTATATTGTAGTTTTCCGTGTCGTCCGGAGTGAAAGTTGCATAGAATATGTTTGCTCCTTCGCTGCCTACCAAACCTTCGCTTTCCCATGTGAAGCCCTCGGGCAGTATTACGCTTGATAAGTTGTCGCCGTAAACGGCCGTTAAATCCGAAGGCACCGTGTATGCCGGGTTTTCTTTTTCAATAAACTCAACGGTAACCACCGAGTCTGCGGATAAGTTTGCGAGCGTATATGTTTTAGACGTATAACCCTCTATTACCTCTCCGTTCAGCCTCCATTCCTTTATGCGGTAGCCGTCGTTTGGTTCCGCTGTAAATACTATACTCACACCTTCTCGTACGGTTTCCTCCGTTTTAATTTCATTATTACCCGCTTTAGCCGTAAGCGTTCCGTTGCTGTCCGTAACATTAAAGGAAACCTTACAATTTTGTAATAAAGGAACTATGTTAACCCTCAAAGCATCCTCGCTCCACGTGGTTCCGTCGCCGAGTTGTCCGTACTGATTATTGCCAAATGCCCATAGCCCGCCTTCAGCGTCTATTACAAGGCTGTGCAAATAGCCCGCGCTAACGGCCGTAAATGCCGTGCCGTCGTCCTTTATTTTTACCGGTGTGTTTTTATCTACATTAGTTCCGTCGCCGAGTTGTCCGTAACCGTTCTGTCCAAAGGTCCACAGCCCGCCGTCAGAGTCTATTGCAAGGCTGCAATACCAGCCCGCTCTAACGACCGTAAATACCGTGCCGTCCTTTATTTTTACCGGTGTCATTTCCCATTCGAAAGTCCCGTCGCCGAGTTGTCCGACGTCATTCCTGCCAAAAGCCCATGCCCCGCCGTCAGAATCTATTGCAAGGCTGTAGGCATAGCCCGCACTTATGTCCGTAAATACCGTGCCGTCCTTTATTTTTATCGGAGTATTTTTCCCTTTGACAGTCCCATCGCCGAGTTGTCCGTAACTGTTCTGTCCAAAGGCCCACAACCCGCCGTCAGAATCTATTGCAAGGCTGTGTTCATTGCCCGCGCTAACGGCCGTAAATACCGTACCGTCGTCCTTGATTTTTACCGGAGTGTTTTTATTTACTGTAGTTCCATC
>Ga0082212_10008382_pt1 | contig 13510 bp, 6 predicted proteins | sample TergutNt197P3_FD_71548 | JGI IMG/M metagenome (GOLD analysis project Ga0082212, IMG submission 71548) | Neocapritermes taracua P3 segment gut microbial communities from Petit-Saut dam, French Guiana - Nt197 P3 | ecosystem: Host-associated > Arthropoda: Insects > Digestive system > Gut ... | reverse complement strand
AAAGGGCAAGTCGCCAAAAGTCAAGACTTGGCGGCGGCAGTCATTCTTCTCCTCGCCATCATACTTCTCATGACGCTGGGAAAGATCATCACCGAAAATCTGTTCGAGTATTCCCGCGAAATGCTGCTCGAACCAATGCTCCTCATTCCTGATAACCAAGATGCCCCGTCGCTGCAACAGTCGGTGCAGTCCTTGTTTCACGAAACCGTCATTCGGTTCATGAAACCGCTCTCTATATTTTTCCTTCTGCTTTTGGTAACAGCCGTCGTGGCAAACATCGCACAAATCGGTTTTCTGTGGCTGCCCGATAAACTCAATTTCGACTTTACTCGACTTGATCCGATCAAAGGATTCGGTCGGATTTTTTCGATGCAAAGCGTCGTTCGGCTTCTGATGGGTATCGGGAAAATCGTGATCTGTGCGGTCGTCGCTTGGTATGCCGTCGAAGGGAGTTTCGGCGAAATTTTGAATCTCTCCGAAAACGAAACGAATCAGATCGCATCGTTTCTCGTTTGGATGCTGCTGATGATTGCACTCAAAGTTGCCGTCGCATTGGTGATTATTGCGCTCATCGACTTTATGTATCAACGTTGGAAACAAATGCAAGACTTGCGGATGACCGATCAGGAAATGCGGGACGAAATCAAAAACATGCTCGGCGATCCGCAGATTATCAGCAAGCGTCGGCAAATTCAGCGGGAAATGGCGCAGAAACAGCGGGTACAGGGAACGCCGGAGGCGGATGTGGTGGTTACAAACCCGACGCACTATGCGGTGGCTATCAAGTATGACATACGGACGATGGACTATCCGGTGGTGGTTGCGAAAGGTGCAGATCACTTGGCATTTCAAATCCGAAAAATTGCGGCGGAGCACCGTATTCCCGTCGTTGAGCGGAAGGCACTCGCGAGGGCGTTGTTTGCCAGTGTCGAGATCGGAAATCCGGTGATGATCGAAGAAGAACACATGAAAACGCTTGCTCAGGTGATTGCGTATGCTTACTGGCTGACGGGACGCGGCGGACAACTCCCGCAAACAGCGTAACACTTTGTGAACATGAGAAAAAATACATCTATTGGCGTGGCATGATATAAATGTCTTCACCTTCCTCCCACCAACAATAATAATTTATCGTTTGTTTCAGTATGCAAAAGATATATCTTTTGTGCTCCGCAACTCTCTAATTCCTCTTTCATATCTTCCGGTTGAAATCGGGAATCGTATAATTTTTCCCCTTCTGCTTCCACTTCCAACAAAAAATTATAAGGATCGTCAAAAACAACCCACGATTGGTCAAGCACATTAGAATTAAGTTTATAAGGAGTCCACAAGGCAATCTCGTGCGAAGCATCGCCGACAGTCATCCGCAGTTTCGACAGCAAAATCCGATTCTTGATGCGATGAAATACTTCTGCGCTCTTTTCATCATCGTTCCACTCAAATTGCAATCCTTTTTCAGTCAATTCGATTTTCGCAATCGTTTTTTTCGGTTCCTCCATATAGTTAAAGATCACCGTGTGCTTATCCAGTTTATAGTCAATTCCAATTTTTTCATGCGTTACCGGCTCTTGTAATTTCACGAAAGGCACATAGTCAATTTTCAAATCGTTTCGATGTTCATGAAGAAACCCGGATGCGCCCAAAACCGCCGTTGTTTTTTGGAAAGGCAATGCGAGTTTTTCCCAGACCGGCGGCAACTTTTTCATCTCATTCGCAATCCGTTCTTTGTCCCGTGCTACTTTGTTTCGGTCGTTTTCTTGAGTTTGCCATTTGTCAAGTTCACTCTGTAATTTAGATATATCCTGCTCATACTGTTCGGTTTTTGTTACTAAATTTTGTTTTTCCTTTTCTAAATCTTGAATGGTATTATTTTGTTCGGCATCTTTTTTTAATTTTTCAATTTCCTGATTTTGCGATTCAATTTGTGCAGTAAGTCGTTCGTTTTCGTCTTGCATTTCTGTCAACTGTACGGCATTGTTTTCTTGCGGAGGCGGTTGTCCATTGCCGACCGCCGGATTTTCTTGCGTTCTTTTGAACGTAGATGCAAAGACAATCGCTCCGACGATCAAGATAATCACCAGCAGCGTTACCAAATAGAGCCACCAGTTATCGTCCTGCACGGTCTCATCGGTGGTCGAAAAATCTTTTCCCCCCTTGCTGTAATCGGGACGTTTTTTTGCCGGTTTTATCGGAGCGGCAATTCCCGGCACATGCAATTCACCGGCGACAAGTTCGTATGATTCCTGCGATTCGGTTTCCGGTTCCATCGGCTTGGGAATCGCCGACACCGCCAGCGGAATTTTGACGTTTGTCGGCAACTTGACCGCTCCGCGTGCAAGTTCCACGTACTTTCCCGGCGGTGCATGACCGGCACGCTGCCGCAAGTCAATCACCAACGTATTCGGCGATTGCCGAACGAAGGCAACTTCTTCCGAACCTGCCAAAAAACATTTGACTTGAATCTTGTCGCCGCTCAATTCGTGCGACTTCATGTAATACGTGCTAAACGTAATGTTCCACCGCACCGGCGACGGCAACAACGCCAATGCTTCCCCCATCAACGCTCGAAGACTTTCGCTGCGGTGTTCCGGCGTGAAAATGATGCTGACAGGATCCCCCTTTTCGGCACGTTCCGCCACTATTCCTCCCCAGCCCGCATCGCCGGTCAACTGCTCCCAAGCGGTACATTTTTTCGGCGAAACATCGGCGGCGGACAATTTTTTCGGCGGCAACTCCGCTGGTTTTTCGTTCCAACTGGAACGGAAAATGTTTTGAGCGGTCAATTCGGCAGGACCGCCCGGCAGAGAACGAACATCCTCTTCTTCGACGATCCAGTGGTGAGCGATGCGGTTCGATCTGCCGCTGTAATCGTTTCCATTGTCGGCGATTCGAGAGACGATGTGCCGCACCATTCCGCCGGTTCGTCGAATGGCATGCAGATAAACAACCGGATTGTTATCGCTGCTCGGCGCAGCGACGTGAGTGTAACCGCTGAGCGCATTGACCGCCGAACTAACGTTCGCTGCCATTCCAGTCGTTTGGGCGACGATTCCGAAGCCCGCGTTGCCGTTCAAGCAACGTGGTGCCGATGTCGATATTAACTCTTGAATCATAAGGAAACAGTTTTACATTGTATGGAAACCTCTGAAAAATCGTGTTTGTTTTCTTTTTTGATTATTCTCTTCTTTGGGCTTGTCCAAAAATAACATTTCTCACAACGACATCCGTCATTGCGCTGCGCTCCATTCCGGCTTTTGTGACTGACGACAAACAAAAGCCGGAATGAAACGAAGTGGAATGACGGTCTTCGCGTCTTTTGCGTAAATCTCTGCGTCCCTTGCGGTTAAGATTTCACCGCAAAGCAATTTGTTGCCGCTATAATGTCGCCGGATTGACATTCGCTCGCCGTGGTTGCGCCGGCGGTTGTGCCGGATTGCCGCGCTGTGGCGGTTGCATCAAAACGTTGTCCAGCAAGTCTTCCAACATTTTCAATTCGGCGTAGGCAAGGACTTTTTGACCGAGTTCGTTGATCAGCCGGATTTGCGATGCCGGTGAAATCTTCTTCATGCATGCCAGAAAATTTTCCCGTACTTTGTCTCTTGCTTCACCAGTGAGATGTGTTACGCCGGGAGGAAGAGCATTGGGAGGCAAATCAGAAGGAATGCAAAGTAATTGGAAATACTGCCGGGCAAGCGTCGCATAAGCGACATCTCGTTCGACATTCAACGCATTTCGGTCGGCATTCGGTGCTGGGGTTGCCGCCTGTATATTCGGGATTGTTTCTGCTACTCGGAGTACGTCTTGTACAGCATCTTGCAGTTTCTGCGCTAATGGATTGCCTTCGCTTCTTGCTTCTTGGACAATGAGTTGCAGATTTCGGATGGCTCTTTGGAATTCGCGGATTGCTTCGCTTCTTTGGTTTTCGGATTGCTGAAGGGGTTGGTTCGCTCTCCCTTGCGGCGGCTGGGGAGGTTGCGGCGGTTGCGGCTGATTGGCACGCTGGGCGACGGCTGCGTCAAACATTCCCATCCACGGAGACGGCGGGACAGAATTCGGCTCCTCTCCTAGCGCCAATGACAACAGAGGAAAGGTGAACAGGAAGGACACGGACAAAACTTTCAGAAATTTTTTCATAGCGAAACTCCTTGTGGTGAAAGAAAACAGAACCGACTGCGATTATAGCAGGAAACAGCGGAAAAGGAAATACTGGAACGCGTTTATACGCAAGGTTGCCCCTAAACTTGTATTCCTTTGTTTTGTCGCATGTGGCGATGTGACGTGGCGTGGTATCACAGGGGGATTGTCTTTTACGGGGAAAATGCGATATTAGAGATTCAAGTTATGCTGCACCACGTCAACAAATGACCTTTTCTCTTTGTGAATTCTTTGTGAGCACGAGGAAAAAATACATCTATGGGCGTTGCACAGTATAGTCATTCCAGAATGAAGTTGGCGTTTTTGCCATACCATTCCACACCTCTGAACTCTTGACGTATTTGTAACACATCGGATCACCAATGACTTCACGCACCCTTTCGTTCGTTGTTCTGCTCGTCCTGTGTCAACCTTCCATCGCCGCCGACTGGACGGTGTTCAACGGTCCCAATCGGGACAAAGTTTCTCTTGAAACCGGCTTGCTGAAATCTTGGAAAGACGGCGGACCGTCGCTGTTTTGGCAAATCGATGGCATCGGCACCACCGAATTTCCCGGCTATGCCAGCGTAACCGTCGCCGACGGCCGTGTTTTCACCGCCGGGAATGTCCGCACCGGCAACAACGACCAGGAAGCCCACGCTTACATTTTTGCCCTCAACGAAAAGACCGGCGAGGAACTCTGGCGTTACCGCAACGGCATTGCTTGGACAGACAAAACCCGCTATCCCGGCGAACGAGGAACGCCGACGGTTGACGGCGACCGGCTTTATACTTTTTCCGCAATGGGACGCGCCGCCTGCCTTGAAGTTGCCACCGGAAAGGAAATTTGGGCACGCGACCTGAAAACGGAGTACGAAGGGGAACTGCCGGAGTGGGCTTTTGCCGAATCGCTGTTCGTGGACGGAAACAAAATTGCCGTTTGGCTCGGTGCGCCGAACGCCGCCGTCGTTGCTCTCGATAAAATGACGGGCAAAACAATCTGGACAACGCCCGGAAACGAACACTATGGAAACTACGCTTCGATGCTCGCCTTCGATCACGGCGGACAACGAATTTACGTCAACTCAAATCGGAAAGGTTTTCTCGGCGTGAACGGCGATACCGGTAAGCGGCTGTTCTTTATTGAACACGTTACGCCCCGAGGGGACATTATGGCAACCACTCCGCACTTTTTCGACGGGAAATTGTTCATCACGTCGGGGTACAGTATCGGTTCGCGGCTGTACCGATTAGAGGTCAATGGAGAAACAATCAGACCGCGTCAGGTTTGGTCAAACAAACAGTTCGACAATCAACTCGGCGGAATTGTAATTAAGGACGGTTACGTTTACGGTGCAACGCATCACTACAAGCAACAGCGGAACTGGTCATGCATGAAACTCGAAGACGGTTCGGTCGTTTGGGAAAATCCCGGTGTCCATGTCGGCTCGATAGCGTATGCGGACGGAATGTTGTATTGCTTATCAGAACAAGACGGCGTGGTCGCATTGGTGAAGGCAACGCCGGAAAAGTACGAGGAAATCAGCCGGTTCACGCTTCCCGAAGGAGTCGGACCATACTGGGCGCATCCGGTCATTGCGAACAAGAAATTGTACATTCGGCACGGCAGTATGCTCTATTGTTACGATATTGCGGAGAAATAACGGCATGCCTTTTCATTTCATTGCAAGAGCAACGGCACCGGCAAGACCGGCATCGAGTCCGAGTCCTGTTTTTTCCAAGACAACTTTCGGATTGGCATCCCGAAACATTTTTGCTCGCAACGATTCCTCCATCAAAGGAAACAGCAAGTCGAACGAATTCGAGACTCCGCCGCCGATCACGATTTTCTCCAAATTCAAAAGATTGACCGCGTAACTCGCCGCTTTGCCAATCAATCGACCGGTTATATCGAAAACGCACCTTGCCGTTTCGTCCCCTGTTCTTGCCAATTCGGCAATTTTTTTGGCGGAAAGTTGGGGGGACTCTTGTTTTAGTAGAGCGGCATACCGCCGTGCGATGCCCGGTCCGGCAGCCTCCGCTTCCAAACAACCGAAATTGCCACAGCCGCATCGAAACCCGTTCTCTTCGACGACGTTGAAATGTCCGATTTCTCCTGCATTGCCGAAATGTCCGCGATAGATTTCACCGTTCAACACGAGTCCGCCGCCGATTCCATTGCTGACGGTAATCCAAAGAAAATTCTTGGTCTCTTTGCAGATGCCGAATTGCCGCTCCGCCAACGCACAGGCATTCACATCGTTGTCGATGAAGACCGGTTTGCCGCCGTATTTTTCCGACAAAATTTTGGCAATCGGTACATTTCGTATGCCGGAAAAACAAGCGTAAATCCACGTTCCCGTGTCGGGGTCCGCCAAGCCGGGGATGGTGATACCGATGCGTTCGTAATTGCCGTGCGGTGCAGATTCGGCAATACTTTCTTCGAGCATGGCGAAGAGTTTTTCTTTTGTGCAGTCGGACGGCAACAACCGCTGCGAGGCAGGGGCAAATTCCAAACCGGCAGGGGAGATCGTTGCGAGGGCAGTCCGAAATTGTGAACCGCCGATGTCGATGGCGAGAATTTGCATTGTGTAAAGCCGAGTTATACCGTAAGCCGCATTTCCTTGTTGTTAAGCAAGGAATAGAATCCAAAGAGCGGCACCCGCTAGGGTGCCGGTGCCGCTCTTGCGCCGGAGTACCGGCTAAATCATCACGTTACCACACCACTCGGATGCTCGTGCCGAAGACATCTTGATAACTGCGAGCATAGGCTTGACCAGTGTCCTGCCGTGAGTGCGTGTATTCAAAAATGCAGCGGAGATTCGTCGTCCAATACCAATTCAGTCCGACAGTCCAATCGTGTTGATAACCGCCATTGCTCAAAACTGTTGTGGTAGTTGTCTGATCTGGATTTGTTGTAATCCTTTCACTATACCCCCAATCGCTAAGATCGGTGTAGTTGTACCGCGTAACCAGTTGCCACGCGCCCATTCCATCGACGAGATTCCAATCGCCGCACTTGAACGGTCGGAAAGGACGATTGACCTTCGCCGGTGCGCCGAAGACACCAAAGTCCAAATTGTACGACCGATGTTCGCCAGTCAGGAAGTACGTCATTTCGACGACCGTGCCCGTTGCCGTTCCTTCGCTTCCGTAGTCGGCAGCGAACGATTCGACCAACGCCCTAAACGGTCCCGCCTGATACGCCATTTCCAGTCCGCCTCGGTGATGGTGGCTGACATCATTCTGTCCAGTCGTGAGCATTGTCCCCAAAAAGTTTGTTCCGCCCAAGAAAGAGTTGACACCTTTGTAACTCGATACTTCATCAATATACGAATAATGTCCGCCGACATGGAGCATATACCTTCCATCATTCGCATAGTAGGGAACAGCCGTCAACCGAGTATTATAAATGAGTCCCTGGTCATCGTTTTGAACAGAGAGTGTACCGTTAGGACCATTAATGCTTTGCCCTTGAAAGATTCCATTGTGCCATCGTATCCGCTTGTTGGCAAACAAGAGGTCCGAAGAGCAACCGAACTTGCGTCCGAGATTGAACGAAAGCGTTGCAGGCGAAAAGGCGGTCAACGTTGTTTGCGCACTTCCTCCCATGTACATCAAGCCGGTTTCGACGTTATAGTGTCCCACTCGGAAATAACCCAAGCCGGGTACATTTTTCGCTCCGATCCATGTATCCAAGATACTTATTTGCGCTGTCCCGACGCACACCAATTCAGCCTTGTAATCGAAGGCTTCGTAACCGTTTCCGGTAATGGTGAGTCGTAATTCACTCAATCCGGCTTTGTTCTGGTAATCGGGGTCGTCGTCTTTGTGTTGATTGATCGAAAAGTTGTCGAGATGGAGTCGACCGCCGAGTTTCGGTGTTGACCAGGAAGTTCTCGGATTCGGTTTGGTAATGCCCGCCCCTAATTGTTGAATTACACTGTTAAGCCTTTCGAGTTCGGCATAGACATACGTATCGCTTCCGGCGGTAGCCGGTGCCGCGACTTCGGCAAAGGCGACCGTTGCCACTCGCGGTGCCGCTTCGGCAACGGGCGGGGCTTCCTCATAGTAAGGGATGAACGGAGTCGGTGGTGCCGATTGTTGCGCACGTATGACGGTGGTTTGAGCACGTCGAGGGGTCAAACCGGTGGGACTTTCCGACGTAATCGCCGTTTGTTCCGCCTGTTCGATGACGGGAACGTAAGGGATTTCGGTGTCGTAAGCAAAAACAAGGCTGCTTCCGAGCAGCGTGGCGGCGATGCCGCACCAAATCTTTTTCATGTGTTTCTCCTTTTGTGAAATAGATCGTTATGGAAGGGATACACGGAAAATCTACTTTCCCGTGAAGTCAATATCGAACGATACAAACGCAAAAATCCGCATAATCGGACTAATTTAACGCTTTTTTCCGAAGGGACTATCGGCATAAACGGAAAAATCGAAACAATCGGCAAAAAGAGAACACATTGCCTATTTTGCCTATTTTGCATTTCGGTATCATACCCGTTAGCGCAAGATGAGTGCGTTAATCGGAACTTTCGGAATTTTCGTAAGAGGAAGGGGAAGAGACGGAGGGAATGTCGTCCGGCGAACTTCTCGGCATTGGCGAAAAATTGGTAGAGTTGAAGGAAGTGATGGGAAAGGTTCACGATAAATCGCTGTTGCCGAAAGAAGGGGTACGTTTCTCCATTTAGCCGGTACTCCGGTGCAAGAACGCAAGTCCGCCGGTTACGGTGTTGACCAAAACGAGATTAACAATTAGAATCTTGTATATGAACTTCGACTATAAACCGCAACATGATTTTCTCATCGGCATTGACTCCGATGGCTGCGCCTTCGACACAATGGAACTGAAACACAAAGAGTGTTTCGTGCCAAACACCATTAAATACTGGAACCTTCAAGGAGTCAGCAAGTATGCCCGCGAAGCGTTCGAGTTCGTTAATCTGTACTCCAAAAGCCGGGGAATAAACCGATTTCCCGCTCTCATCGAGACGTTACAGTGGCTCGGTCGCCGTCCCGAAGTGAAACAGCGAGGCGTGAGAATCGAAATACCGCAATCCTTGCTCGACTGGGTTGCTCGGGAGACGAAACTCGGTAATCCCGCCTTGAAGGAAGAGGTCGAACGCAGTGGCGATCCCGGCTTGAAACAAACGTTGGAGTGGTCGCTGGCAATCAACAAGACAGTCGATTTCATTGTGGACAAGGGAGTGCCGCCGTTTCCGTTCGTGAGGGAATCGCTCGAAAAAATGAAAGGCAAAGCGGATGTGCTGGTCGTTTCGGCAACGCCGCAGGAGGCGTTAGTTCGTGAATGGGACGAGCAAAACATCGGTCAGTACGTGGCGGCAATTTGCGGGCAGGAAGTCGGCACAAAAAAGGAATCGTTGGAAAAAGCGCAGCAGATTGGCAAGTACGGCGAGAATCGAATGCTGATGATAGGCGATGCACCGGGAGATCACAAAGCGGCAGTGGCGAACAAGGCGTTGTTTTTTCCTATCAATCCGGGAGCGGAAGAGCAGAGTTGGCAACGGTTGTGTGAGGAAGGATTGGCTCGTTTCTTTGCGGGAACGTTTGCGGGAGAGTATCAACAGAAATTATTGGACGAGTTTAATCGGTACTTGCCGAGTGAACCGCCGTGGGTGCGTTAATCCCTTAGTGGTCTATTCCCTTTACATGCGGGTATTTTTAGCCATTCTTTTATTTTTCTCTATTGAAATCGCGGTTCGAACGTCTATACTAATAGAACCCCTCTTTTTTCAATGGAGTCCGAAAAAATGTACCGATACTTGCCGATTTTGCCGATGGTTTTTGCTTTTTCCCTGTTCGCTAACGCTCAGAACGCCGACACAGTCGGCGGCTCTCTGGAGAACGCCCAAAAACTTGTCCAACAGGGACTCCACAAGGACGCTTACGACCAGGTGCGTCCGTGGTTGCTCGATGCCAAAAACGGTAATCACGCCGACTATGGGAGAGGACTCGAAATTGCCGTGCAATCCTTGCAGCGACTCAATCGAGTTGCCGAAACCGACGAACTCCTCGAATCCGCCGTGGAAGCCCAAAAAGAAAGTTGGAGGGCAATCTCGGCAATCGCCGGACAGTACAGGAGTCTTCCTCATTACGGATGGATCATCGATAATAAATTTCAGCGGGGAAACGTTCGCGGCAACGGTGCGCGGCGGGTACAGACCAACGAACGAGACCGCGTCCAGGCATTGCAACTCATGCAAGAAGCAATGCCTCGTGCGATGGAAGAGACAGCGGATCATGGCAATTTCTTTCTCTCATTTGCCGATATAATTAAGAGTGTCCCGGCATTTCGATTGCAATCGTTGACCGACATTGCCGTATTGCCGGATTACGAAGAGGGATACGGCGGTTATTACGGCGGCGGTTCTGGTGCGCCAGTTGATGCCGAAGGAAATCCAGTCTATTATTACGTTCCCGAATCGTGGGAAACCGCCAAAAATGACGGCGAACGATGGCGTTGGGCATTGGAACAAGTAACCGCTCAACGGGGCGAAGTGGAACTGCTCGGAGAACCATCACTGGAAGTCTGGCGAAGACAAGCCGATTTCTACCGCTCTCAATTCGGCGAACAAACCTTACAAGGGTTTAATTTCTACCGCAGTACCGAACAAGATACGGACAAAACAGCAAGCATTTTAACGCTCGAAACGTTGACCGATGAGGAAACGATTGCGAAACTTGCCACCGGCATTAAGCGGTTTACGTTACCGGAGGAATTCAATTACATCAAACTGTATCAAAAAATGGGTGACATCCAGTCGCTAGAAGCCCTGGCGGACATTGCCAAGAATCGGCGGCAATATCCCAAAGCCGCTAAATACTACGAGGACTTAATCGAACGCTTTGGCAATGCGCAGTACAAGGAACGTTGGCGGCAACAGTTAGCACAGATCACCGGCAACTGGGGACGTTTCGAGGTTGCCGGCTCTACCGTTGCCGGACTCAATGCCGAATTAAGATACATCTTCCGAAACGGCAAAAAGGTCAAACTAACCGCCCAAGAAATTGATGTCGAAAAACTCCTTGCCGATGTCAAGGAATATCTGAAAGCGAAACCGCAAAATCTCGATTGGCAAAAAATCCAAATCGACCAAATCGGACAGCGACTCTTCTACGGCGGAAACGAGAGAAACGATAACATCCGGCAAGAAGCACGCCAAAAGTATCTCGGAAAAATCGTCAAAACTTGGGAAATGGAACTCACTCCGGCGGAGAAACATTTCGACCGCTCGACAACGGTGTCGTTCGACAGCAAAACTGCCGGGGCGTTCTTGATCCGTGCGGAGATGGAGGACGGCAACGTCGAATCCGCCGTGATTTGGTTGGAAGATACCGCCATCGTTCGCAAGCAGATGGACAAGGCATTACTCTATTTCGTTGCCGATGCCAAGACGGGAGTGCCGATTCCCAAAGCAAAAGTCGATCTCTTCGGATACAACGTGGAATACCGAAATACTCCCGCTCCGAATGACCGGACTCGACAGGAAACGACGGCGACCTGGACTTTCCAAGAATCGTCGCACATCACCGACGACAGCGGGATGATTGTGATCTCGCCCAATGACCAGGAAGGAAGATTCAACACGCTCCTGACAGTAACGGTGCCGGAAAAGAAAGGCACTGCTCATCTCGGCTTCGAAAATCTTTGGGTATCGCCGCGCTACGATGCGGATTACAACGAAGTGAAAACTTTTGTGATGACGGATCGTCCGGTGTATCGTCCGAAAGATACGGTCAAAATCAAAGCGTGGGTCGGAACGGCAAAGTATGACCAACCAAATCGCAACGAGTGGGCGGGAAAAGCCATCAAATACGAAATTCACGATCCACGCGGCGAAAAGATGGTCGAAAAGGAAATCGTTCTCGACGAATACGGCGGCATGACGGCGGAACTCGAACTTGCCAAAGATGCCACGCTCGGCATGTACGGTCTGCAATTTCATCGAATTAACAATAACAATGATTGGCTGGGACATGGTTCTTTCCGAGTCGAAGAATACAAAAAGCCGGAGTACGAAGTAACGGTCGATGCACCGAAAGAACCGGCGGCACTCGGCGATACGATTACCGCCACGATCAATGCGAAATACTACTTCGGTTCGCCGGTGGCAGAAGCGACGGTCAAGTACAAAGTGCTTCGGGAAAAGGCGAGTACCGATTGGTATCCGATCTGTCCCTGGGATTGGTTCTACGGCAGCGGTTACGGCTGGTTTGCTTACGATTGCGATTGGTTGCCCAACTGGCGACGCTGGGGATGCGTTCGTCCGGCACCGTTCTGGTTTCCCCGCTATTCGGGACCGCCGGAAGTCGTTGCCGAAGCGGAAACGCAAATCAAGCCCGACGGTACGGTCGATGTGGTGATCGACACTGCCATTGCGAAGGAAATGTTTCCGAACGACAGTCAACGGTACACGATAACGGCAGAGGTGGTGGACAATTCCCGGCGAACGATTGTCGGCACTGGCACGGTCTTGGTGGCGAATGAACCTTTCAAGGTGTACGCTTGGGTGAATCGCGGCTTTTTCGTGCCGGGACAGAAGATTGCGGCGGAGTTTCAGACGCGCCGATTGGATGGCAAGCCTGTGAGCGGCGAAGCGGCGGTGAAGGTGTTGCGGTTGACGTATGGTAAGACGGCAGACGGCAGACGGCAGACGGCAGCAGAAGGGATTAACATTATTGAGACGGAAATTTTATCGCAGATGGTAACGTTTGATGATGCGGGTAAGGCAAATCTCGTTTTGAATGCCGCCGAACCGGGACAGTATCGAATCTCGTGCGTCCTCGATGGACAAGAGGGTGGGTACGTGTTTAATGTGTATGCGTCAAGCGAGACGGCAGACGGCAGACGGCAGACGGCAGCAGAGTCATGGAAATATAATGCGTTGGAGTTAATTCCCGAAAGGGCGGAATACGCTCCCGGTAAAAACGTCACGTTGCGTATCAACACCGACCGGGAGCAATCGACGGTGTTGCTTTTCGTCAAACCGACGAACGGCATTGCCGCCGGCAAACCGCAAGTGCTGAAAATACTCGGCAAATCCACCGAAGTTTCGATACCCGTCGTGTTAAAGGACATGCCGAACTTCTTCGTCGAAGCATTGACCGTCACGGACGGCAAAGTGGTGAGCGAAACGAAGGAAATCGTTGTTCCGCCGCAAGAGCGGGTGCTGAACGTCGAAGTCAAACCGAACTCGGAGACGTACAAGCCGGGCGGCAAAGCGACTGCCGAACTGATCGTTACCGATTTAGACGGCAAACCGGTGGTCGGACAGATTGCGGTTACGATTTACGACAAGTCGGTGGAGTACATCTCGGGCGGGTCGAATGTCGGCGACATCAAGGAGTT
>Ga0082212_10008381_pt1 | contig 13510 bp, 11 predicted proteins | sample TergutNt197P3_FD_71548 | JGI IMG/M metagenome (GOLD analysis project Ga0082212, IMG submission 71548) | Neocapritermes taracua P3 segment gut microbial communities from Petit-Saut dam, French Guiana - Nt197 P3 | ecosystem: Host-associated > Arthropoda: Insects > Digestive system > Gut ... | reverse complement strand
AGACGCGACCGCACAGTCCCACGCGGCGGCGGGGGAATGCAGGCCGCTTCCGGATCACCGGCCGCTTCCCGATCACCGGGCGCTTCCGGATCACTGGCCGCTTCCGGATCACCGGCCGCTGATAATAACACAAAAAGAACCGCCCCCGATGTGTTCAGATCACCGGCCGCTGATAACAACACAAAAAGAACCGTCCCCGATGTGTTCAGATCACCGGCCGCTGATAATAACACAAAAAGAACCGTCCCCGCTGTGTTCAACATTGTTCTTGCGATTGTCAGGGGCGTCCCCGCGATGCTTGCCTGCTATGCGCTTGGCACGGCATGGTTCATGGCTCTGACGGGGACGGGGTTTGCGGCTGCGCTGCTTATGTGCGTCGTGCCTTTTATTCCGGGGGACCTGCTGAAGGTCGCCGGGGCGGGCGCAGTCTGCGAAGCGCTTTTGAGGTATACGCGCACAAGGGGCCGGGGCGGGTGAGCTGCTGCCGGAATTGTACGCGGCGAGACCGGTGAACGCCAGGCCGCGCGCCGGAAAATGTACGCGGCGAAACCTTTGAACACCAGGCCGCGCCATTATGCTATAATAGCTGTAAATAAAAAGCTGGCGGGCGGACCGTCGGCTTTGTGTATGGAGGAATGGTACAAATGGCAGAAGAGATATTGTTGACGAAAGATGGCTATGCGGCGAAGGTCGCGGAACTGGATGAACTGAGGACGATCAAGCGGCCCGAGATTGCTGAGCGGCTCAAAGAGGCGATTGCGTACGGGGATATTTCCGAGAACTCGGAGTACGATTCGGCGAAAAATGAGCAGGCCGAGCTCGAGTACAAAATCGGCGAGCTCGAGAGCCTGATCAAGAACGCGAAGGTGATCGAGGACGGCGTGAAGACAGACGCCGTACACATCGGGCAGAGGGTGAAAATACGGAAAGTCGGCGCAAAAGAGACGGTTGAGTATACCATCGTGAGCTCAAGCGAGGCGGATCCGATCAACGGGAAGATATCCAATGTGAGCCCGGTAGGCGCGGCCCTGATCGACAAGCGGGTCAAGGACAAAGTCGATGTGAAGCTGCCGGACGGCGCCGTTAAATACGAGATACTTTCGATTGGATAGAAATGGGCAGGGGAAAATGGCAGAACCGGAACAGGGACAGGTGACAGATCCCTCCGAAGCGCTTACCTCGGAGGAGCTGAATGAGATGAGGCGCATCCGCCGGGAAAAGCTCGCCTCGCTGCGTGAAAGCGGGCGCGATCCATTTCTGGTCGAGAGCTTTGACATTACGCACAAAAGCACGGACATCATAAAGGGTTTTGAGGAACGGGAAAAGGAGCGCGAAGAAGCGGGCCTTGCGGAGACCCCGGATGAAGAACCGATCCGCGTGAGGGCGGCAGGGCGCATAATGGCGAACCGGCATATGGGAAAGGCCTCGTTCATTGACGTGGTGGACTCGCGGGGCAAGATCCAGGCCTATGTTCGCAAGGACGCGATTGCAGAGGGCGAGTACGAAGTTTTCCTTACGTATGATATAGGCGATATCGTCGGGATCACGGGGACGGTGTTTCGCACGCGGCACGGCGAGGTCTCGGTCAAGGCGGACGATGTCGCGCTGCTCGCGAAGAGCCTGCAGATACTGCCGAACAAATGGCAGGGACTTACCGACCCGGAGCTGCGCTACCGGCAGCGTTACGTCGATTTGATCGTCAACCCGGAGGTGCGGGAAGTGTTCATGAAGCGCGCGCGTGTGCTGGGCGCGATTCGCCGCTACCTTGAAGAAGACGAGGGGTTCCTTGACGTTGACACTCCGGTTTTGACTGTCATCGCCGGCGGCGCCAACGCGCGGCCATTTGAGACGCACCACAACACGCTCGACCTGGACATGAAGCTGCGCATATCCAATGAGCTGTACCTTAAGCGGCTCATTGTCGGCGGGTTTGACCGCGTATACGAGATGGGCAAGATGTTCCGAAATGAGGGCATGGACAAAAACCACAACCCGGAATACACAGCCATGGAGCTCTATCTGGCCTACGGGAAGATGGAGGATGTAATGCACATTACCGAGCAGGTCGCTTCGCGTGCGGCGGTGGCGGCGAACGGCACATCTGTCATAGAGTACCAGGGAAAGACCTTTGATCTGACCCCGCCCTGGCCCAGGGTGCGCATGCAGGATCTGGTCAGGGACAAGCTCGGGGTGGATTTTGACGCGATCGAAACGGACGAGGAAGCCAGCGCGGCCGCGAAGGAGCATGGGCTGTTTGATGAGGGCGACGGGGCTCCGGCGGCGGTTTCGAAGATGACGCGCGGCAAGGTGATAGCCGAACTGTTTGAAAGGTATTGCGAAGACGACCTTACGGGCCCGGTCTTTGTCACGGGGCATCCGGTCGAGATCAGCCCGCTTTCCAAGCGCGACCCGGAAGATCCGCGTATCACGCGCAGGTTTGAGGCATATGTGAACACATGGGAGATCGCAAACGGCTTTTCGGAGCTCAACGACCCGATCGACCAGCTCCAGCGGTTCAAGGACCAGCAGGCGGAGCTTGACAAAGGGGACGACGAGGCGCACCCGATGGACGAGGACTTTGTCAACGCGCTTGAGGTCGGCATGCCGCCGACGGGCGGACTCGGCATCGGGATCGACCGTTTGATCATGCTGGTCACGGACGCGCCGTCTATCCGGGACATTATCCTGTTCCCGACCATGAAGCCGGTGGGCTGAAAAACGGCAATTCAGACGCAATGCGCTGAAGCCATAGAAGAAACGGAGAAATAAATGAAAAAAGTAATTGGATCGTTGGCGGTAATATTATTGATCCTTGCCCTTGCTGCCTGCAGTAAAGGGGCCCCAAGCGAAATATCCGAGAAGTTCTATGCCTACTGTCTGGACGCAATAACATTGACCGACAATTACCTCAATGGGGCAATCGACGCAGGTAATGCGGATGATTTGTTGGATGCCATCTGCAGTGGCATGAAACGCGAAGAGGAAAACTGCCCTTCCCCATCTTTTGCGATGGCCTGCACTGCAAAGGTGAGCTTGATAGAGACATACGTGTTCACAAGTTCATTGTCCATCAGCACAGAGCCAAAAGACGATGAGATACTCAAAGAGAGGAACGAGCTGGCGAAAAAGATAAATTACAAAGTCGCCATCGGCGATGCCCCAGGGGTCGACCAAATAACTATTCCGGAACCCGGCGTGGATTTCTCCCTTATGGATGACTATGACTATACGGGGTGGCAGGACGAGGGGCTCCTGGGGCTTGGCTTCAAAGCGCCCGCCGGGACCTTCCTTGAAGAGCAGAGCAATAGCGAGAAGCATTACTACATGATAGGGGAATCAGTCATATTCGGCGTCAGCCTCATGAGCTACGATCCTGAACTTGGGCCTGAATACTACTACAACGCAATGAAGGCCGCGTTTTTGGAAGATGATGAGGGGATGACCAATGAAATATACAAGAATGATTTCCTCGAAGGCTGGCAGATTGAAGGTGTAAGGATAGAGGTCGTAGACGGCAGCGTTAAAAATGATTATATACGAGCGGCTGAGTTTGTAGTAAATGACGAATTGTATCTTATACTGTGTATTGTCAATTCCGATGCTGACAATAAATATTTCACGGAATGGGAAATGTTCCTGGCAAGTTTTAAGCCGCTTTAAGGTATGTAACCGAGTAAAAGAGGTTCGGCATTATGGGGAAGAAGAAAAAAGAGCTTGCCATACAAAGCGGAATGCAAATTGACTTTGAGATTTTATCGACTGCGTCGACAAAATTAAGTTGGTCACATTTCTGCGAAATAATGCGCGTAAAAACAGAGCATTGCTCAGTCGCTGTTTCCGAAACGGCAAAATGAAGCGGAAATTCCTTCCGGCTGTTAGGGACGGGGCTGTCAAAGGGCTTAGGACGGCCCGGATGCTCCTTGTGATCATTATCCCGATCTACATAGCCGTGGTTTTACTCAGGCACACGGAGGTTTTTTTGTGGATCGCGGGCAAGGTCGAGCCTGCCATGCGCATCTTCGGCCTGTCCGGCGAGGCGGTCGTGCCGCTTATCACGGGTGTTTTTTCCGACGAGTATTCGGTGGTTGCGGCGATGAGCGTTTTTGCGTTTGACAAGGCGCAGATAACGGTCATTGCGATGATAACGCTCTGCCTCCATTCCATACCTGTCGAGACGGTGATAACTCAGAAGATCGGGATGTCGCCTTTGAAGTTCAATGTGTTCAGGCTCGGCATGGCTGTGCTGACTGGCGTCCTCTGCGCGTATCTGGCGTCGGTTTTCCTGGGCGGGGCGTTGCCGTCTTTGTCCGCGTCCCGGGACATGGCGGGCGGCGCCGGCGCATCGGCTTCCGTCTTGGCCGATGGGGCAGCGCCGTCGTTTTCTTCTGTGCAGGACATGGCAGGCGACGGGGTCCCGGCTTCCGCGGTATCCGGTGGGGCTGGATTTAGTGACGGTGATGTGTCTGGCGGCGGGGCTGTGTCTGGCGGCGGGGCTGTGTCTGGCGGCGGGGCTGTGTCTGGCGGCGGGGCTGTGTTTGACGCAGGCTGGGCGGAGATCCTGCCCGAAATGGGGTGGGGCGCGCTCACGCTGGCCCTGAACATCCTGAGGGTCATCATCCCGCTGATGATCGGGATTGAGCTCATGCTTGCCTACAGGCTGACGAACGCACTGGCCGAAAGGCTCGCGCCGTTCTGCCGCCTGCTGGGGATCGGCAAGGACGCTCTCCTGCCGCTGCTTGTGGCCCTGCTGCTCGGCGTGACCTACGGGGTGGGGACGATTTCCGAAATGAACCGGATCAGGCCGCTTCCGCCGAGGGACATGACGCTGCTTGGCATATTCGTCTTTTCCTGCCATGGCATTATCGAGACGACATACCTTTTTGTAATAGCGGGCGGGAGCGCCATATTTTTAAGCGCTGTCCGGCTCGCGATCGCCGTCGCCGTCACCTCTGCGGCCGCGCGGATCCTCCCGGGCGCCCGTGGCGGATGAACCGTCCCCTTTGGCATCATAAAAGTTGAAGGCCATGCTTTGTATGCGAAAGTAATATCACCTGTGCATGATGAAAATATGGTAAAATAATTGCGCTGTATCGCAATTGTTTGTTGTAGTGGTTTTAAATATTATTCGGGAGAAAACGCATGAAAGGTTATACGAGCGAACAACTCAGAAACGTTATAATGCTCGGCCACGGCGGGGCCGGGAAGACGACGGTGGTCGAGGCCGCGCTTGCGGCGACTGGCGCCGTCAGCAGGATGGGCAAGGTCGAGGACGGCAATACCGTATCCGACTACGAGAAGACGGAGAAGGAGAAGGGCTACTCGATCCAGACATCTGTCGTGCCTGTCGAGTACGGCAAGAGCAAGATCAACTTCCTTGACACGCCGGGGTTTTTCGATTTTTCCGGTGAGGTCAGCGGGACGATCCGTGCGGCGGAAGCGGCTGTTATCGTCGTTGACGCGTCTGCCGGCGTGCAGGTCGGGACGGAGAAGGCTTGGAATACATGCAAGAAAAACGGGACGCCGAGGCTCTTCCTTATCAACAAGACCGATAAGGAAAATGTGAATATTTCCGACGTCGTGTCGCAGCTCAAGGCAAAGTTTGGCACGTCCGTGGCGACGCTTGATGACAAAGACGCGCTGAACGAGGCGGTCGCGGAGACGGATGAGGAGCTGATGGAGAAGTTTTTCTCGGGCGAGGATTTCACGGACGCTGAATTCGCCAAGGGCCTGTCCGGGGGCATATCGGCAGGCGACATCGCCATCGTCCTCCAGGCGAGCGCGACGAAGCAGGAGGGGATCAAGGAGTTCCTTGACGCGATCCTGAAATATGTGCCGGCGCCGGTGGCCCACGCGCCGTACAAGGCCGAGGACGCAAAGGGCGAGACTGTAGAAGTGGCTTGCGGTCCGGATGGGCCTTCCGCGGGCATCATCTTCAAGACGCTTGAAACGCGCAGCGGCAAGATATCGCTCGTCAAGCTTATCCGCGGCAAAGCGGCCAAGGGGATGGAGCTTTTCAACTCGACTTCGGAAAAAGCAGAGAAGCTCGGCACCGTCTCATTTATGCGGGGGCAGAATGTCGAGGAAGCGGCCGAGGTCGTGGCGGGGGACATCTTTGCCGCCACAAAGCTGGCCATATCCCGTACGGGCGACACGCTATGCGACAAAAGCGCTTTTGTAAAATTCCCGCCCATCGACTTCCCGCCGCCGTCGCTTTATATGGCCGTTGCGGCCAAGGCGAAAGGCGAGGATGAGAAGGTCGGCACGGGTCTTGCGCGGATGCGCGAGGAAGATCCGTCATTCACCGTTGAGCGCAATTCGGAAGTGAGCCAGACGCTGCTGGGCGGGCAGGGTGAGATCCAGATCGGCATCCTTACCGCAAAACTGAAGGATCGTTTCGGCGTCGATGTCGACCTGATCGATCCGAAGGTCCCGTACCGCGAAACGATCAAAGGCATGGCCGATGTGCAGGGCAAGCACAAGAAACAGAGCGGCGGCGCCGGGCAGTACGGCGACGTGCATATCAGGTTTTCGCCGTCGCAGGAAGAATTTGAATTCAGCGAGGAGCTCTTTGGCGGCTCTGTGCCGAAGCAGTATGTGCCGGCGGTCGAAAAGGGGCTGCGGGAGAGCCTGCAAAAGGGCCCGCTTTCCGGCTCAAGGGTCGTGAATATCAAGGCTGTCCTCCACGACGGCTCGTACCATGACGTCGACTCCAGCGAGATGGCGTTCAAGATCGCGGCGTCGCTTGCGTTCAAGAAAGGCATGGAGGAGGCCAAGCCGATATTGCTTGAGCCCATCATGCATGTGGAGATCCTGGTGCCGGACGAGTACCAGGGCGACATCATGGGCGACATGAGCAAGAGGCGCGGCCGGATCCTGGGCTCGGAGCCACAGGGCGGCGGCTCTACGAAGCTCATCGCCGAAGCGCCGCAGGCTGAGCTGTTCAAGTACGCGATCAACCTGCGCTCGATGTCACAGGCGCGCGGGAGCTTCACCATGACATTTGAGCGCTACGACGAAGTGCCGTCAAACATAGCGCAGAAAGTTGTCGCGGACTACAAGGCTTCGCAGGAGAAAGAGTAGCGCAGAAAAATATCACGAGTTAAAAATAATAAGAGGCGGTTCTGTTGTGCGGCTGTGTCCACGCAAGAGAACCGTTTTTTTCTGCTAGACGCCGGGACCGTCCCCGCTTTGTTGCGGCTTGTCGCAGCGGCTGTCATTGCGAGCGAAGCGGGAAACCGTCCCGTCCGTACACCCGGGAACACAAAAAGAACCGTCAGAGTGTGCGAAAACTGCCCGGGAGCAAACACGACTAGATTATACCCCTGTGTTTTGCGTATTTTTTGCGGTTGTGCTTGATTTTTCGCGCGTTTTGGCTCTGAAACAGGCCTTTTTTGCCACAATAAGGAAGAAATGCTAACTATAACTTACAATAATAGTATAAATATACATTTAAATCGTACACAAGTGGAAATTTTACGCAAAAGTCGAGGTGTAAATCTAGTAAAGCCGTTTATTGGCTACAGGCTGGCGTTTGAGTGCTGGGTTTTCACACAGCATGCCGTCCCCGCTGTACACCCGGGAACACAAAAAGAACCGTCCCCGCTGTGCATGTCTTACAGGGTGAGGAGGGCGATCGCTTCCTGGATGTTTGAGACGCCGGTGAGGCGGAGGCCTTTCGGTGCGCCGGGTAGCTGCCCTTTGCCGTCCTGGATTTTCTCGGCGTTTTTTTGCGGGAGTATGAGGCGTGTGAAGCCGAGGCTGGCGGCTTCGGCGGCTATCTTGTCCGCGCCCCTTATGGTGCGTATCTCTCCCGCCAGGCCGATCTCGCCGACGGCGACCGTGCCCGCGGGGATGATGACGCCCCTGGCCGAGGACCAGATCGCGAGCGCCGCCGCAAGGTCGGAGGACGTGCCTTCGGGTCTTATGCCGCCTACTATGTTGACGTAGACGTCAGAGGCGGAGAGGTCGAGGCGCGCTTTTTTTTCGAGGACTGCGAGGATCATGCCGAGGCGGGCGGACTCGACGCCGATCGAGGAGCGTCTGGGAAAGCCCGTGCCCGCGGTGGCGGTGAGCGCCTGTATTTCCATGAGCAGCGGGCGGGTGCCTTCGTATACAGCGGTTGCGATCGTGCCTTCGGTTTGGCCGGGCAGGCCGTCAAGCAGGCAGCCTGAGAGGTCTTTTATTTCCGCGAGCCCCTCGCCCCGCATTTCAAAGGCGCCGACTTCGCTGGTGGCGCCGAAGCGGTTCTTGCTTGCTGTGAGGAGGCGGAAGCCTTCGCCGCGCCCGCCGGAAAACGAGAGCACGCAATCGACAAGGTGCTCGATGGTTTTCGGCCCGGCCAGCTCCCCGGCCTTCGTGACATGCGCCACTATAAAGACGGGGATGTTCCTGCCCTTGCCTATGTGCATGAGAAGGTCTGTGCATACCCGGATCTGCGATACGCCGCCCGCGGCTGACGTGATCTCGTCGGTGTACATGGTCTGGATCGAGTCTATTATCAGGAAATCGGGGTTTGTGTTTTCTATGCTGTCGTATACGGCTTCGATATCCGTTTCCGGAAGGATCAAAAGGGATGGAGGTATTTCGCCGCCTGCTATGCGGTCGGCACGCATACGTATCTGCTCCGCGGACTCTTCGCCTGAGACATAAAGGACGCACAGGCCCCTGCCCGCGGTCTTAAGCGCAGCCTGGAGGATCAGGGTGGATTTGCCTATCCCCGGCTCGCCCGCTATCAGAGTCAGGGCGCCTCTGGTCAGTCCTCCGCCAAGTACGCGGTTGAGCTCGCCTATACCCGTGTCTATACGGTCAGCCGTGCCGGAAGTGACCGAGCCGAGCGGGGAAGCGCCGCCCCCGGCCTGGCCTTGCGCCATACCGGCCGCGCCTTGGGTATCGCCGCCCCCGGCCTGGCCTTGCGCCATACCGGCCGCGCCTCTGGCCCTTCTTGCGCCCCTTGCCCGGGCGTGCGCTGTCTGGGCGGCAACCCCCGCAGCCCCGGCACGCTCCTCGTAGAAGCTGTTCCAGGCGCCGCAGACGCACTGCCCCATCCATCCCGGGCTTTCAAAGCCGCATTCCGCGCAGACGAACACCGTCCCTTGCCTCTTTGCCATCATCGGTATGCCCCCTCCAGACGCGCCGAAGGGCAGGCAGATACATCCCCTGGCCTCTTTTCCATTTTGCTCATGCCCCCCCGGGCTCCTGCCCGGCGCCTGCCACCGGGATCTCAAACCAGAAGGTCGAGCCCAGGCGTACCGTTGACTCGACACCGAATTTTGCGTTGTGCAGCACGAGGATCTCCTTGACGATCGAAAGGCCCAGGCCTGTGCTGTCCGACCGGGAGTGGTGTGTGCTTGTCTGGTAATAACGGTCCCAGACGTGCTTGAGGTCGCGTTTTGAGATGCCTATGCCGTGGTCCGTCACCTCAACGCGTACATAGTCTTCTTTTTCGTCCATCCGTATCTCCACGGTCTTGTCCTTGCCGCCGTACTTCAGGGCGTTTGATATAAGGTTGTCGAGCGCCTGCTTGATGCGGGTTTCGTCCCCGTGCACGACGCCTTCGCCTGTGCTTACGAAAAAGAGTCTGTAACCGTCCTGTTCGACATAGGCGCGGTAAGCGTTGACGGTCGACTGGATAAGTTCGTTCAATGAGAAGTCCGTGCGTTTCACGGAGAGCTCGCCGGACTGCAGCTTGGATATATCCAGCAGCTCGGCGATCATCGCGCTTAAGCGGTCGGTCTCCTCCACGATGACCTGCAGATGTTCGGCGCGCTTTTTCGGGTTGTCGCCTGAGAGGTCGCCGATCATCTCCGCGTAGCTGCGTATCATGGTAAGCGGGGTCTTCAGGTCGTGGCTGACGTTTGCTATGATGTCACGCTGCATCGTGCGGGTCTCGGCGAGCTCGCTTGACGCCGAGGAAAGGGTGTCCGCGAGGCGCATGACCTCCGAATAATGCGTGACGGGAAAATCGATCCCGTAGTTGCCTGCGCCAAGCTCCTCTGCGCGCTCCGTTATCTCCTCAATCGGACGCGTGATCATGCGCGACAGGTAGAAGCCGAGAAGGAGTGAAAGCAGCACGGCTATTATCGTTACATACATAAGCTGGTCTGTGAGTATCTGTGACGTCGACTCCTGCGGGTAGAGCGGAGAGAACACATAAAGAATCAGCCGGTCGGCGTCCTGGGCCGACAGGGCGCTCACCGGGATCACGGCGGGCACCGTGGCTTCCCCGGGCTCGGCCTGGTCCTGGTCCTGCGGGGGCGTTTTCAGGAATACCGCGTATTCAAGCGTCTTGCGTTCCGTCTCAGGCTCAATGGTCTGTTTGATGAGGTTTTCCTCGCCGCTTTCGAGAAGCTGCGATTTCAGGTTGTCGATCTCGTTTCTGTAGACGGTAGGATAAAATGAGCCCGGCCGCTCGGCGGGAAGCTCTTCGACGGGGTTGCCCGACGCGTCGGTGGCTGTTGCCGCCGCGTCAAAATTTACAAAAGGTATGACAAGAGGCGACCCGCGTTCCGGCTCGATCTGGATGTAGATGCCGCTTTCGCGGTAGATCCTTGTCACGTAGGAGCGGATGGATGAGATCGGCTCGTCGCTTTGGAACTGGCTTTCGATGTCCGTCACGATGCGCTGCGTCTCGCGCTGCTTCATGCCTTCGTAGTAGTAGTTGAGGAAGACGACCTGAAGGATCCAGAGGATGAGGACGAGGATGACGGCAAAGAGGCCGAAATACCCCCAAAGGCGCATCTTCAGGCTGCCGATGTCAAAGAAATGCAGCAGCCTGCGGAAGACATACAGGCCTCTAAGCTCAGGCTTCAAATTTGTAACCCACGCCCCTTAGCGTTATGATCTTGCCCCTGTACGGACCCAGGTTGTTCCTCAGGTTCTTGATATGCGTGTCTATGGTGCGCACATCCCCGAAGTCGTAGCCCCAGATGTCGGAAAGCAGCACGTCGCGCGACAGGGCGATGTTCTTGTTTTGCACAAGGTAGACGAGCAGGTCGTACTCCTTGGGTGTAAGCGCCGCTTTCGCGCCGTCGATGGTGACCTCGCGCGCGGGCATGTCTATGACCAGGCCGTCGAAGACCAGCCGGTCCTCCAGGTTTTCCTGCGGTGACGAACGGGAAAGGATGACGGCGATACGCGCCATGAGCTCCTTTGGAGAAAAAGGCTTGATCATATAGTCATCGACGCCTACTTCGAAAGCGAAGAGCTTGTCATACTCCTCGGACCGCGCCGACAGCATTATGACCGGGATGTCCTTGATTTTCTTTATCTCCTTGACTGTGGAAAACCCGTCAAGCTTTGGCATCATTACATCCATGACGATGACGTCGAAGTCGTTTTCCCGGCAAAGCTCAACGGCCTCCATGCCGTCCATCGCCTCTGTCACCTCGTAGCCATTCCATTCCGCGTACTCTTTGATTACTTCACAAATCTTCCGTTCATCGTCTACTACCAATACTTTTGCCATAACACACCCTCCGTTATTTACCTGGTGAACAAGGTTGCCTCCTGTTATATCCGACAACGCAAAAAACCGGCGCCGACATATCAATGGAACCTGATGTTTAATCATAGCACAAACCGCCCAAAAGTGGTATAATATTACCTGCTGGAGAGAGGAAGGAGTCCTGATGTTTTCGATAGGCGATAAGATCGTATATCCGATGCATGGCGCGGGAACGATCGAAGCGATCGAAGAGCGTGACATGATGGGCGAATTATGCGAGTATTATATACTCCTCATCCCGCAGAATGGGATACGCATCATGATCCCGTGCGATCGCGCAGCTCAGGTCGGTGTGCGCTGCGTCATCAAGAAGTCCGAAGTCGACGGCGTCAATGAGACGCTCAGGGGCGAATCGACGGAGATGGCGAAGATCTGGAACCGGCGTTACCGCGACAACCTGGAAAAGCTGAAGACGGGCAGTATCATGTACGTCGCAGAGGTCGTAAGGGACCTGATGCGCGTAGACAACGAGAAACGCCTGTCGACCGGTGAACGCAAGATGCTCTCTAACGCAAAACAAATACTGATCAGCGAATTGACGCTCGCGTGCGGCAAAGGGGAAGACGAGCTCGCAGTGCTGATCGAAAAGGAGGTAATGGCTTACTGAAATGTTTAAAAACTTAATACGGGGTGGCGTAACAGGCCTGGGCTTTCTTCTGGGCGTTGGCGTATTCCAGCTTTTGAGGTATATCTCGGAACATGGCTCCGGGTTCCTCGGGGGTTTTTCCGGCACTATATTGACGATCATCATGGTCGCAAGCGGCGTCGTTTTCGCACTACTATTATTTTTATTATTCCCCGTCATCGCAAGCCACAGCGCCAAGATCGCAAGCCGCCTCGACAAAGAGATCCGGCACCTTTCAGCAGTTGAATTGATGACAGGCGTCGCCGGGCTCATCATCGGGCTGGTGATCGCCTACCTCGTGGCGAGCCCGATCGTGAGCATAATAAATATCCGAAACACAAACGTGTCTATCGCGGTCACGATAGTCGTATATCTTGTATTCGTATGGCTCGGTGTCGTAATAGGCACGCGCAAGGGCAAGGACGTCGTGGCGGCGCTCTCCCGCATGCGCGAGGATATTGCGGCAGGGCGCGCGTCGCAGCCGCCGAAGACGCCGGCGCAGAAGCCGGGTTCAGCGGCGCCGAAGATACTCGACACGAGCGTTATCATCGACGGGCGCATAGCTGACATCCTGAAAACCGGTTTCGTCGAAGGGCGGATAATAATACCGGATTTCGTGCTCGTCGAGCTCAGGCATATTGCCGACAGCAGCGACAGCCTGAAACGCGCGCGGGGCCGGCGCGGGCTTGACGTGCTCAACCGGATCCAAAATGATTTCGGGATCGAGATATACCAGACGGCAAACGAAAAATCGCTTGAAGGCGTGGCCGAGGTCGACGTGAAGCTTTTGAAGCTCGCAAAGCACCTCAAGGGCAAGGTCGTGACGAACGATTTCAATCTCAACAAGGTAGCTATGATACAAAGCGTCGGCGTGCTCAATATCAATGAGCTTGCAAACCACCTGAAGCCCGTTGTCCTTCCGGGAGAGGAGATGACGCTCTTTTTGGTCAAGGAAGGCAAGGAGCACGGCCAGGCAGTGGCCTATCTCGACGACGGCACCATGATAGTCGTGGAGGACGGCCGCAAGAGCATAGGCAACACCGTGGACGTGACGGTCACAAGCGTATTGCAGACGGCCGCCGGGCGCATGATATTCGGGCGGCTTAAGCAAGGCAGGCACGGCAGCGGCTAGCGGGGCAGGGCCCAGCGACGGATAGCAATGGGAGGCCCAGCGATGGATAGCAATGGGAGGCCCAGCGATGGATAGCAATGGGAGGCCCAGCGATGGATAGCAATGGGAGGCCCAGTGATGGATAGCAATGGGAGGCCCAGCGATGGGCAGCGGGACGGGGTCCGGTAATGTATAAAGGAAGGAAAGTTTCTGTAATAATAGCCGCCGGAGGGGCCGGGACGCGTTTCGGCGCACAAGGCCCCAAGCAGTT
>Ga0082212_10008380_pt1 | contig 13510 bp, 13 predicted proteins | sample TergutNt197P3_FD_71548 | JGI IMG/M metagenome (GOLD analysis project Ga0082212, IMG submission 71548) | Neocapritermes taracua P3 segment gut microbial communities from Petit-Saut dam, French Guiana - Nt197 P3 | ecosystem: Host-associated > Arthropoda: Insects > Digestive system > Gut ... | reverse complement strand
GTGCAATGAAACGCCGGTCTCACGATAATTCGTGCCGGTTGAACTGTAGTTGCCCGTGTAGATGGTATCGCCAGGGTAAGGAACTTCGGCGCCGGATACAAAGGATGCCATTTGGCCGTCCATGGCGAGAACCGACGGATGTTCAAGTATCTTCATTTTTGTCCTGGTCTTCAGCGTTTCAATTGCCAGCGTGATCTGGCGCGTACTGCCAATCCGCGCGAAAATATTATCGAGCGAAATCCCGCCGAGCACGTCGCTGCCATCCTTTTGCAAAAATCCCGCCGTCGTCATGTTGTCGTCTCTCAGCGCTTCCAGCGCGCCGCGGAAGCCATAAGTGAGATCATTATTCAAAATGACTTCATAGATTTTCGCGTCGATCAACACCTGCCGCGGCGACACGTCCATTTTTTCGATGGCGCTCATAAGGAAACGATAGTCGGCCAGAGTGGACTGGATGTGCAATACATTATTGATTTCGTCAACCACTATCCTTACTTCGTCTCTTAGGTTGCTGAAAGGTCCGCCCCGCAGAATTACCGAAGTAATGGAAGGCGTGGATGTATTAAGGCGCGGACCAAGCTGCTGAGCGGAACCGAAAGATCCTATATCCGAAGAACCCAATGCCTGGCTGAGCAATGAGCTGGATGAACCCGTCTGGGAAGCCCCCTGTGTTCTTCCGCCGGATGCCGCCGTGTTTGCGCCGTCGTCGCTGTAAAGCGCTGCAAGCATCGTGGCTATATTTGACGCGGTAGAGTCCTTTACGATATAGACAAAAGTTTGATACTTGTTGCCGTCGTATGTATCAAGTTCTTCTATCCAGTGTCTGACCGTATCAAGCCCCCGTTTTGTGCCGGCCATTACGAAAATCGCATTGAGCCGCTCAAACGGCAGAATCGAAATGCCTGTGTTGGCGTTATCAGCCGCGCTGATCGCGAAGATTTTTTTCAGCTCATCCGCGATATCAACGGCGTTGTTGTTTTCGATTTTAATCAGATCGACCAGGTCGGAGGCCATGAATGAATTATCCAGCATTCCGACAAGCTCCCTTATACGGGCGACATTGTCCGAATAGTCTGTGATAATCATCAAATTCTGCCGTTTGAAAGTAATGATCGGGGCGCCGTCCGAGACGAAAAGCCTGACAGTGTCGGCAAGCTCCTCAACCGGCACAAAGTCCGTTCTCATAACATGCGTGGCAACCGGAATCCTTCTCGAATCTTCCGGGGGGCGTTCGGGCCTGGGCTGCTGCCCAGCCTGTGAAATTTCGGCAGACGGTCTGCCCGCACCCGGCGGCAGATCGTCAATAAGCTCAAGACCGTTTCTTATGGCCGAAGCGACCGGAACAATCTGGTAGATATTATTCTGCCTGACGAGCGCGGCGTTTTTGCTTTTAAGGATCCCGTTAAAAAGGGTGAAAATCTCGCCTCGCGGTATTGTAATATTAAAGTCGACACTTCCCTGCACCGCTGAATCGACCAGCATCGGAGTCAACCCCAGCATAGCCGACATCCTTTCGCAAAATTCGTGCATATCGGCATTAACGAAAAACAGTTGTGTCATGTTTGCGGACTCGGACGGCTGCCCCGCCTGAACGGCCCAGACTGCCGGATGCGCAGTCATTACCGCCAGACAGACAAGAAGTATCGAACTTCGCATACTACGGTTGCGTGTGAACATTAATAACCCTCTCTTTTTACTATGAACCGGGACGAATAATTTCGCCGAATGGTGAAGGAGCGACGCGCTGCTGCAAGCGCCCGCCCTGGGCAGGCTTGGCGTTTGTTCCCGGTTGGGTCTTCTGTGCCGGCCGCAGTTGAATAATATCCTGCACGTTTTCCGGCACCGAGATAACTACGTCGCCTTCCGGTGTTGATACTGTAACAGGAACCCTCTGCTGCGACTGTTGCGTCTGCGCCGGCTTCGCCTGTTGCTGTTGTTGCGCTTGTTGCTGTGCCTGCTGTTGTTGAATCTGCCTCGCCACAGCGTTGGCGTTCTGCGCAGGCGTCCCCCCCGCCCTGCCCGCCGGAGCCGACGCCGTTAAAACACTTATTGCGCCGCTCGATCCGCTTCCGGGGCCAATCGAAGTCACCTGTGCCGTGGAAACCGCCGCAGGTCTTACGGGCTGGGCGGGTCTGGCCGCTCTGTTCAGCGGAAGAACCTCTCGTACTCCGTTGTTTTCCAAAACTATTTGATCGCGTTCAATACTGGTGACCATATACCCGCGATAAAGATCCCCGACACGCCAGGTTTCCGTGGCGACCTGAGCGCCGCGTACCTGCGGCGTAGGCTGGCTCCTGACGGTCGCGGCGTACTGGCCGTCAATCACTGTTACTCCCACCAGGATAGGCTTCGGATTGGGCAAGGGCGCAACCTTGGGCGCAACCACCGGCACGGCTTCTTCATTTCCACGCAGATCGGAAAAGAGCGTTTTTTCCGAAATAATAAAATAATCGGCATCTCTATAAACCGGCCTTTCCGTTGAAACATCGTTTGAAGCATCCGGCGCGTTTTTTGCCGCAGCCTGATTTTCCGTGGAAACAGGTTCGATTTTCGCCGGATCATCTTTTGTGTTAAAGTGATCATATTGCCGATACAGTTCCCGCCCCATACCAACTGCGGCTATCAGCAAAAATATGTTAAGCACAATCCATTTGTTTGCCATAGGTATCACCTTCCCTGACGCAGCGTCGTCTGAACCAAACTTTCACCGGGTTTTGCCGCAGGTTCAGGCGGTGGCACGCTGATGTAACCTGAGATAACCATATTAAGAGGACGGGTAATTACCATCTGCCTCTGCGCCGTCGCCGCTTGAGTTCGAATAGTTATTTCCTCGACTTTCAAAAATTTGTCGTAATTGTTAATGGCGACTAAAAATTCCACCAGGTCTTCAATAAGGCAGTCAAGCCCGACCTGTACGGAAATTTTTGTCAGCGAATCGCTGTCCGCAACCTTTCTTTCCGGTCGAGGGCTCTTATTCATTATTACAACGCCGCTTCGCTCGGCAAAGCCATCAATTACACGTTGCAGCTCCGTAGCGGCATTACCGGCGTTATTACCGGGAAGCAGCCGTGTCTGAATTTTCTCGAGGCCGTTTTCCGCGTCCTCTATCTGTTTTTTATAGAAGTCTTCACGTCCGACGAGTTCTCTCTGGCGGCGGAGCAGGTTTTCCTGTTTTGCCACTTTATCTGCAAGGCTTTCGCCTCCACTTGGCGAAAGCTCCGTCGCCGCATAGTAAATCAGGATTGCGGCCGCAATCACTATTCCCGCGTAAAGCGTTTTCTTTTCTCTCGCGCTGGCTTTCACGTCATTTCTCCTGATAGCGGTTTATTACTTAACCTTGGCCTCAATTGTAAAACGCTCCCTGCCTGTTGCGGCGACTCTGCTAACATTGCCCCTCGGCGCAACATCCTTAAGCAACGGCGATTGTTGAAGCTGGGAAAGCAGGTTTGAATACGATGAACTCTCGCCGGTAATCGTTATAGCGCCGTTATTATAGGTGTAGTTGCTGAGAAACGAGTCTTCAGGGAAGGTCTCGGTCAGATATTTCAAAATGTCCAGGTTGCCGTCTCTGTCGTTTAAAAGCTCGGTCATTTGTTTTCTCTGCGCTTCGATACTTTCTCCCCGTGTTTCCAGCCCGCGCACCATGCGGACCGGGGCTTCAAACTTCTTGGTCTCAGCTTCCAGCAAAGCCAGACGCCGGCTGTTCCGCACGGGTTCAATAAGCGACATACCCGTCAGCAACAGCAGGATAATCACGCCCAAAGCAGCGGCTACAGCGATGCCCCAGCGCCCCCGATGGCGCTTCATGCCGGACGGCAGCAAATTCAGCCGGACAGCCGGACGCGGCGTAACGGCGGTAAAGGCCAGGCCGCAGACCGCGGCGGCTTCCTGAATCAATTGCCTGTTGATTTCGGCAACAGCCAGCGGGAAAGATTTGTCGAGCAGCTCGCAGTCAGGAATGCGTTCCCTGGTCTCTTCGTAAACGGTCCGCGAGGATTCGCCGGTCAGCACGATCTTTTCCAGGACGCTGTCGGCGCCGAGCCGCATTCTTGCGGCGGCTTCGCTTATTTCGCCGACAAGAAGATCGCACCAGTTCTGCGCGTCATTTTTCGGAACTTCCCGCGAATAGACCAATTGCCCGTTTCGCAGGGCAAAAAGTTCCATTTCCGATTTTCCCGCGTCGGCCATAAAAAAGGTTTTATCCCCGGCGTCTTTTCGCGATGCAAGGTACATATTTGAAAGGCCCGCTGAACCGCAGGTAACAATCATCGGGGTTATCCCAAGTTCGCGCAACATGGCGAGTTGTTTGTCAAGGAATGATTTACGCACCATTGCGAGGAGTATTGTCAGTCGCTTTTGCCCGTGAACGCTTTCAAGCGGCGCGTAATCGAAATAAAAACCGTCCTCATCGTTCGGCTCGAATGACTGAACCTGATAGCGCACCACTTCCCCGAGGTTATCCTTTACTTCAAGAGGCAGATCAAGATAACGAATCACGCAGTCTTTGCGCGAAACGCCCAGTACGACCGATTCACGGCTGAGGCCGTTGTCGCGGAAGAACCGGTCGATTGCGCCGCGCAAATCAGCGCGGTTAAAACGCGGATAATCCGTAATTCGCAGAAAACGTGTAAACGCCGCTTTTGAAAAATTACTTTGAACCGCCGCAAGAAGGATGTCTTCTCCGCGCAATTCAATGCCGACTCCGGTAGTTAGATAAATCATGACGTTCCGCCCTCATAATCCGAAACATTTTCATTCCAGTATAATATTTGATACGGGTTTTGCATACTGGTGGAATCAAGACTGATAACGGCGCGGATAACGTGCCGCACACGCGATCCTTCTTCATGCGCCTCAGATGTCAGGGCAAAAATGCCTGTCTGCGCCGTTGTAAGCCGGTTTATAACCCCGGCGCCGAGCTGAAACGGAATCTCACGGTTTATTTCCGCCGTCGCCCGAAACGGCTGTATCCGCCGTCTTTCATAAATCATCCGCGCGGCCTCGGGCGCCATTCCGGGTATTGAAAGAAGCACCGGAAGCGCGGCATGATTGACATTAATCTGATCCCTCGTGGTATATACGGTGAAAAACCGGGAAAGACCATATTTATATTCCACGGTTCCATCATGCGCCCGCTCAGGCTTGCCGTAAAAATAATCGCGCGTCATACCCCTTACCAGCAGGAGCTCCTCAATCGCGTCGAACCGGCCGTTTTTTGCAATATACGGCGGATTAAGCGACAGATAATAATCGTTTTTCGCGCCATTGTCCCTGGGCTCGGCATCCGCGTTGCTGCGCCAATCCAGAATGGAATCCGTCAATATCAGGGCGTCCGGATCTTCAATGCCGGCCGCCCGTATAAGCAAACCCAACTGTTGTTCCGACACAGTGTTAATGTTGATTTTTCCCGACTCGTCCTGAATGTTCACCTGCCAGAATCCGGAGTCAAAACCGCCGGTTACTTTTCCAAGATCAATCTGGTCCGGCTCCTCCATACCGGCCGCGGTTTGAACAGCCGGCGTTATGCTTTTTTGTATGATCTGGTAAATTGTGCTCTCCATGCCGGCCCTGGCGATATAGTAAGCCTTTTTCATAGACCGTGTATTGCCGGCCGTCATAACCTCAATCCGGCTTTCACGTGAAAAACTCAGCGTTAATACCGCAAGCGCGGTCATAACCCACAATACTACAATTAAAACTATGCCTTCGTCTCCGTTTTCCCCGGATCTGTTTTGAATGGCAATCATCAGACTATCCTATACGACATAAAAACAACCATGACCAGGCGGTGCTTATTGCCCCGGGAGCGGACCGGGCGGTACAGCCCGCCTGTCAGTCTGCTGCCCGGGTTTGGATTTTGGCTGCTGGGTGCGCGCCTGCCGCCGCTGCATGAACTGTTGCATGGGCTGATTCCGGAGAGCATATTGCGCGCGCAACGGAATAATCATTTGCATGCCTGGCGAACCTCTATCGGCGTCCCGGTAAAGCATTGAAATACGCACCGCCGCCGGCAACCGCCGCCGGTTCACAGTGTTCCATTCGGTAAACCATTCGGCCGGCTCGCCATCGTCGCCGGAATCATAGTATTCAAACGTCAACTCTTTTAAATTGAAAAAAACATATGCGGAACTCGTAAACCAGCCGTCGTCGATACTCTGTCCTACATAAGGCGCTTCTCTTTGCACAAGAAATATATTGTTACTGGAATCCACCTCGACTTCATACGTAACAAGAACCAACCCCGTTGAATCCATAGCCAGCAGGGAGTTTGGCGAGACAAACCGCAGGCTTGTTTCGCCGCCGCTGAAAACAGGCGTTGTAGCCGCTAAAATCGAAACCGCCGCATTTTGCTGCGCCCCGGACAAAGAGCCGGAAGACGGAAGCACAGGATACGCGGAAGCGATCTGCTTTCTGACCAGGTCATGCGTATTGCGCTCACGCTGGTTGATATCCATCGTTGCTATGCCTCGCGTCCATGCGTTGATACACATGCTTAGCGCTGTCCAGACGCCGACCGCCATTACGACGAGAAGCGTAAGAGCGACCAGCAGTTCAAGCAGAGTAAATCCCGCCTCAGGCGATTGCCGGATTCCCCGGTTATTTCCGCGTTTCATGTGTTCAATCAATCCACAATCAAAAATCAAAAATCGTGCGGGCGGAGCGCCCGCACATTACCGCACAGGCACGAGTTTCAGCGTCCGCAGACGGTATTCGACCGCGCTTGAATTAGGCTGAAACATCTCTACCGTATACGCAAGCAGCTTCACCGGCATTTCAACCTGTTCCGAAAGCGGCGTCTCTTCGGGAATATATTCCTCAATCTGCATGGTCCAGCGCGTTCCATCCTCGAAGTCTCCGTCGAAAGCCCCCGGTTCCCTGATTTCAGGATCAATCAGAGTCAACTCCATTACGGAATTGGCGTAATCAACCATTCGCGTTCTTTGGTCAACAACTCTGATATTGACCAACGACCTGGTAACGACTGAAACAGTGAGCGCTATGCCTATAGCCAGGATAGTGACAGCCACCAGCACCTCAAGCAGCGTAAATCCCGTCTCGGCATACGATTTTCCACGTCGGAATACCCGGACTGTCATCGCAAATCATCCCAAACAGGCTCAACGCGCGCGCCGCCGCCGAGCGGGTCGGAAACAATCTGCATCCTCCTGCCTCCATTATCAGCCGCAAGGCGAATGCCGACATTTTCAAGATTTCCGTTTGGCGCAAACCGGACAGTCATAACACTATCCGTCACTTCGCCTCCGGAGCGTTCCATACGTTGGATGTTTATTCCATGCGGAAGCGTATAGGCGCGCATCGACTCGCCAAAAACGTTCGCCAGTTCAAGCCTGCGCTCGCTCCGGTCAATAACCAGCAGCATGGTTGTCTGCTCGGAAACGGCTTTTAACCGGGCAAAGCGGAACGTATTAAGGACATCGCGGCTGGCAGTCTGGAGATTCAGCATGCTCGACCCGCGCATCATGGATGGGTAGCTTATGCCCATAACGAGGCAAATAATGAGCAGCACAACTATTAATTCCAGCAGCGTAAAACCATTTTCGGTTTTACGCTGTATTTCCAGGCCATATCTAGTTGCAGATATCATCATCTGTTCCTTCAATGCCGTCCGCGCCTGCGGAACAAATGTCGAAGTCGTTGCCATGGGCTCCGGGATTCCTGTATATGTACGCCCTTTCCCATGGATCGAGCGGCAAGCCCTTTGCCAGGTAAGGCCCCTTCCACGAAGTGGATCCCGACGGATTCTGTACAAGCGCCTGCAACCCCTCGGCACTTGTCGGATAACGCCCCATATCGAACCCATAAAAGTTTATCGCTCCTTCGAGTTCACTGATCTGGATTTTTGCTATCTGATCCCTGCCTCCCATCAGTTTTTTATAGACCGATGGCCCCACCACAGCGGCAAGCAACCCCATGATTATCAGAACGACGACCAATTCCATTAACGTAAAGCCCCTATCGGATCTTTCCGTTCGTCTTTTTTTTGAATCTTTCACAATATCTTCCTCCGTTGCTGCGTTACATCGGCATATCGTTCATGCTGAAAATCGCCATCAGCATCGAAACAACAATGGTTCCGATAACAAGTCCCATGAACAAAATAATAGCCGGCTCGAAAAACGTAATAAGATTTTTGATTCCGTTCCGCACCTCGACATCGTAGGTATCCGCCACCTGTATAAGCATGTCGTCCAGGCGTCCAGTTTCTTCGCCGACCTCGACAAGGTGCATCGCCAGCGGCGGGAAAACGCCGCTCTGGCGTATCGGCTGGGCGATCCCCTCTCCCTTTTTGATGCCGCTGCGAATAGGTTCTATCGTCTTCGCTATGCTCTGGTTGCCTATAATTTCGCGCACGATCGTCATGGATTGCAAAAGCGGCGCTCCGCCTCGCAGCAGCATCCCAAGCGTTCTCGCGAAACGGGCGACCTCGACCTTTCGCAGCACGTCGCCGACAAGCGGGATTTCCAGCAGTTTCCGATCCCATTTGAGGCGGCCTTCCTCGCTGTCCCGGAAATGTTTGACGGCGTATCCGGCGGCAAAAAGCAGCGCAAGAATAAGCCACCAGAATCCTCTGAGCACCTGGCTTACCCCGTTCAAAACCATCATCGGAAGAGGCAAAGCAACGCCCATGTCGCCAAAGATGACAACAAAACGCGGAACCACGAAAACGGTCAGGATGATGACGCTGAAAATGCCGACTATGGAAAGAAGCGCCGGGTAGATCAGCGCGCCGACGATATGCGAGCGGAGTTCCTCTTTCGATTCTATATACGTCGTCAGCCTGCCGAGGATTTCATCAAGCGAACCGCCGGATTCTCCGGCTTTCACCATGCTTACATACACTTTCGGGAAAACATCGGGATATTTTGCCAGACCTTCGGAGAATGATTTCCCGGATTTCACTTCCTTAAGCACGTCGCGTATGATCTCGGTCATTGCCGGATTTTCCGAAAGCCTGGAAACGGCGGTCAGGCAACGGTCAAGCGGAATGCCGGCGTGTATCAGCGTACGCAGCTCATGGGTAAACACCATCAAATCTTTTGTCTTAACTTTTTTCGATTTCCATGGCAGCGCTACACCGCGCTGGAAGACCGACTCCCGGCGTCCGGCGGTTCCTATGTGGATCGGCAACAGCCCCATTTCCTGGAGTTTCAAAGAGACCGTCCCTTCGCTGGCGGCTTCCATGCTGCTTTCGATGATCTTCCCCTCGGTGGTGCTTGCGCGATAACTATACGATGGCATATCTGATCTCTGAAATTTAGGCTTCTTCCTGCGTAACGCGAATAACCTCGGCGATGCTGGTGATCCCCTGCCTCGCTTTCAGCCAGCCGTCGTCTCGCAACGAACGCATCCCGTTTTCAAGCGCCGCTTTGCGAATCTCTCCCGCATCCGCTTTTCTCACGGTCAATTTGCGTATCTCTTCGTTGACGATCATAAGTTCATAAATGCCTATGCGTCCGCTAAAGCCTGTGTTTCCGCATTCGGCGCAGCCACGGCCTTCATAGAAACGGTCGGGGGCGTTCCTGGAGGCGCTTGGCGGGGGGCCGATTTCATTCAGCATTTCCGGCATTGGATGAATTTCCGTTTTGCAGTGCGGGCAGATAACGCGCACAAGGCGCTGCGCCAGAATACCAAGCACGGAAGAGGCAATCAGATAATCCTCCGCGCCCATATCTGTCAGCCGCGAAATGGCGCTGGGGGCGTCGTTCGTATGAAGCGTCGAAAACACCAGGTGTCCGGTCAGCGCCGCGCGTATGGCGATCTCGGCCGTTTCAAGATCGCGAATTTCTCCGACCATGATGACGTCGGGATCCTGGCGGACGATGTGGCGCAGCCCCGCGCCGAATGTCAGTCCGATCTGGGCGTTGACGTGAATCTGGTTGATTCCTTCCATCTGGTATTCGACCGGATCCTCAATGGTAATGATTTTCTTGTCAGGCTGGTTGATTTCAGACAACGCGCTGTAGAGCGTCGTGGTCTTGCCGCTTCCCGTCGGGCCTGTTACCAGGAATATGCCGTGAGGGCGGCGGATCAGGGATTCAAAAACCGCCAGAGAATCTTCCGGAAAACCAAGCTTGTTTACGTCGTAGAGGCCGGCGTTGCTCTTGTCCAGGACGCGCATGACTACGCTTTCGCCGTAGAGCGTCGGAAGCGTGGAAACGCGCAAATCAATATCCCTGCCCAGGACTTTCAACTTGATGCGCCCGTCCTGTGGCAGCCGCCGTTCGGCGATATTAAGACGTGCCATGATTTTTACGCGGCTGATAATCGCCGCCTTCAGTTTTTTCGGCGGCGATTCGACGTCGTGCAAAATGCCGTCGATACGGTAGCGGAATTTCAGGTCTTTTTCGAAAGGTTCGATGTGAATGTCGCTGGCCCGGCCTTCGATGGCTTTTGAAATCAGCAGATTGACCAGCCGGATGACCGGGGCTTCCGAAGCCAGATCTTTCAACTGTTCAATGTCCTCAATTTCATCCGAAAGATTTTCTATCTCGTCTTCGCCGATGCCCTCGATTATTCGTCCCATCGCGCCGGAGGACGATCCGTAGAATCTTTCAAGCGCGTCCATAATCTCGCTGTCGGCCCCTAGAAGCGCGCGAGTCTGCAACCCGGTCGCCTGCCTGACGGAATCAAGCGTCGCGCCATCCAGAGGGTCGGCCATTGCGAGCGTCAACACGTCCCCTTCGAGAGCCACGGGCACGACCCTGCACTGCTTCATAAAACGGAATGAAAGGGAGTTGTCCAACACGGGAACTTTTGGATAATCCGCGGTTGTAATAGCCGGCGTCTGGATATGCTCGGAAACCACCGCAAGGCAGTCGCGTTCAGAGACATAGCCAAGATCAACCAGCAGTTTGCCCAGTTTTTCCCGCGATTCGGATTGCAGGTTAAGAGCGGTGCGCAATTCTTCATCGTCAATAAGACCGCGCTGCAGAAAGACCTGCCCGATAAGTTCATTTGATTTCAGAGATCCTATTCTAATGCCCAAGCACGCCCTCTCTTCTGTGTTAACTTTGGTGTCAGACGCCAATTAATTCCTGTAAGGCCGATAACATTACGGATTTTACCATAGATAAGTTTCTTTTTCTTCACGAACGCCGGTAAATATTGAACTGGCATACACTGTGTTATGATAAAAGTTCTGAGAAACTTGGCGGAATTATGAAGAACGGTAGCGTAACAAACCTGGCGATGGATTTCCGCCGTATTCTGGAGTGACAATGCTGGTACTGGGAATCGAATCTTCATGCGACGAAACCGCCGCGGCGATTGTCGAAGACGGACGGCGCGTACTTTCAAACGTCGTGGCGACGCAGACAAAAACGCATCGGGCTTTCGGCGGCGTGGTGCCGGAACTGGCGAGCCGGGAACATCTCGGAAATATAGGCTACGTCGTATGCCAGGCGTTCCGGGACGCGGGAAAAACGCAGGAAGATATTGACGGCATAGCCGTTACACAGGGGCCGGGACTTGTCGGTTCGCTGCTTGTCGGCGTTTCATTCGCCAAGGCAATGGCCTTTTCCACCGGCAAGCCCCTGATTCCGGTTAACCACATAGAAGGGCATATATTTTCCGCGTTCATTGAAAATCCGGATATTGAATATCCCTTGCTTGCCCTCACCGTTTCCGGAGGGCATTCATCGCTGATTTATTCGCCGTCGCCGGGGGCGTACAAAATCATCGGCCGCACGCGGGACGACGCCGCGGGAGAGGCGTTGGATAAAATCTCCAAATTTCTCGGCTTGGGTTATCCGGGAGGACCTATTATAGACCGTCTGGCAAAAGACGGCGATCCGCGGCGTTTCGTGTTTTCCATTCCAAAAATCAGCGACGGCAGGCTTGATTTCAGTTTCAGCGGATTTAAGACGGCCGCGCTGCGGCATATTCAGGAATCGAAAATCAAACCGCACAGAGGCGGCCGTGTTTCGCGGATCATCCTCGATCTTGTAGCCAGTTACCAGCAGGCCATCGTTGATACCCTGATACGTCAGGCCGGCCGCGCCGAAGCGCAGTTGCATCCGCGTTCCATGCTGCTTGTCGGCGGAGTCGCCTGCAACAGCCTCCTGCGCGAAACATTCCGGCGGACTTTTGAGGACGAACTACCGCCGCGCGGCGATGCGGCGCCGGTGCGCGTGTATTGCCCCAGTCCGGTTTACACTACGGATAACGGCGCGATGATCGCCGCGGCGGGAACCCGGAAGCTTGCAATGTACCTATCAAATGGCCGCGGCGGCGCACCGCCGTTTGACCTTGCGCTCAACGCTGATCCCGGCCTGGAACTCCGTTAATAAGCGTTTCCTTAGAGGAAGCGAATAAATAAAACGGCTTGCTTGTAGCTCTGATGACAAATTACCCCCGCTGTACAGAACGGCGAATCGCATAACGCACGCGTAGGGGCGAATAATTATTAACTTTCCCAATACCCCGATTTTATTTTTTTAGGCAATTTTTTTACGACCTCCTCTACCGAATGCTTAACCCAATGTTTTACATCCTTGTCTCTCATGTCGCTGTTAATAATGATACTATTCCAATACTTTTTATTGAAATGCCAGGCTGCATCCACACAATAATACTGTTCACGTAACTCAATGGCTTCGTCGGGGTCGCATTTAACCGATATTTTCAGTTCAGGGTCATTTAAAGGAATTACGGCAAACCATTTTCCAAACACTTTGAAAATAAGATAATCATCTTCAAAGGGCATATCTTCGGTTGCATTTTTGAATGACAGACAATATTCGCGTAATTCTTCGATATCCATATGTTTAAAGGAGTGTTATGTGGGTTTCCTTATAAATTCATAATTTGAAATCACACCTGTCCAAAACAGCGTAGAACCGCATAATCGTTGTTGATTCTACAACACTTACATCCCTGAAAGCAACAATTTCAAGATGAGGTTACCCACCTCGGAATATTTTTGTGTTTTTGCCCCCAGTGCTGTCCAGCATATATTGGACGGAATAGTTAAATTTACTTGTTTTTCAATATATTTCCCTGCTATTTCAAAATATGCTGTCCAAGTTAAGTCGGCGGCGGTTGCCAGGAGCACAGCCAACACAATTTTAATACACGCTGGTGTGAGGAAACTTGAAAGACAACTGCCCATCCGCCAGTTGCCATGTTTTCCGTCGATCCAAGCTTTGACGATCCTAAATTCGGGCCTTTTGCCGCCCGTATCCGGCTTCTGATTGTCAAATGTGATGGTGCGGTCTGATATAATTTTGTCTCCCTCTGCAGGTCGGGCTTTGTCCGGCACGTCTGTATATGCAGCGCCGTCCTTCAGTAGCCGCCGGCGCTCCCATGGCTATCGGCGCTCCCATGGCTGAAATATCACAGCTATTCAGGAAACATATATTAACCCGGATTCCGAAGTTGAACGCCCGTTCAACTCCTGTGAAACCTCCGTTGGAACCATCCACCAGCGCCACCCGTTGGAAGTGGCAAAAAGCACACATCACCCAAACCCCGGCGAAATGGGGCAAAT